>Ga0208764_10000154_pt1 | contig 38828 bp, 36 predicted proteins | sample ETNtaG_18_FD_185762 | JGI IMG/M metagenome (GOLD analysis project Ga0208764, IMG submission 185762) | Marine microbial and viral communities from oxygen minimum zone, Eastern Pacific Ocean - ETNP201302SV91 (SPAdes) (version 2) | ecosystem: Environmental > Aquatic > Marine > Oceanic ... | reverse complement strand
TACCGGATTAAGAATGAACCATAACTATATTCGACCAGGCGGTGTCGCAGCAGATTTACCGGATGGTTGGAGAGATGACATTCTTCGAGTTCTCGATAATTTACCAGATCGGTTAAACGATTTTGATAGTTTATTTACCGGACAACCAATCTGGCATGAACGCCTTCAAGGTGTGGGTGTCATTAATGCATCAGAATGTCTTGCGCTAGGGGTAACGGGACCGCTTCTCCGTTCGACAGGATATGCATGGGATCTCCGGAAAGACATTCCGTATCTTCGCTATGAAGAAGTGGAATTTGATGTACTGGTCGGTTCTTATGGCGACTGTTTTGACCGATTCGCTATTCGCTTAAACGAAATAAGAGAATCTATTCGTATAGTCCGACAAATTCTGGAAAAAATGCCAGAAGGGGATTACAGAATTCAAGACAAGAAGATAACCCCCCCGCCCCGTGTTCGTATAGATGAGTCCATGGAAGCACTTATCCACCATTTCAAAATCTTTACAGAAGGTTTTAAAGTTCCTGCAGGGGAAGTGTATACAGCAGTTGAATCACCACGAGGAGAGTTAGGCTGCTACATAGTTTCCGATGGTGGACCCAAACCATACAGAATGCATATTCGCGGCCCATCATTCACTAATCTTCAAGTATTGCCTCATATGCTTCAGGATTGCCTTGTCGCTGATGCCGTAGCGGTTATTTCTACTGTTGACCCAATCATGGGAGAAGTAGACCGGTGAGTAGATTAAATGAAGAGAGCCTCCGGATAGCAAATGAAATCATTGATCGATACCCAATTAAAAAATCAGCGTTAATACCCTTACTTCACTTAGCTCAAGAACAAGAGGGGTGGGTTTCAGATGGAGCAATGAATCACATAGCAGAAATCCTTGAGATTACCCCAGCAGAAGTTCTAGGCACATGCAGTTTCTATGAAATGTTTAAACGAAGCCCAGTGGGCGAATATCAACTCAATATCTGTCATGGAATCTCATGTCATCTTCTCGGAGCTGAAAATCTTTTGCATCACGCTGAAGAAACTTTAGAAATCAAAGAAGGAGAAACAACAGAAGATGGGAAATTCTCGCTGGAAGGAGTTGAGTGCATAGCAGCATGCACCGAAGCCCCATGCCTTCAAGTGAACTATAGGTATCAAAATAAAGTTACGGCATCTTATTTCAATCAGTTAGTACAAGAAATTCGCGATGAGAATCGTTCAGAGATTCCAAAACATGGCTCATTAGCAAAAGTAAGACAAAGTATTCCTAACGAACGACTCGCTGGGATAGAACCAGTTGAACATGCTCAACAACCCGAATGGTTAAATCGGAACGGGAAAAACTCATGACATTCCCACTTATCACCACCAGTCGTTGGGAAATAGAAGATGCGCATATCATTGACCGATATGTTGAAACAGAAGGATACAAAGCACTTACTAAAGCTTTGACAATGACTCCTGCAGAAGTTCACGAGGAAGTCAAAAAAGCCTCCCTTCTAGGAAGAGGAGGGGCGGGTTTCCCCGCTGGAGTCAAATGGGGTTTCCTACCAGAAAATGTTTGGCCTCGTTACCTTGTAGTAAACGGAGATGAATCAGAACCTGGTACATACAAAGACCGCATTCTTCTTGAACGAGACCCTCACCAACTTATCGAAGGCTGCCTTATCACTTGTTATGCCTTGGGACTATCCCAATGTTTTCTATATGTCCGAGGTGAAATGGCTCATGGGCAGGAGAGAATAGCGAATGCACTTAACGAAGCCTATGAGGCTGGGTATATAGGGAAAAATATTCTTGGAACAGAATTTTCTGTAGATATTATTCTGCACTGGGGTGCAGGCGCTTACATCGTAGGGGAAGAAACAGCCTTAATAGAAAGTCTGGAAGGTAACCGGGGTATGCCTAGGCTCAAACCACCATTTTTCCCTGCTTCAATAGGGCTGTATGGGAAGCCGACCATTGTTAACAATGTAGAAACTCTTTCTAACGTTCCGTGGATTGTTTTGCATGGTGGAGAAGAATTCTCAAAAATCGGTTCAGAACAGTCAACTGGAACTCGAATATTTGCAGTCTCAGGCCATGTCAATAACCCAGGAGTTTTTGAAGTTGAATTCGGGACGACTACATTTCGTGACTTGATTATGGGAGATAACTATGGTCAAGGAATTCGTAATGGAAACAAGATGAAAGCCTTCATTCCCGGCGGTGCTTCAGCTCCATGGTTTTTTGAAGAACATTTAGATGTCCCATTAGAGAAATCAACTGTTGATCAAGCCGGTTCCATGCTTGGATCAGGAGCAATAGTTGTGATGGATGAGACAACAGACATTGTTCGGGCATGCCATAATGTCGTCAGATTCTTTTCAAGAGAATCATGTGGGAAGTGTGCTCCATGCCGAGAAGGGACAAACTGGCTAGAAAAAATACTGCAAAGAATCATTGATGGGAATGGAAGGGATGATGATTTGGAACTCCTGCTTGATGTTTGTGACAACATCAGTCCTGGAATTACTTGGCCACCTAAACAAACAACGATTTGCCCACTTGGACCATCAGCAGTTTCACCTATCTCATCAGCAATCAAAAGATATAGAAATGAATTTGAAGCATATATATCCCAGTCATCCACGGGAACACCCGTCGGGATACAGGGCGGAATATTATGAGCGAAACCATGGAAAGCAAGGATCTCATTAATTTCACTCTCAACGGAGAAGAAATCAGCGCTTCAAACGGTGAAAATTTAATTGATGCTTGCGAAAAAGCAGGTGTTGAAATACCGCGTTTCTGCTATCACAAACGAATGAATTCCGTAGGAATGTGCAGAATGTGTATTGTAGAAGTTGATACCGGAAGAGGACCCGCGCTTCAGCCTAGTTGCATGCTTACTGTAAGTGAGGGGATGGCCGTCAATACAGAGTCTGAAACCACAAAAAAAGCTCAAGATGGAGTGTTGGAGTTCTTGCTCCTAAACCACCCTCTTGATTGCCCTGTCTGTGATAAAGGTGGAGAATGCCCTTTGCAAGACCAGACCATTGCATTTGGCCCGGGCGAAACCCGATTCATTGAGGAGAAACGACACTTTGAAAAGCCGATACCTATTAATGAAAACGTTTACCTAGATAGAGAACGCTGCATTCTCTGTGACCGGTGCACAAGGTTCGCAGATGAAGTCGTAGGCGACCCATTAATCCATTTCATAGATCGAGGAAATGCCACACAGGTTAATACATTTCCTGACGATCCGTTCGCATCGTATTTCAGCGGGAATGTTGTTCAAATCTGTCCAGTAGGAGCGTTAACCGCTAAACCCTATCGTTTTAAAGCTCGACCATGGGACCTAGAAGAAATCGAATCCACTTACCCCAACCCACTTGGAGACAGAATCACTATTCAATCATCTAGAGATCAAGTTCTTCGATTCCAAGGACTCGATAACGATTCAGTTAATTGGGGATGGTTGACAGATAAAGATAGATTTTCCTTTCAAGCATTCCAGAGTGAATACCGAGTCCAAGAACCCCTAGTGAGGGGTGGAGGGTTAAATAAGCCCGATAAGAATGGTCGCGGGCTTGTCGCATCTTCATGGTCAAATGTCCTCAGTATGACTACTGAAGCTATTCGCCAAACCGAACCCAATCGGGTTGCAGTAATTGGTGGATCTCGTCTAACAAATGAATCACAATATGCTTGGACGAAATTAGCTAAGGGGATTATTGGTACTGACCATGTTGACGCAAGCCTTGGAGATGAACTTCCAACTAATGTTCTACTAGGACTGCCTAAATCAACTATTAATGACGTTTGTGCTGTTGGAAACACTGTCATCCTAATAGCGCCGGATTTAAAGGAAGAATATGGAACGCTTTACATACGATTACGTCACGCTGCAATAGAAAACTCTGTCAAACTGATTGAACTCTCACCAACAGAAACTGGACTCAGTAATGTTGCAACGATTTCACTCCACCCCAGACCTGGTGAAATAGCTAAAGTAGTTGAATCAATTCTCACTGGCGAAGGACCAGTTGAAATAGGGGGCGTTCCAAAAGAGCAAATTCTGCAAGCTCATGCATTAGTCAAAGATAGAGAACTCAAAGTCGTTTACGGGAAACAATCAATAGCAGAATCCGACCAACCACTCATTGAAGCTCTTTCGGTACTAAACCAAAACGCTAATTCAAAGTTCTTGCCTTTAGTACGCAGAGGAAACGCAATGGGTGCTGTTCACATGGGTATGACTCCCGGACTGCTACCCGGACAAACAACCCTTACAGAGGGTTCAAAAAGTTTTTCAAATTCATGGCCAAACCTCCCAAACGAAAAAGGGATGGGCACAGAGGAAATTCTTCAAAGTGCCGCTGATGGAATGATTGACGTACTATTTCTCCTAGGCGCTGACCCTTTATCAGATTTCTACGACCGAGAGCTCGCTGAAAAAGCGTTAAATACGGTTAGTTCAGTTATTTCTATCGATCTTTTCGTGAATGCCTCTGCATATTATGCTGACATCTTTTTCCCAGCTTCTGCGTTTGTTGAGGTCAATGGTAGTCACACCAACATAGAGGGAAGGGTTACTCCAATTCGTCAGAAAGTTACATCACCTGGAACTGCACGGCCAGATTGGATGATTGCCGCTGAGATCGCAAATAGACTCGGTCACGATTTAGATATTGAAAAGCCAGAAGATGTATGGGATGAATTAAACCAAAATTCGACTGGCCAAACTCAAGTTAACTTGCACTCAATCTGTAATTCATCCGGTGGTCAAATTTTCGAATCAATAGGTGAAATCACACTAGAAGAAATTGAAGAAGTATCAGATACACGCCCATTTGACTCCTATTCGCTTAGATTAGTTCTCGCAAAACGAATGTATGATCTGGGCACGGTAACGCAAATGTCCCCTGCTTTAAACCAATTTGCGGGAACGAGCCAACTCCTAATCAACCCCGTCGATTTCAAAGCAATGGGGTTAAAAAATGGTGAACCTGTGCTTGTCACAGCAGGTGACAAAGAACTCACTGTTCTTGTCGTTCCAGATAATAAGATCCCTCGATCAGTCGCATTTGGATATCTAAACCAAAGAGGCGAAGATTTTCGAACGTTACTGGTCAAAGGAGCGGACAGTATAGATATCCGAATCGATCCGACAGCAAAGGTAGATTGAGATGTTCGCTGGACTCGACCCGCTCTTCCTAGGTGATGCAGGAACTATAGAGATTTTACTTATCGTAATTCTAAAAGTAGTAATCGCTTTCGCCTTATTACTTGTATCTGTAATGCTTTACATCTGGTGGATGAGAAAATTTATTGGCGCGATGCAAAATCGCATCGGCCCAAGTAGAGCTGGCCCATTTGGCATACTGCAGACACTCGCAGATGGAATAAAACTTTTTTTCAAAGAAGATCTAATTCCAAATCAGTCTGACAAATTGGTCTTTAAGATAGCACCTTTTTTCTCTATCGTTCCCGCCCTTCTGGTATTCACAGTTGTGCCAGTCGCCGGAGACTTTAGTAACAGTGGTGATGGAACAGTGACGTGGTTCGGGAACAAGACTTTCGTGCAATTAGCTGACCCACACATAGGGATTCTTTTTGTTCTCGCCATGTCATCAATCGCAGTCTATGGAATTATGTTGGCCGGATGGTCATCAGGTTCAAAGTACCCATTATTAGGTTCTGTGAGAGCATCAGCTCAAATGGTCTCATACGAAGCAGCTTTAGGGCTTGCCTTAGTAGCTGTTCTTATGAAAACGGGAACCTTATCAACACATGATATTGCTCTTAGTCAAAATGGTGGGATAACTAATTGGGGTCTCGTAATCACTGGCTTTATCCCCTTCATTGTTTTCTTTATTGCAACCACAGCAGAACTTAATTCACCACCATTTGACCTTGTGGAAGCTGAACAAGAACTTGTAGGCGGATTCCATACCGAATATAGCTCAATACGGTTCGCTCTTTTCTTCATGGCAGAGTTCATGAATGTGATAACCATGTCGGCAGTCATGGTTACTTTATTCTTCGGCGGGCCTGGTGGCTACTACCCTTCATTTGGCCCAGCGTGGCTTTGGGGGCTTTTCTGGTTCGTTGGAAAAGTTTTTATCTTCGCCTCAATTTTTGTATGGATGCGCGGAACGCTACCTCGGCCAAGATATGACCAACTGATGGATTTCGGCTGGAAAATTCTTATTCCATTAGCTTTGGGTTGGGTGCTACTTTTAGCGACACTTGACGTTTTCGAAGACCGTGGCAATGACGGGGGATTATCACAAATTTTAGTTCTAATTATTAGCGTAACTACCTTGACACTCCTAGCTGGTTTGCTTATGAAATCAATAAAAATAGGAAAACAGCGACGAGAACTAGAGGGAGAAGAGGTATTCGGATGAACTATCAATCCCTCTTCGAACTTGTGAAATCTCATGGGAGGTTATTCCAATGAGCATGCTCAACTTCTTTAAAGGTTTCGCGGTAACGTTCGGGAAACTAAACCACGCAACAAAATCTGGGAAAGTCGTTACTACAAGTTATCCCAAGGAAAAAAGAGATAAACCTCCAAGACTTCATGGAAGACATGTACTAAACCGTTATGACGATGGAATGGAAAAATGCATAGGTTGCGAGCTTTGCGCAAGCGTATGTCCAGCTAATTGTATTTACGTCCGAGGAGCAGATAATGACCCCACACAACCAACCTCGCCTGGCGAACGCTTTGGCTTTATCTATGAAATAAACTACCTCCGCTGCATTCATTGCGACCTCTGCGTTGAAGCATGTCCAACCCAGGCAATCACTGAAACCAAACTATTTGAATTCTCGTTTACTGACCGAAAACAAGCTATCTACACTAAAGAAGAATTAGTTGTTGATGATACCGGGAAGCCTCAACACCTTCCATGGGAAGACTGGCGACCAGGCGAAGACGAACACACATCAGCTTGGATGAGAGCGACATCACCATCTGGCGCAGCGAGCTACGAAGGGAAAGTCCAATGGGCCGCAGAACTTGGATATGGAACCCGCGCTCCTGAAAAAGGCCAAAGCAAACATAACGAAGAAGGAAATCAGTGATGGAAGCCGTAACCTTTTTCATTGCTGCTCTAATTGCTGTCGCTGGCGCATGTGGAGTCGTTTCCCTAAAAAACCCAGTACATGCCGCACTTTCACTAGTTGCAACTTTATTTGGAGTCGCAATTCATTTCATAAACTTAGAAGCTTACTTTCTCGCAGCTGTCCAAGTTATCGTATATGCCGGAGCTATCGTCATTCTCTTTCTATTTGTCATAATGCTCCTAGGCGTCGATCGAGCCGAAGATATGGAATCAGATCCAATAATTGGTCAACGACAGTTAGCGTTACTAGCAACGGCTGGGTTACTCATACTGGGGATTTTTATCGCAGTTGCATTCTCAGGAGAAGTTACAGGGGTTCCACCAATTGAAGCTCAGCAATCTACTTTCGAAGGTGGATTAGCCATTGATAGCGGGTCAATAAGTAAAGGAGTTCCTCCGGAACAGAACATTAAAGAAATAGGAAGAGCCCTATTTTCCACCAGATACGTATTTGCTCTAGAAATTACAGCCCTCCTACTTACGATAGGAGTTGTAGGGGCAGTAGTGCTTACCAGAAGATCCAAATCAGAGCTAGAGCCGATACCCGTTGTTGAACCACCGGCGTTGATGCGAAATTCAGAAGGGGAAATTGAACTAGCTCTCAATGAAGATGAACAGAGCCCAATTGAAGAGACCATAGACCCCCCAGCAGAAGATCTACCCAATGAAGAAGTGGAGGTCAATGGAGAATGACTTTCGCTATGGCAATAGGAACTGAATATTATTTAGCTCTTTCCGCATTACTCTTTACGATTGGTGCTGGAGGCTTACTGGTTCGTAGAAACCCACTCATCATGTTTATGTGCATAGAGTTAATGCTCAATGCTGCAAATCTGGCATTCGTTAGCTTTGGAAAAGAAATGAATGACCTTGGAGGGCAAATATCTGTCCTATTTGTTCTAGTTGTCGCAGCAGCCGAAGTTGTAATTGGATTAGCAATCGTCGTAGCAGTAATGCGTAGAAGGCCAAAAGCATCAATTGATGAAGTATCGGTTCTAAGAGGGTAGTGATGAATAACCTTGTCTGGCTAATACCCACCTTTCCTCTTCTCGGTTTCACTTTGCTTCTTCTTTTCGGAAGACGATTAGGGGAACCAAATGCCGGATGGCTAGCCACTACTATGGTCACCGGATCATTCCTTTCAACACTTTGTGTGTTTCTCGGAATGGCAGGCAAAACTAGCGAAGAACGAGTATACGAAATAACGCTCTTCGAATGGATTCCTTCAGGAGAGCTAAGCGTCGGATTAGGATTTCTAGCAGATCCATTATCCATAACGATGGCACTCTTTATAACAGGGGTAAGTGCTCTCATTCACATGTATGCAATCGGATACATGCATGGTGATCCAAACTTCTCAAAATTCTTTATCTACCTCAACTTATTCGTGTTCTCGATGCTAATGCTCGTTCTTGGAGACAACCTATTGATAACTTTCCTCGGTTGGGAAGGAGTTGGGGCATGCTCATATTTCCTGATTTCCTTCTGGCATGAAGACCCAGCAAATGCTTCCGCCGGGAAAAAAGCTTTCGTCACTAACCGTGTAGGTGACTGGGGCTTTATGGTTGCAATGTTCCTACTTTTCTTCAATATCGGATCCCTGAAATACAGTGACATCTTCTCATCAGTAATTCAATTAGACGCTCTAACCCAAACGACAGCAACAGCTATCGTGATCATGCTATTCATAGGAGCTGCAGGAAAATCAGCACAATTCCCGCTTTATCTATGGCTCCCTGATGCCATGGCGGGGCCAACCCCAGTCTCGGCTCTCATCCATGCTGCAACGATGGTCACATCAGGGGTTTATTTATTGACCAGAATGAATCCCGTTCTAGCTGAAGCAGCCGGCTGGTCATCTGACCTAATTTGGATAATAGGCCTGTTTACGGCTCTATTTGCTGCAACTGCAGCAGTTGCACAAAATGATATAAAGAAAGTCCTTGCGTACTCAACAGTTAGCCAACTGGGATTCATGTTTGTTGCCGTAGGTTCAGGTCTTTATGTGGCAGCGATTTTTCATATGATCACGCACGCCTTCTTCAAAGCACTACTTTTCCTTGGCGCTGGATCAGTTATACACGGAATGCATGAAGAGCAAGATATGAGAAAATATGGTGCATTGAAAAAAGTTATGCCCATTACTGCAGGCACTTTCATCATCGGTTGGTTAGCGATTGCAGGAATTCCACCTTTCTCAGGATTCTGGTCAAAGGATGAAGTTCTCCTTGCAGCATGGAATGAGAATAAGATCGCCTGGGTGTTGCTCCTAATAGCAGCAATCATGACAGCGTTCTATATGAGCAGACTTGTCTTCATGACTTTCTTTGGTGACAAACGTTGGGCTGAAGGTGAAGAAGAAAATCATGAAGAAGATGAGATAACCCCTCCGCCTGAAAACGAGGGAAAAAACATCCTTAATCCTCATGAGTCACCGGCACTAATGTGGTTCCCACTAGTGGCATTAGCGGGACTCGCAGCAACAGCAGGAATACTGAATCTGCCATTCAGCCATAACACCAAGTATCTAGAAAAGTGGTTAGAACCTGTCCTTTTCGGAAATGAAGTACACGTACTCGCTTCAACTTCAACAAAATGGCTCTTAGCTGTAATTGCCATCGTCGGAGCAACAATTGGAGTCCTAGGCGCTAGCTATGTTTACTTAAAGAAACGTGTTAACCCCGCCCAAATAGAACTTCCCATCCTTCAAGATGCTTGGAAATTTGATCGTTCCGTGAGCAACTTTATGGGTGGGCCTGGAAGGAAGATATTTGAAGTGGTTACCTGGTTTGACAAAACTGTCATAGATGGGGCAGTAAATGGGGTAGGTAAATTAACTCAAAACCTAGGAACACGTTTAAGAGCTACACAAACTGGCCTTATCAGGACGTACGCATTGGGAATGGTTCTTGGCGCTATAGCGATCCTTGCCTATTTCGTTTCAAGGATGGGGTTCTAATGGGCCTCTTAACTATCTTCGCAACTGCATCACCAGAAACATCATTCCCAGTTATACCTGTACTAGTTCTCCTGCCAGCATTTGGCGCAATTGCTGTCGCCCTAACACCCAACGCACGTATAGGGCTACATAAACTGATGGCAACCGTCTTCACAGGAATAACCGGAGCGATCTCAGTATGGGTTCTAACTGCATTTGAAAGCAATGGAGATTTTCAATTTCTCTCTGAACAGACTTGGATAGAAAGCTTAGGAATTCAGTGGCACGCAGGCATCGATGGAATCTCACTATTCCTGGTAGTACTCACCGGATTATTATTCCCATTTGTGGTTATTGCCATAAACCCTCACCATGACCACAAGGCTTACTACATCTGGATCCAATTACTGCAGACAGGATGCATGGGAGTATTCGTTTCACTTGACCTATTCATGTTCTTTGTTTTCTTTGAAATTGTCCTCGTTCCCATGTATTTCCTTATAGGGAAATGGGGCCACGGGAATGCCAGATATGCTGCGACGAAATTCTTCCTTTATACGATGCTCGGTTCAGCGTTAATGCTGGTAAGTATTATTTCTTTAGTTGTACTCCACTCCAGAGATGCTGGAACAGATCTAACCTTCAATTTAATAGAAATAGCTTCTAATCCTGCTATTTCCACAACCTCAGCGCGCCTAATATTTCTAGGATTCGCATTAGCTTTCGCTGTAAAAGTTCCATTATTTCCCGTTCACACATGGCTACCCGACGCGCATACTGAAGCTCCTACTGCAGGATCAGTCATCCTTGCCGGAGTAATGCTCAAATTAGGGACATATGGATTTATCAGATTCGGCTTATACCTATTTCCAGAAGCCTCACATTTCTTTGCCCCATTATTTCTAACACTTGGAGTAATAGGAATAATTTACGGAGCGATAGTCGCAACAATGCAAAAAGACCTCAAGCGACTAGTTGCATACTCCTCAATAGCCCACCTTGGTTTTATTGTATTAGGAACTTTCGCTCTCAATACTCAAGGTATCCAAGGCGCCACTGTGCAAATGATTAATCATGGTTTATCAACGGGAGCACTTTTCATGCTTGTCGGTCTTATCTACGAGCGGCGACACACTCGTCAAATTTCTGAACTCGGAGGAATCCAAAAATCAGCGCCAGTCTTAGCAGGAACATTCACACTGGTAATGCTTTCTTCAGTCGGACTTCCTGGCTTGAATGGGTTTGTCGGTGAATTCCTAATTCTTCTTGGAGCTTTCACAGCTCACCGATGGTGGGCCCTCTTTGCCGCAACTGGAGTTATTCTCGCAGCTCTCTACCTGCTATGGGCTTACCAAAGAGTTTTTCATGGCCCAGAAAATAAAGATAATGGAGAAGAGAAACCAACACCAGACTTAACGAACTGGGAGCGACTTACCTTATTTCCTTTAATCGCAGGAATAATCTTTTTGGGGGTCTATCCCAAACCCATGCTTGATCGAATTGAACCAGCCGTAGACAAGCTTGTTACCCACATAGAAGAAACAATTGACGATGGTTCATTCACTGAACCTGTGCCAACAGTAAAGATGCGCCAATCATTTGCCGAGCTTCTTGAAGAAACTCATGAATCCCACTCGGAATCCGATAGCCATGGTGGGCACGAAGAAGAAAATGGGCATGATCATGAATCAGAAAATCATGAGGACAAATCTCATTCGGGAGGGCATGAATGACACAGAATATAGCTCTCATTGCTAGTGAAACACTTCAAACTCCCTCAGTTGCCTGGGTGGGGCTCCTGCCGTTAATTATTCTTGCAACTGCCGCAGTCTTTCTTCTTACAATCTGCTCGCTTATACCAAGCAGAATAACTAACCAACAACTTACTATCTACACATGCGCAGCAGCTATCGGTAGTCTGATCGCATCGATTCCTCTTTGGTTAAGAATTCACGACGAATCCAAAGGTCCATTCTCAACTCTTTCAGGTGCCTTTGGCATAGATGGTTTCTCTATTTTCTTGACGATGATTCTTGCAGTCAGTGTCATACTTGTTTCATGTTTAGCGGGAGTATTTCTAAAATCTGAAGATATTGAAGGGCCTGAGTCATACGTGCTTCTTCTGTTATCAGCCTCTGGTGGAATGATCATAGCTGGAGCAAATGATTTCATAGTTCTCTTCCTAGGAATAGAAGTTCTATCTATTTCCGCATATGTCCTCGCCGCAATGAACCTAAAGCGAATCCAATCGCAGGAAGCCGGATTAAAGTACTTCGTACTTGGTGCCTTTGCCTCAGGGTTTCTCCTGTATGGCATAGCGCTACTGTATGGGGCAACAGGGTCAACCCAACTCACAGCCATCCGAGATTTCCTTGCAAACAACGATCTAACCAATGACACTTTACTCTTAGCAGCGCTAGCACTAATCATCATTGGTTTTGCATTCAAAGTTGCAGCTGTGCCCTTCCACTTCTGGTCTCCAGACGTATACCAAGGAGCACCGACACCATTTGTGGCCTTCATGGCATCAGCTATCAAAGCAGCAGGATTTGCTGCCATGCTGAGAATACTTTACGTCACACTCGGTGAATATAAAGCTGACTGGCAACCTGCTATCTATGGAATAGCTGTAGCCACGTTAATCGTAGGATCTTTACTTGCAATCATTCAAACAGACCTCAAAAGAATGCTGGCATATTCCTCAATCAGCCATGCTGGCTATCTTCTCGTCGGAACACAAGCTGCTTCGGACCAAGGAGTAGCTGCAGTTCTTTTCTACTTAGCTACCTACACATTTATGGTTATAGGAAGTTTCGCAGTCATCTCATTGAATTCAGGCCCAGATGGAACCCGAACAGATTTAGATTCACTGACTGGTCTCGCAAACCGAAAACCAATGCTTGCAATAGCTTTCACAGTTTTCCTTCTCGGGCAGGCTGGGATTCCTTTAACATCTGGTTTTTTTGCAAAATTCTATGTGATTGAAGCAGTTATAGAAGAAAGATCATTCGGGTTGGCCATTGTGGCAATGCTTGCGGCCGTTATCGGAGCTTTTTTGTATCTACGAATTTTAACTAAAGTATGGCTAACAAAAACGGAAACTGACACTGAAGATGAAAATACGATAACCATTCCAAGCCAGGTATCTTTTGTTCTCTTAATCGCCACAATAGTGACATTATTTTTAGGAATATGGCCGGAACCTCTTGTTGAAATGGCACAGAGAGCAGTGCCTATATTGCTGACGGGTTAACCTCATGCACCCAAAAAACTTTTCTCAAATGGCCTCAATTAACGCAATCCCAGAGATTCGCATTAACCAAATCGTGCCCTATCAATTAACAAAAAATCCTAAACCTGATTTAACCACCTTTAGAAGGCTACTCTGGAGTATCTTGGTCCTTTACACCTTGGTCCAATCGCCTTCTACTTACTACTATTTAACTAAGTGTCCGACTTTCTACGCAGCTATTTAACGGTCGCCGTTTTCGGTGTTCTGGCATGCGCCCTCGTGGGCGCTTTCGTAGGCCTGAGCGCGCTCATACGACCATCGCGAAAACAGGATCAAAAATACTTAACTTACGAATCAGGGGTAGACCCAGTAGGAACCGGATGGGCTCAAAGTAATATCCGGTACTACATTTTCGCCCTATTATTCGTCATGTTTGATGTTGAGGCAGTATTCATTTTCCCGTGGGCAACTCGTCTTGAGCAATACGGACTATTCGGTTTAGTTGAAATGGCAATCTTTATCTTCATACTTCTTTTGGGACTCCTGTACGCCTGGAGAAAAGGGGTGCTGAAATGGTTCTGATCATCGCTATCCAGCAAAGGAGGGAAAGATGGGCTTAGTTGAATCTGGCAAAATGCCTAAATCGCTCACCAAACTCCTCAATATGAGTCGTAGATATTCCATGTGGGTGTACCAATGGGGTCTAGCGTGCTGTGCCATCGAAATGGGGGCAGCTTTCGCATCCCCACGCTATGACGTTATGAGACTTGGAGTAATTCCTCTTCCAGCAAGCCCAAGACAAGCAGATTTCCTCGTAGTCTCAGGAACAGTTACTGATAAAATGGCTCCTGCAGTTCGTAGACTCTGGGAGCAAATGCCTGATCCCAAATACGTTATATCAATGGGTTCATGCGCTAATTGCGGAGGCCCTTATTGGGACTCATACTCGGTAACTAAGGGCGTAGACCAAATCATCCCAGTAGATGTATACGTTCCTGGGTGCCCCCCTAGACCCGAAGCTTTACTAGAGGGGATCGTCCTTCTTCAGGAAAGAATCATGAATGAAGATATGGCTGAACGATGGAAAGGTGACCCAATTGTTGTTGAATAATCAAACAATGCTTCATCTACGTAGACGCGAAAGGCGGATTTATGGCTGAAATACCAGATCATCTCCTTAAACGTGCGCAAGCAGCCCGAGAAAAAGCTCAAGCCAACCAAGAGCCCAAAGTATCTCCAAATGAAGACGTAGCTGCCCAAACCACTACCGTTGTTGATGATGAGAGTCTCGTACAAGAGATAGATGAAAAGGCAGAAAATATTCTACAAGAAATACAATCTGGCCTTAACGAAAAGCTTATCTCTTCACATGTAGCACCCAATAGAGGCTTATGGATACGCGTTTCTAGCAAAGATTGGCGAGGAACAGCACAATTTTTGAAAGATCAGCTTGACTGCCAGTTCTTTGATTGGCTTTCAGTTATTGACTGGATGCCATCACCGTACGGAAGAGAATTGGATACCGAACAAGACATACAACCAGAAACCGTTAACCCCGAAGAGCAACCCATTGAATGGGGATACACAGGTGGGGAAACAAGATTTCAACTTATTTGTCGGGTCTACTCAATCTCATTAGGAATAGGAATAATGGTCAAAGCAGATTTAGATGACCAAAATCCACGAGCCCTATCACTTATCCCGATTTACCCTGGAGCCAACTGGCATGAACGCGAAGCACGTGAAATGTTTGGAGTCACATTTGATGAACACCCAGATCTAAGAAACATCTATCTTCCAGGGGACTTTGAAGGTCACCCATTACGAAAGGACTATCCACTCCTTTCAAGAAGAATGAAACCATGGCCTGGAGTCGTAGATGTAGAAGTAATGCCTGGAGAAGAGAAATGAGTATTACTTCAGAGAGCGACCAACTCGCTTACATCGCCTCTCAGGCAGCTGATGCGAGAGTAAACGTTGAAGTAGAAACTGATGAAGGAATGACCCTGAATTTAGGGCCGCAACACCCTGCAACACATGGAACTCTCCGGATTATCGTGAAACTTGACGGGGAAAAAGTAGTTGCCGCAGAGCCGATAATGGGATACATGCACCGAGGTTACGAAAAATTAACAGAAGTAAGAACCTACCCTCAGGTCACAACACTTATCAACAGAATTGATTGGTTAGGAAGTTTCGCAAATGAAGTCCCATTTATTTTGGCAGCAGAACAACTTATGGAAGTCGAAGCACCCCCGCGTGCGCAATGGATCAGGACAATACTTTTTGAACTTAGCCGGATTGCAAATGTTTGTCTCTTCCTTGGAGATATGGCAGTTCAAATAGGAGCAACAACACCTGTCTTCTATGCTTTCCGCGATCGAGAATTTGTACTTAATCAGATAGAACGTGTCACCGGAGGTCGATTTCACCCTAACTTTGATCGAATCGGAGGGCTAAAAGATGACCTTCCTAAAGGTTGGATAGAAGAAACACGCGGAGCATTAAATAGAATGCAAGCATTCTGTGACGAGATGGAAGAACTTGTTCTCGGAAACGAGATTTTTCAAGCACGAACTAGAGGAATAGGGACAATACCGAGTGACATAGCACTAGCCTATGGCCTTTCCGGAGCCAACCTTCGAGCTTCTGGAGTTGATTGGGATATCCGTCGCGACGCAAACGTAGGGTTAGTCTACGATCAGGTCGATTGGAAAGTGTGGACGCATCCAGATGGTGATTCCTTTGCGCGATTCTGGGTCAGACTCCAAGAAACACGAGAAGCCTGCAACATTATTGACCAATTGCTCGGCACGATCCCTTCAGGTCCGATAATGGCAAAAGTGCCAAGAATTATCAAAGTTCCACCTGGAGAAGCTTACGTAGCGACAGAAAACCCACTTGGAGAAATGGGTTTCTACGTTGTTAGCAAGGGGGACCTTACCCCATTCAGAGTGAAGATCCGATCAGCAAGCTTTTCTAATATGTCAATCGCCCCTTGGGTGCTTAAAGATGTCTTCGTACCAGACATCATCTCTATACTTGCTTCCCTTTATTTCATACTCGGAGATATTGACCGATGATTGATCTCTTAGCTCTAAGCCCAGCATGGTGGCAAGAAACATTTCTAATTAAAGTACCGATAGGACTTCTGGCGGTCCTCCTACCAGCAGGGACAATTGTCTACCTGTACTTGTTTAAAGCAATCTCATTCATGCAAAGCCGTTTAGGGCCGATGGAAGCAGGGCCATACGGTTCTTTGCAACTTCTTGCTGAAGTAGGGAAGTGGATTCAAAAAGAAGATATTTTCCCATCTAAAGCGGATAAGTTCGTTTTCGCTGCCGCCCCTTTTGTTGTCTTAATGTCAACGTTTCTACTGGTAGTTATTATACCTGCTGGCCCAGATGCCCTATTTGTGGATCTTGACGCAGGGATCTATTTTGCTATGGCAGTCTCATCGGTCTCAGTTATAGGAATCCTTATGGCTGGCTGGTCATCAGCAAACAAGTACTCTCTTTTGGGAGGAATACGAGCAGCGGGGCAATTGATCGCTTATGAACTTCCACTCATACTTGCAGTCGTAGGAGTAGTCATCCAAGCAGGAACTATGAATATGCAAGGAATAGTTCTCGCTCAAGCAGAAGGAGAGATCTTTGGCTGGGGTGGGATAGGTAATCCATTTATCCTTACACAATTCATAGGGTTCGTAATATTTATGATTGCAGTGCAAGCCGAACTTACTCAAGCTCCCTTTGACATGCCAGTAGCCGAATCAGAGTTAGTAACTGGCTATTTAACTGAGTATTCAGGAATACGGTTCCTTCTCTTCTTCATAGGGGAATTTGCATCAGCTGGCGTATTCTCTGCCATAGCCGCTGTCTTATTCTTCGGAGGATGGTATGTGCCAGGAATCGACCCAGCAAGTCAGCTATTCAATGTTATAGGACCACTAATCCTAGCTGGGAAAATGATGGTTATCGCTTTCCTGATCTTCTGGTTCCGATTCACGTTCCCTCGATTCAGAGAGGATCAATTGCAAAGACTCGCATGGAAGTTCCTCATTCCGCTAAGCCTTGCAAATATCGCCTTAACCGGTGTCCTTAAGGTGGCAGTATGAAAAGAGTTGACCTTACTAACCCCCACCCATACGTAATTGGAGGTCACTGCTGATGTCACAATTACCAGGAATTCTAAAAGGATTAAAAGTTACCTTTAGAACCATGATGAAAACCCTATTTCCCGGGGGGTTACTCAAACCGATACCGAAACCAAGTGAAGGGGCCCTAACAGTTCAATACCCGCATGTAAAGGAAGCACCACCACCACGTGCTCGCGGTGTTATCGCCCTTCATGAAGGAAACTGCACAGCATGCATGCTCTGCGCAAGAGAATGTCCAGACTGGTGTATCTATATTGAGGGACATAAAGAATTAGCTCCACCTAGGCGAGAAGGAGGGAAACCTCGCCAAGTTAATGCATTAGATCGGTTTGATATTGACTTCTCTTTGTGCATGTTCTGTGGAATTTGTGTTGAAGTCTGTCCTTTCGATGCCCTTTTCTGGACACCCGAATACGAATTCTCAGAACTAAAATTAGCTGATCTTCTTCATGACAAAGAACGGCTCGGTGAATGGATGGAAACAGTCCCAGATTTTGAAGAATATGAAGATGGGTCGGAACAAAAAGTCAGGAAGGTGCCGCGATCATGATTGCACAAAACGTCTTCTTCTCTATTCTTGCTCTCCTCATGATTGTTTCAGCCCTTAAGGTCGTCACAACAAAAAACATCGTGCATGCGGCGCTCTGGCTTGTTCTTGTTCTAGCTGGTGTTGCTGGCCAATTTCTGCTTCTCGGAGCTGAATTTATTGGGGTAACGCAAATCCTTGTGTATATCGGAGCAGTAATCGTACTTCTGCTTTTTGGAGTTATGTTGACTAAAGCGAGCATTGGTGACGAAGAAAACATAAATATGCCCAACAGGGTGATTCCTGCAGTTATCGCAACGCTTATGTTTGCAGTGATGTCCTATTCCATTATCGATAGTTTCCGAGGTGAGAAACTTCCAACAGAAACAGTCACAAATGCGGCAATCGTTTCAGATTCAATCTTCGCGGATTTCATAATTCCCTTCGAAGCAGTTTCTGTTCTCCTTCTTGCAGCGCTAATTGGCGCAGTCGTAATCGCCAGGAAAGAAACAGCATGAGTGTCGCACAATATCTGCTCCTCAGTTCCGTTCTTTTCTGTATCGGTATTTATGGAGTCTTGTCACGCAAGAACGGCGTCATGGTGCTGATGTCAATTGAATTAATTCTTAATGCTGTAAACATTAATCTTGTCGCCTTCTCCGCTTTAACTGACAACATCGCAGGAGAAGTATTCGCATTATTCGTGATAGCTATCGCAGCTGCAGAAGTAGGGGTTGGGCTGGCAATCGTATTGCTCATTTTCCGAAACAAGCAGAGTGTTGACTTGTCAGAAATAGACCAGATGAAGGGATGATGATGACAAATTTACTTGCACTCGTAGAATCTCTCCCATCTAAAACAGTTCAAGCAAGCGGCTGGTTCTTAGAGACGGCTTGGCTTATACCCGCTTTGCCAGCACTCTCCTTCTTCATAATTCTATTCTTCGGGAAAAGAATGAAATATAAAGGGGCTGAGATAGGGATCACTGCACTTGCAATAGCATTTATTCTTGCAATTTGTTGTGCCGGCCAGTGGATCAGTCAGGTAAACAATGCCGGACATGGCCATGACCAAGAACAACATCAAGACGACGACCATGGAGAAGAACACCAGGATTCTCACGAAGCATTAAATTCAGAAAATATAGAAATTGCATCCAGTGAGAACATCACTATCTACGCTGCAGAAGAAAAAGAAGGCCACGAATCAGTAGCAATTGATGCAGTGATTCAACGATTTACTTGGTGGGAAAGTGGGGGTAGGACTTTCCAAGTCGGGATTATGGTCGACGGCCTTACCGTAATGATGTTATTCGTCGTTACGGCAATTTCACTTCTCGTTCATATCTATTCAACCGATTACGTTTCAGGGGATAGAAGATATACCCACTATTTCGCCTTCCTTAGTTTGTTCTCGGCATCAATGCTTTTCTTTGTCCTAAGTGAAAATATTCTCCAAACTATTGTCGGCTGGGAACTCGTGGGGGTGTGCTCCTTTGCATTGATAGGGCACTGGTGGGAAGAGAAACCCAACTCAGACGCTGCATTAAAAGCCTTCTTAACCAACCGTGTTGGAGATATGGGCCTACTCGTAGGGATGATAATCTTGTTCTGGTCAGCAGGAAGTTGGAGCATCGTAGATATCAACGTGGCTGCTATAAACAATGAAATAGGGCAAAGCACTCTGCTCATAGCTTCTCTCTGCCTAACAGCAGCCGTAATGTCGAAATCAGGTCAATTCATCCTTCACACATGGCTACCTGATGCAATGGCTGGTCCGACACCTGTTTCAGCTCTTATCCATGCAGCAACAATGGTTGTTGCAGGAATATATATGGTGGCACGCCTGTACGGTGTTTTCTTTGAAGGGTACGACATTGCAGGTTCAAGCTTCAACGTTTTAGCACTAGTTGGCTCAGTCACACTCGTCGGAGCAGGATTACTTGCATTTGTTCAAGACGATATTAAGAAAGTGTTGGCGTACTCAACTGTCTCTCAACTTGGCTACATGGTTATGGCATTAGGGGTAGGGGCATGGACAGCTGCAGTATTTCATCTATTTACCCACGCATTCTTCAAAGCAGGTCTCTTCCTTGGAGCGGGATCAGTCAGTCATTCCGTCCACAGTTTTGACATGAAAAAATCAATGGGTGGCATGCGCAAATTTATGCCAACGACATACAAAACATTCTTAATATGCACAATAGCGCTTATGGGTATACCACCACTTGCTGGCTTTTGGTCAAAAGATGAGATCTTAGTCGGAACTGGAGGCTGGGGACTTTTCGGTGGAACCGGTGGAAACGGAACCTATGTTTTCGCCTTAGTAATGGGAATCATCGGAGCTGCATTGACATGTGCATACATGACAAGAGTCATTTATCTCACATTCTTCGGAGAATTTCGAGGAGACATGCATGGTCATGGGGATCCCCAAGAATCAGGAAAGAGAATTACTGTTCCGCTAATCATCCTTTCCGTTATGGCTGTTGCTGCAGGATTCTTAAATCTTCCAGTTGGCTTTCTAACAGGAAACACGACTGGTTGGCAAGAACGATTCGGCCACTATGTTGAGCCAGTAGCACCATATTTCCCAGGAATTTCTCATGGTACGCCAAGCTGGTCTCTTGCAATATTCTCTACATTTGTCGCCTTGTCAGGAGTTGCCTTAGCGGCTCACTACTTCTTCGTGAAAGTCAAGGCGCAAAGTCCTGCTGCTACCGAACTAACAAATGGTTTAACCTCGAAAAATAAGCTAGCCAAAGCAGGCCACACAGTTCTAAAACAGAAATACTATCTAGACCACCTATATACCGACATTATTGCAAATGGGACAAAAGGACCCGTAGCTGATGCGGCATATTGGTCAAACCAAAAGGGCATTGACGAACTTGTTAATCAAGTAGGAAAACAAGCAACAAGATCTGCCACTTTTGTCTATGAAAAGATCGACCAAAATTTGGTTGATGGAGTGGTAAACCTTTCAGGTAAAGCATCTGAAGGTCTTGGTGAAACCACACGTACTATTATCCAACGCGGCAAGGTTCACCAATATGCCGCCATTATGTTCGCAGCCACCACAATTTTGGCTGGCTTATTTATTGTGTTCGTCTAGGAGAAACTGATATGGATTTTGAAAATAACTGGCTCCTAAGCCTTATGATATTCCTTCCACTTGCAGGAGCAGCTGCCATGATGGCTATTCCGAAAGCTAAAGAGGAAGTGATAAAAGCTATAGCTCTATTAACGTCAGTTATAACAGCATTACTCGGCGCTTTTATGTTGATTAGTTTTAATTATGGAAAATCAGCTGATCTGCAATTCGCCGTTGACAAAGACTGGATCGGTGTGATCAACAGCCGATACATATTGGGTATTGATGGGATGTCACTACCCCTCATCGCTCTAACAGTCTTTATTGTCCCTTTGTGCATTGTTTACACATTTGGACACTTCCCCGAACCAAGAAACCCAAAAGCAATTCTCTCATTAATTCTTATTCTGGAAACTGGGATGATAGGAACTTTCGTCGCACAAGATCTTATACTCTTCTTCGTTTTCTTTGAAGTCGTTCTCCTGCCAATGTTCTTCATGATCGCAGTCTGGGGCGGAGATGATAGACGTTATGCTTCCCTAAAATTCTTCCTGTACACAATGTTTGGTTCAGCTCTGATGCTGGTAAGTTTCCTTGCTCTATATTTCCTCGCAGATGGAACAATCGTTGGAGATGAAGCGCAAACGTTCTCAATGGTCGCCCTTTCTGAAGGAGCTACCTTAGGAATAAGTCGAACAGCACAATTATGGATTTTCGCTGGGATGTTCGTCGGATTCGGAGTTAAAGTTCCCATGTTCCCATTTCATACATGGCTACCAGATGCGCACACACAAGCACCAACGGTAGGTTCAGTGATTCTTGCGGCTGTCTTACTGAAATTAGGAACATATGGATTTATAAGGATTGCTATTCCCATGCTTCCCGAAGCAGCAGCAGCATGGGCGCCTTTCATAGGCCTCCTAGCCGTAATAGGTATTATCTATGGAGCTTTAGGGTGTCTTGCCCAAAGAGACATGAAGCGGCTTATAGCATTTTCCTCAGTAGCCCACATGGGATTTGTCATGTTAGGAATAGCTACACTAACTGATTTCGGAATCAATGCAGCTATCTTCGGTATGGTTGCACATGGCTTGATCACAGGGATGCTCTTTTTTCTAGCTGGATCAATGAAAGACAGATACCACACACTAGACATGGATAGATTGGGCGGGCTCTTAGTGTCGGCACCACGAATGGGGTGGATTCTAGGATTCTGTGCGATGGCCTCTCTAGGGCTTCCTGGGTTAGCGGGATTCTGGGGTGAATTCCCAGCGATCCTAGCAAGTTATAACCCAGCAGCCATTCTGTCCGAAACAACATTTAGGGCCTATATGGTCGTTGCCGCATTGGGCACAGTCTTAGCAGCGGGATATCTCCTATGGATGCTTCAAAAAACAGCTATGGGAACACCTAAAGAAGAATTCAAGGATAACCCTGAGATATCTGACGTTAAATCGTATGAATGGATTTCATGGGCTCCAATACTCGCCCTCATTCTATTCTTCGGCCTTTACCCAAGACCCATTTTTTCAACAACAGACGATGCCGTAGTTAAATCCTTGACAGTAAATGTGCAAGGACAAGAAGTAGATAATTGCCTTGAATTTGAAGGAGAAGAACAAGGGAAATTATGTTTTGCAAATATTCGCGACCTTCTAGAAGAGGCAGGGCAATAACCAATGCTCGACCTTTTGTCCTCCCTACTCGGGTTTTTCGCAACGACAGCGGAATTCAATAGACCACCTATTGATTGGCATGCAGTAGCCCCTGAACTCTGTCTCCTCGGAGGTGGAGCAATCATCACTCTCATCGACGTTATTTGGAGAGAAAAAGGGCGAGCGATCACCTCTGCACTGGCAGGCCTTTTCTTACTTGCCCCACTCATTCCGATATTAACATTGGCCATTGACTCTGAAGACAGGAGTATGTTCAACGGAGCTTACGTCATTGACAAATATTCTCTCATCGTCAAAGCAATCTTCCTACTAAGTGGATATGTAGTCATACTCCTCTCTACAAACTACATAGCAGAAGGAGAATACTGGGAAAACGAATACTACGGAATGGTCCTTTCATCAATTCTCGGAATGGTTATTATGGCTTCCGCACGAGACCTTATTACTATTTTCGTTGCCTTAGAACTTCTTTCTATACCTGCCTACATGCTTGCGACATGGAGAAAGAAAGACCTTAAAAGTAACGAAGCAGGACTCAAATATTACCTTATGGGAGTTTTCGCATCAGCAATAATGCTCTATGGAATGTCACTCATATTTGGAGCTAGTGGAAGCACACTCCTTCAGGAAATCAATGCATCTATCAGCACAGAAGAGACAAGCACATCCGTAATCACCTTGGGAATTATTTTTGTCACCATTGGTTTCGGATTTAAAGTATCCGCATTCCCATTCCATACTTGGGCCCCTGACACATATGAAGGAGCACCGACCCCTGTAACAGCCTTTCTTGCTGTTGCTTCAAAAGCGGCCGGATTTGTTGCTTTGATGAATATAGTTGTCGTCGGTTTCCTTGGAAGAGCAGATGTCTTTCAGCCGCTGATCTGGATTCTTGCCGCCCTGTCAATGACAGCAGGAAATGTTATGGCTCTTCGACAGACAAATATCGTTCGAATGATGGCCTATTCAGGGATAGCTCAAGCAGGTTTTATGCTTGCTCCATTAGCCGTCGCTGGCGAAAGCCTAGAAATTGCTGATAAGTCAGTCTCTGCAGTCGTAACTTATTTAGCAATCTATGCTGCTATGAATCTTGGGGCATTTGCAATAATCCTTTCTGTATCCAGAACAACAAAAACGGCAGAAATTGATAGTTATCACGGTCTATTCAAGACTTCCCCTAGCTTGGCAGTAATAATGACAATATTCCTTGCTTCTCTAGCTGGAATCCCTCCACTAGGTGGATGGTTTGCAAAATTTTCCGTCTTTACATCGCTAACAAGCGCAGATACGAATTGGGGATACGGATTAGCGGTCATTGCCGCAATCAATGCCGTGATTGCCTTTGGGTATTATGGGCGAATAGCAATGAAGATGTGGGTAGAGGATCCACACGTAACACATTCCTCACAGATGAAAGTCCCTGTCTCCTTAACAACTGCTTTAGCTATTACGGTAACTATGACTCTTGCCTTCGGAGTAGTTCCAGGAATTGTCACGCATTTCACTGACGTTTCACTCATAGCTCTTGGAGGTTAGCCTCAAGAGAGCAAAACTTATTGCTGTAACCTGTAACTGTGATTCAGTATGGCACTATATAAAACGATCATAGACAAAATATCTGATAACGGATCCATTTCCTTTAGTCAATTTATGCAGATAGCACTCTATGATCCCGAATTGGGATTCTACGCAAGTAGGGGAGTTGGCCGAAAAGGAGATTTTATCACCAGCCCCGAATCAGGACCTTTGTTTGGGAAGCTCGTATCTAAAGCCATAGATCAATGGTGGGTGGAAATCGGAAGCCCAGAAAACTTTACATTTCTGGAATGTGGAGCTGGCCCAGGAACATTGGCACGCTCAATTCTCCGTTCCGAACTCAACTGTCGAGACGCATTGAAATATATAGCAGTAGAAACAAGTCATTCACAGCGAAATACTCAGCCACCTGAAATCAAATCAAGAGCAGATATGCCTTTACAAGTAGAAAATGGAATTATTTTCGCTAATGAACTACTTGATAACCTCCCCTTCGACATATACGAATCTACTATCGATGGAACATGGAAAGAAGTTCGTGTAGGTATGCAAAATGGTAATCTTACGGAAGTCCTTGTTGCACCTATGGATGAAGAACCAGCATTTTCGACAAAGAAGGCTGGCATAAGGGTTCCTTTTCAGAAAGCCGCTCAAGAATGGTTAAAAATGGCACTTGCCACACTCAAGAATGGCCGGGTAGTAGTAGTTGACTACGCAGTAAACCAATTTCCCGTCCCTTTAGAGAGAAACTGGTTACGAACTTATAGACAACACGAAAAAACTAGCCATCCCTTATCGGATCCAGGGACGAAAGACATAACATGCGATGTCGATATAAGCCAATTAGGTCTTATCCGCACGCCCACATCCATTCGAACGCAGAGACAATGGCTTATGGAACTAGGCATAGAAAAAATAGTAAGTGAAGGTAAGAAACATTGGTTAGATAATGCTCACGAACCAGACCTTGTTGCGCTCGAGGCAAGAAGTCGAATCACTGAAAGCGAAGCCTTGCTTGACCCTAACGGGTTAGGTGGATTCAAGGTTATTGAATGGGAAGTGAAATCTTCCCCTCAGATCGCTCAGCGCGATACATAAGACTAATGTCATTACAGAACCACATAAATTAGGGGGTTAAGAATGGCTGGTAAACAAGCTATTGAAGAGTTCTATGTAGAGAATCGGACTTTTCCGCCACTATCTGATTTCACACAAGCGGCTTTAGCTAACGACCGTGCACTTTATGAAGAAGCAGAAGAAGATTTTGAAGCTTTCTGGGCGAGGCAAGCCCGAGAATTACTTACATGGGGAAAAGACTTCACCTCAATCCTTGAATGGGATCTTCCTTACGCAAAATGGTTCTCTGATGGGGAATTAAATATCACATACAACTGCTTAGACCGTCACGTAGAAAATGGGAAAGGTGACAAAGTTGCCTTCTATTGGGAAGGGGAACCAGGTGATACGCAAGCGATCACCTATAACGAATTACTCACTGAAGTATCAAAATTTGCAAATGTAATGAAAGATCTCGGCCTTCATCGTGGAGATACGGTCGCCATCTATATGCCTATGATCCTAGAGTTGCCAATCGCAATGCTTGCGTGTGCTCGAATAGGGGTCGCCCATTCAGTAATCTTTGGCGGATTTAGCCCAGATGCAATAGTTGACCGCTGCGAAGATGCAGGAGCAAAACTTATTATCACAGCTGATGCAGGGTATAGAAGAGGTGAACCATCACTATTAAAAGTCAATGTTGATGCTGCTCTATCTTCAGGTGCTCCATCAGTCAAACATGTTGTCGTTGTGGATAGATGCAATACGGCCGTTGAAATGAAAGAGGAAAGAGATTACTGGTGGCATGACCTGATGTCGCTTGCTTCACCAAATTGCCCTGCGGAACCTATGCCAGCAGAGCAACTCTTATATCTCTTATATACGTCAGGAACGACAGCAAAGCCGAAAGGAATCATGCACACATCAGGAGGCTACTTAACTCAAGTCGCCTTCACCCACAAATACATATTCGATTTGCAACCAGAAACAGATATTTACTGGTGTGCAGCTGATATAGGTTGGGTAACAGGGCACAGCTATATTGTCTATGGCCCATTAACTAATGGGTGTACTTCAGTTATGTACGAAGGAACCCCAGATACTCCTCGAGAAGACCTTAGAGAAGGAGCAGATAGACAATCATGGTCAAAAGATCGTCTTTGGGACATTATCGAAAGATATAAAGTCACTCAGCTTTATACTGCCCCCACGGCAATCCGAACATTCATGAAATGGGGGAACGAAGAACCTCAAAACCATGATCTCAGTTCGCTTAGAGTTTTGGGGACAGTTGGCGAGCCAATAAATCCCGAGGCATGGATGTGGTATCACGAAAATATAGGCGGGTCGTCAACCCCGATTGTGGATACATGGTGGCAGACGGAAACTGGAGGTCATATGATCACCCCACTTCCAGGCGTTACTACTACTAAACCAGGGTCCGCTTGTTCTGCGATACCTGGTGTCTTTGCTGAAGTTGTTGACGATGCAGGTAAAAAAGTAGAACAAGGAGGAGGGTACCTTACGATTACGAAACCTTGGCCTTCAATGTTGAGAGGAATATGGGGAGACCCCGAAAGATACCTTGAAACCTATTGGAGTACTTACGAGGGAAAATACTTCGCTGGAGACGGAGTCAAGATAGACAGTGACGGGTATTTGTGGCTTCTTGGAAGAGTAGATGATGTAATGAATATTTCGGGCCACAGAATTTCAACTGCGGAAGTGGAGTCAGCACTTGTTGATCACCCAAGTGTTGCAGAAGCAGCCGTAGTGGGGGCTACAGATGAAACAACCGGTCAAGCCATAATTGGTTACGTTATTCTTCGAGGAAGTTTTGAATCCTCCAATAAACTTCGCGATGAGATCAGAAGTCATGTTGCTGAAAAGCTTGGTCCGATCGCGCGACCTAAAGCTATTTTCCTCGTTCCTGATTTACCTAAAACGCGATCTGGAAAGATCATGCGGAGACTTCTACGTGACGTAGCCGAAGGTCGTGACCTTGGTGATACAACTACATTAGCTGATGCAAATGTAGTTACAGCTATACAAGATAGGGCTAGAAATAGTGAAGAAGACTAAAATAGTGACCATGAAGGTCAAAAATTTTTGACTAAGCGAGCAACTCCATAATTTTCCTTGCAACCATAGGGGCAGCATTTTGATTTTGACCGGTGACAATATTCCCGTCTACTTCCCACCAGTTTGCAAACGGATCTCTGAATCTGTGGGTGCAACGGAAATCAGCTTCAAGTCGCCTTAATTCCGTTTCCGGATGATGAGGAGTGGAAGTTATGCGTAAGTCCCGAACTTGTTTATCGGTCACACCTGTGACACGACGTCCCTTAACTAGGGGCTCGCCAGTTAGACCTTTAGCTTTAATGAAGCCAAGAGGCCCATGGCATACCCCGCCAAGAATCTTTCCCAACTGATTCGCCTCTGTCACTTTCTCACCAACAGCCTCAGAAAATCCTAGATCAAAGGCCGCTCCCCAACCTCCGGCAAAATATATCACATCGTATTTATCAATATTTACATCACCGATTGCCAAGGATTCAGAAAGCTTCTTCTGAAGTAGACCATCTTTAAGAGATCTATCATCATGGCGAGTTCTAATTACTGGCCGGTACGACTGAGGGTCAATGGGGATTACCCCACCTAGGGGACTTGCTAAATCAACGTCCATTCCAGCATCGCTCCAAATGTAGTACGGAACAGTCATTTCAGATGCAAAAACTCCAGTGGGCTTACCATTACCCATCTGACCTGTGTTGGTGCACACTATTAATGCTCTTCTACCAGTTGCGTCCTTTCCGAACTCTTCTGTATCTTCTGGATGCATCCCTGCTTTGCGCAGAAGGGCGCGCAAACCTCGAGCTAGCGCTGGCGGCCTTTGCCCCGCTAACTGTGCTTTCGGTGGTTTCCTTTTGGCATAGGGACGAGGGTGATTACGTTTTGGAAGCGAATAAAGTCTCTCTTGATTAAGTCGTCGTTTCATGTAATCAAATACGTCACTTACCTTTGGTTCGTTCCAGAGATTTATTGATTCAATAGGGTCATTCGTCAAATCATATAACTCATATTGATCAGGTATTGTGTCAGTTCTATAGGTTTCGCCCATAGGACCCGATGATGATAAGTGAGCACTATTCGGAATAGTCCATGTTTCCGGATCATCGTGCGCACGGGTTATTTTCCATATTGAATCGTTAATTTCTGGAACTTTATTACTCGTAATTTTGACTACGATTCCCTCAAAATTAGTACTTACGTGTGGTGGGACCTGTATTTTTAACGCTCGTGGAGGTTTCTCTGCTTGTCCAAGACCACGAGCTAATCCTGAAGCAAGTGTGTCGCCCTCGAGCATATTATCTCGTGTCATGAAATAAATTGCTCTGTTTTTGAATTCCTCTGTTTCAGGGTCTTCCAGGAGTGGGCTTAGATCCTTGCCTGGAAGCGGGTGAAATTCTGAGAATAAAGGGGCCAATCTCTGCCCTAAGTCATGTTGATCTAGTCCCGCTAGTGCCAAGGCAGTAGGGATTAAATCAACATGAGAAGTCGGAACTGAATCAACTATTCCCTTTGCCCCGGTTTCGCTTCCGCATTTGACAATTTCAAAAGGAACTCTTGTGGCTTCGTCGTAAAGGTTAAACCACTTTTGATGTAGACCGCCGTGAGCTCCCAATAAGTCTCCATGATCTGACGTTCTAAAGATTATCTTCTCTCGAGAATTATCAACAGTAAGCGCTTTGCGAACCTTTTCAAGAGGACCGTCAACCTCTAAATGTAAGCGGTAATAGAGATTTCTATATTCCTGTTCGTTACTTTCGTAGACTCTCTGCACTACTCGTTGGGGTCCATATCCCGAGTAATACGAATTCTTGTACGCAATCTGAGCAGCAGGTTTTGTAGATAAATCCTCATATCGAGTAGGAGGTTTAGGGATATCTGGTGGATCAAGTTCAGAAGAGGTAAACGGATTGTTCTCGGGTCTACGCATCCACATAGGCAAGAGAACAATATCGTGTGGGTTAACAAAACTTACAACCATGAGAAAAGGCTTCTGAGCATCCTTATCACCTAAGCTTCGCTTCAAATATCTTTCCTCAAGCCATTTGACTGTTCTGTCGGCGATCAGCGGGTCACGAATAAAGCCTGAATTCGCAAGAGGCGCCCCATGAGGTTCTGGACCGACCCAACCTGAGAATCCATATTCGTTGAGAGGGTTCTCTGCTAGGTAACGATCAACAGCGTCCTGTAGGACAGTCCCATCAGAAGTATTAGTTGCTAAGGAGTTTCCTGTTGCTTCGTCTATGAGATCGGCATGGCTGATATGCCATTTACCGTCATAATGAGTGTCATATCCTGCAGCTCTAAACCAATGACCAATTGTCGGTACCTCTCGAGGGAGTAACCATCTCATTCGCGAGTCGTACTCATCTTTTCCTAACCCATTGGTTTGTGTAACACCGTGTACATCGGGAAACTGGCCGGTAAAGAGTGTCGGACGACTTGGGACACATGCCAAAGACCCCGTGTAGTGTCGATTAAAACTAACCCCATTATCTTTAAACCAATTTCGCCCTTTGAGTGCTTCATTTCGCCACTCCAGGACTTCCGGAGTTTCATATGGTGGGATTGCTCGCTCTTCATCTGTCATGAAAATGATTACATCGGGTTGTGTTTCACTATGCATCGTTATTTTCCAATTCATTTAGCCGTGTTGAAAGTAGTGATATTTTCTTTTCAAGTACGTTGTATGGCTTAATTTCCTCTAGAAAATGTTTAATGTCTGAGAGCATACCTTTATTGATTCTGCTGAATATAAGACATCCCAAGCCTGCAATTGGAGTGGCCGGTCGTCTAATTGGAAGTATTTCTACTTCCAAACTTAACTGAGTACCATTTTCGCACGGGGTAATCAGCCATGTATTCGTGACCTTTTTAAACACGGGCGGGAATCCGCGAATCTCATAAGCTATAGATCGCGGTTTATCCCAGACGGTCACATGCTCTGTGACTGAATTATTGCCTGTTTGGATCCTCCGGATCGTTTCAAGGCCTGCCTCTTGTTCAGTTAGAAAACAAGAATGCGATACATTACTTGCCCAATCTGAAATAGAGTCAAAGGAAGATAAAACTTCCCAAGCTTCATTTAGAGAGCATTTGACCTTTATTGCTTTTTTCATTTTTGGCATATTTGACCCCAATTAGGATAGTTCTTCAGACTGAGAAGTTCTTTCAAATCTAGGCGTAGTATCCACTATAGATAGACATTGTTGGTACTTCCTGTTCCTTGAACATAGTGATGTTTCGAGGATCATCATCAAAAATAAGAATTGGTTTGAGATTCGCATCTCGGATTTCTTGCAAAGCAAGCAATTTCATTTCTGAGGAAAGGTCAGGGTCCTCTGCGGATTTCATAATCAATGCTTTCCAAGCAACACCGTATTTCTTTAGCCATTCAATTGTTTGAGCTTGAACTGAAACCGGCCGTGCAGTCAAGATGATTATGCTTTTAATATTGCTCAGCAGGTGCGTTAACTCTACACCTGAAGGGATTGGCGGGTCATTCGGGCATGCAGCAAAAAATCCTTTCCAATCTTTGTCTTTTTTTTCTAAAAAATGTTGTCTATGTGAAGCATCACTTATCACTCCATCAAGATCAAAGATTACAATTTCTTCGCCTTTAGCTATCTCCTCGTTCCAGACCCAACTAGGCATCGTTGATACTCATTTCATTGTTTGAGAGGCTCATACTAATCTCGAAAATTCCCGCATTGAATCGGGATACCAAAATCATGGCTTCTTAGTTCAGTTATTACTGATTGAAGATGGTCGCGTTTCTTTCCCGAAACTCGAACCTGATCGCCTTGAGTTTGTGACTGAACCCCTTTGAGGCTTAAAGCTTTAATAAATTTATTTAGTTCCTTTGCTTTTTCGGAGTTAATTCCAGAGATCAGATTTACTATTTGTCGCCTTCTGCCACCAGCTGAATCTTCAACAGTTGAATACTCCAAAGCTTTCAGCGAAACCTTTCGTCTTACAAGTTTTTCCTCTAAGACAGTCCGCAGTGCATTAAGTCGATCATCTGAGGAAGATTCAATTGTTATATGTTCTTCGGAGAGAATGGCAGAACTGCCTGTTCCCTTAAAATCATATCGTTGCCCAACTTCTCTTGAAGTTTGGTCTACTGCATTTTTAACTTCTTGTAATTCAACGGTTGACGTAACATCGAATGAAGGCATTATTGTCCTTTCTTAGGACGAGATTGTGAGTTTCTAAAATACTAATTCCCTTGGTGTCGATTGCCTGTTTCTATTTTAAAGCAAGTAAATGATATATATCTTTTCTTATCTAGTAGTGACAGGTGGGATCTTGTTAGAGTAGCGCTAGTATCAGCAATTCAGGGTCGGTGCCCGAGTGGCCAAAGGGAACGGGCTGTAAACCCGTCGGCGTTAGCCTTCGGAGGTTCAAATCCTCCCCGGCCCACAAAATTTTAGAAGAAAACGTAGAAGCAAATGAGATTTGGTCGGAAACAAATAAGCACTATTGCTATTTCGCTTCTTCTCCTAAGCGTGCTTTTGGCTTGTGCTGGCTCATCGGAAACCCCAGTGGCATCATCCCATGCAGATGAAAGCCACCATGGAGAGAAGGACTCCGATGATCATGGTCATAATGACCACGACCACGACCATGGCTCATCAAATACGATGATGACTGTTTCTCCCGATCAAGCCGATGTGGTGATAGAAATAGAATTCCTTAAAGGGGAAGTCTCAACAGTTACTAATCGCGTTTCTGTTTCAATTGGAGACCAGATTGTGCTCGCTGTTGTGTCTGACGTAGATGAATTCATCCATGTCCACGGGGTTGACTTGATCGGTAAGGTTTCGTCAGTTACTTCCATAAACTATCTTGGTTTTGAAATGGGAATTTCAGGGATCTTCGAAGTTGAATTTGAAAACTCAGGAACATTCATTACTGAACTTCTAGCAAGCTAATGATTTTTTATGCCCTTGGGCATGGTTTGGGATCTCGCGGGGATCTTCCAATCCCTCTATGGCAATTCGCTTGGGCGGGTACCGCTGCATTAGTAATCTCATTTCTGGCGTTAGGTACTTCCTGGAGACAACCTAAGTTGACATTTTTTGAACAAGGACGACCAGTAAAAAATCTTTCCAAAATCATTGAGGCCATTGAACCTATTATCCGCACACTGTCAATGGGGTTGTTCTTTCTGGTTCTACTTTCCGGTCTTTTCGGGACAAACGCTTCCGACCAGAATCTTAACCCAGTGACCCTTTATGTAATTTTTTGGGTTATGTTGCAGATCGTTGTTTGTTTCTTGGGAGACATCTGGAAAGTTCTTAGCCCCTTTGACACGATCGGATTGTTGCTTGAAAGGTATCGCCTAACTAATTCCAAGGAAGCCCCGTCTTGGAGTCATTGGTTGGCTCCGATTGGAGCTTTTGGGTTTCTATTCTTTGAATTAATACATCCAAATGGTGACTCTCCCTTCCTGCTCTCAATAGGTATTTTGATCTATTCCCTTTGTCTAATAATGGGTGTTATTTTCTGGGGACGTGACTGGCTACAAGTTGGTGATACTTTCGCAGTCCACTTTCGCCTACTCGCTCAGATGGCCCCTCTTCGTAGAAGACAAAGATTGGTTCATTTTCGAGTTCCACTTAGTGGGCTTTCATCTTCCCGTTTTACAAATGCTGAAGTTGCAACTCTTCTAATTGTCTTGGGTGGTGTAACTTTTGATGGATTTGGTGAATCAGAAATGTGGAGAGATTTCGTCGGACGGAAATCAGGATGGGCAAACGCAGCCATTCGCTTATTCGGCTTAGTTGATTCAATAGCGGTGGTAGCTTTACTCTTCTTAATTTCTGTGAGATTTATGGCTAACATCACAGATCAGAAACCCGGACTATTGGCGAAAACATTCGCTCCATCACTTGTTCCAATTGTTTTCGGATATACCCTCGCTCACTACCTTCAATTAGCAATAGATGAAAGCCAAACCTTTGTCTTTCAATTATCTGACCCATTTGGCAGAGGCTGGGATTTGTTTGGAGGAAGTGGCAGCCGGATTAATTTCAATTTAGTAAATTCAAGTTTCATTGCCTGGGTACAGGCAATCGGAGTTGTTATAGGACATATAGCCGGTGTAATAGTCGCTCATGATAGAGCTGTTAGTTCATTCCCTGAGAAAGATGCTGTCCGTAGCCAATATGTCATGTTTCTTGTAATGGTTGTTTACAGCGTCCTTGGATTATGGCTCCTTCTAAATGCGTAGAACGACACTTTTACATTTAATAGACTTGAGGTTGGGACAACACCCACATCGTGGCATCATGACCAATAGCATTGACATTTTGTCTACGCTCCCTTAGCTCAGTCGGCAGAGCGTCTCCATGGTAAGGAGAAGGTCGAGAGTTCAATTCTCTCAGGGAGCTCGTTTAATATAATTAGATAATTCATACCTTGGCGGCGTAGCTCAGTAGGTAAGAGCGCTCGACTCATAATCGAGAGGTCGACAGTTCAAATCTGTCCGCCGCTACAAAGAGAAATTAATTCATTAAGACTGCGGGAGTTATTCATGGAAATACGAATAGCACAAATAGGGGATGCAGAATCGATCAGAGAGATTTATAACAATGAGGTCACCTCTGGAACTGCTACATTTGATCTGACCCCACGCACTATTGAAGAACAACGTGAATGGTTAACAGAAAGATCTGGAGCACATGTAGTTCTTGTAGCTGAGTCAGAAGGGCACGTTATCGGATTTGGGTCGCTATCGAGGTACCAAAAACGACCTGCCTACAGCACAACAGTAGAAGATTCTGTGTATGTCCACCCTGACAAACAAGGAAAAGGCATCGGTTTATCAATACTGGAAGCTTTAATTGAGAAAGCATCAGAGCATGGATTTCATACTGTTATTGCAAGAATTAGCGGTGAATCTACAGGGTCTATAAAAACACATGCCAGAGCAGGATTTGAAGAAGTTGGGAGAGAGAAAGAAACAGGGAGAAAATTTGGGAGATGGTTAGATGTAGTAGTCATGCAGCGATTTGTAGATTCTCCTTAATTTTTTAATTACTGAATTGCGGAAATCTAAAAAGAACATAGGCTATGAACGTTTTGGAAGATCAAACAGCAATTACGCTGGTATCCTCTGAAAGTCATCCTTTAGGGCAGTGGCTCAATTGGTAGAGCACCGGTCTCCAAAACCGGCGGTTGGGGGTTCGAGTCCCTCCTGCCCTGCGAGTTTGCACGAAACCCAAAAAAGTAAAATAGAATTGAAAAAGAAACGAATCAGCTACAAGGAACATTATGTCTCTAAATCGTGAACAAAAAAGAGCATTACAAAAAAGAGGTGAAATCGGCGAAGATGGCACCCCTATAGCTACTCGCCGACAACCGGCTGGGCGTCAGCAGCAAGAAGAACGTGTTGGTTTCCGTAGGTATATTGGAGAAGTCCGAGCTGAACTACGAAAAGTAGCTTGGCCTACAAGATCAGAAGTCATAAACTACTCAATTGTCGTTCTAATTACTTTAGTCATCATCACCTCAATGATTGCTTTCATGGATTGGGGATTTGGTGAAGGTCTGCTTAAGCTATTTGAACGTTGATAACCCCCAGAAAATGAGAAGAACAAATGGATAATACTGCCACTAATCAAGAAATAGAAAACATCTCCCTAGCTCCGGAAACGGAAAGCCAAGTAGAGACAGAAAATGCGGATTTGCAAAAATCCCAAGATGTTCCTGAGACAGCTGATAGCAGTAGCGGAGATAACGAGCCTGTTACCGAAGAGGGTTTGGTTTTCGAAAAAGAAGAAAAAACACCAAAGGTTGTTAGTCCATATGACCGTCCTGGGAAATGGTATGTAGTTCACACTCAGTCAGGTTATGAAAACAAAGTACAGGGGAACCTTGCACAACGTATTCAATCAATGAACAAAGAAGATTCAATTCACGAAATAGTAATCCCACTTGAAAATGTTGTGGAGTTTAAACAGGGGAAAAGGGTGGAAGTCCAGAAAAAAATGTTCCCTGGCTACATTCTTGTTCGCTGCCGAATGAACGATGAAGTTTGGAATGTTATTCGGAACACACCAGGGATCACTGGCTTTGTCGGTTCGTCAAATAAACCCACTCCTCTTCCCAGGAAAGAGGTTGAAAACTTCCTTGGAACTGAAGGTGAAGTTGATGGACAAACTGTCAAACGAGCTAAACCAAGAATGGGTTATGAAGAAGGGGAAACAGTTCGAGTAAAAGAAGGACCTTTTGCCGATTTCTCCGGAGAGATTATTGAGATAAATGAAGATCAACTGAAATTAAAAGTCCTAGTGAATATTTTCGGACGAGAGACACCAGTTGAGTTGGAATTTGCTCAAGTAGCGAAACTATAAATTGGCATTAATCCATTAGCAATATTGCAATGGCAGCGCAGTTGTTTTCTTCATCTCTTCCATTACGAAATGGCTCCTGACGTCATATAGATCAACTTCTTCTACGAGTTTTTTGTAGAAAAGATCGTATGTTTCCATATCAGGGGCAACAACTCGAAGCATGTAATCTACCTCACCACTTGTTCTGTAAGCTTCAACGATTTCAGGGAATTTTTCAAGAGCAGATGTAAATTGACGCAACCAGTCAGCATTGTGTCGATTGGTACGGATTTCAACGACCGCAGAAACAGAAAGATTTACCTTCTTGGGGCTAATGAGTGCAACTCGAGAAGAGATCACCCCTTCATTCTCTAATCGTTGGATCCTTCTCCAGCAAGGAGCTGGAGTTAAGCCAACCTTTTCCGCAATTTCCCGAGCAGATAGACGAGCATCTAACTGAAGCAAGTCAACAATTTTTTTATCTATAATATCCATAATTAGAATATTATTGCGTATTTTACCTAAATAAAGCTTATTTAAATTAAAATAAGATTAAATAGCGCAATTATTTAATAAATAGATGCGTCAATAATGCGCTACCATTATTGCATGGAACTTGGTAAACGATTCACTTCGCACCCTGCAACAGTTGGTGAAACGTACGGAGCCCACTTTAAGTTTGCTATCAAAGTTTCAGCTGCTCTTATAAAGTCTGGGTTTGCTTGTTTGGTCCATGCAATATACCCACCGGTTTTTAGTGATACTGCGAGTAGGACAATCAAGAATTTATCAAATGAGATAGAAGAACGTTCTGATCTGGAGGATACAAGTCATGTTTCGGTAGTGGATTCTTTAGCAAGTTAGGTAGGTTCACAATCCAGCGTTAAAAAAGATTCGGCGCCATGAATGAAGCAGTCACGAGATTTACAGGTATATTGACGTCTGCTGAAAATTTATTCAGGAGTGATAAGAATGGCAGAAAAAGAAGTTGCCGCAGTAGTAAAAATCCAGATACCGGCCGGTCAGGCTTCGCCTGCCCCACCCGTAGGGACTGCCTTGGGGCCTCACGGAATTGCCATTATGGATTTCTGCAAAGAATATAATTCTAAGACCGAGGACAAGCGTGGCCAAGTTGTTCCTGTTGAAATTACTATCTACGAAGATCGTACGTTTTCTTTTATTACCAAAACACCCCCCACCTCATTTCTTCTGAGAAAGGCAGCGGGACTTGATAAAGCAAGTCAAAATCCTGGCCGAGAAATGGCCGGTTCTGTTTCCGATGCGCAAATTGCTGAAATAGCAGAGACCAAACTCCCAGATTTGAATACCAATGACTTGGACCAAGCAAAACTTCAAGTTGCAGGAACAGCAAGAAGTATGGGGATTGAAGTTCGTTAGAAAAAAGCTTTAACTTGAATACCTCGTCAAGTTAAAAGTTTAAATAGAGGGAGAACCCAACGATTGAATCAAAATGATTCTATAGAAAGGAAAAGGTTCGAAATGGTAAGTGGAAAACGATATGACAATGCGGCGAATTCATTCAATCGGGATGAATTGTTCCCGCCTTCGGAGGCAATAGCTCTTTCAAAGAATTTAGCAAAAGCTAAATTTGATGAAACGATTGAATTAGTTTGCCGTTTAGGAGTTGATCCTACAAAAGCTGAAGAAATGGTTAGGGGCACAGTCGCTCTTCCTTCTGGGACTGGAAGAGATGTTCGAGTCGCCGTTTTCGCTCAAGGAGAAGCTGTATTACAAGCGAAAGAAGCAGGTGCCGATCTTGTTGGTGATTCTGATTTGGCCGAGCAGGTTGAAAAAGGAAATTTTGACTTTGATATCGCTATAGCTACTCCAGAGATGATGCCAGTTGTTGGGAAACTGGGGCGAGTACTAGGGCCAAGAGGTCTTATGCCCAATCCTAAGACAGGAACGGTTACAGATAACGTTGCTAAAGCTGTTAAAGAATTTAAAGGCGGAATGGTTGAATATCGAACAGATAAATTCGGTAATGTCCAAGTTCCGATAGGCAAGGCAAGCTTTGATGAAGCTTCTCTTCTTGCAAATTTTGAAACAGTTATAGAAGAGCTACAACGAGTTAAGCCATCTGGGTCTAAAGGAAAATACATCAAAAAAGTTGTCGTGAGCTCAACTATGGGACCTGGTATAAAGATTGATGAAAACAATCTTTAAATTAGTGAGTAGAAAAAATAGTTGAACCCTCGTCCAAGGTTGTGACAGTGGATTTTGACGATATGGTCTAAGTGAACAAAATACATGCCGTAGAAACTCGGTGCACATTGTGCTTAAGGAATGGTTGCATTCGCCGGTGGAGGTAAACCATCTAGATCTCTGGAGCGTTTGCCTTGGGCGACGCTCCAATATTTTTTTGGAGAATGAAAAGAAAGGATCTCCGATGGGAGACCCAAATCCACAAAAAGTAGCCATTGTCGCTGAAGTGCAAGAGAAGTTTTCTAATGCTGACGCAATTGTCCTAACCGAATATCGAGGATTGAACGTTACGGACATGGCAGCACTAAGAGAAGCTATGCGAGAAGCTGGTGGCGAATATAAAGTCTACAAAAACACGCTCGTTCGATTTGCTGCTAAAGAACTGAACCTTGAGATAGAGGAACTACTTGTCGGCCCCACAGCTATTGCCTTTACAGGAACGCGACCAGATGGCTCTCCCGGCGATCCAGTAACAATTGCGAAGGCGCTTACAGATTTCTCAAAGAAAAATGAGAGCCTAGTAATTAAGGGTGGGATGCTAGATGGCGGGTTGCTTACAACCGACGAGATCATAGCACTTTCAAAAATTGCTCCAAGAGATGAACTCCTTGCTCGCCTTGCTGGTGGGATCGCTGCACCACTACAGCAGTTTGCTGGACTGCTTAATGCAATGCCACAAAAATTAGCCTTTGCCTTATCTGCCCTTATTGAGGCAGGTGGTGGAGTACCAGAAACTTCAGCAGCTGAAGAAGAAGCAGCTGAAGAAGAAGCAGCTGAAGAAGAAGCAGCTGAAGAAGAAGCAGCTGAAGAAGAAGCAGCTGAAGAAGAAGCAGCTGAAGAAGAAGCAGCTGAAGAA
>Ga0208764_10000153_pt1 | contig 38907 bp, 39 predicted proteins | sample ETNtaG_18_FD_185762 | JGI IMG/M metagenome (GOLD analysis project Ga0208764, IMG submission 185762) | Marine microbial and viral communities from oxygen minimum zone, Eastern Pacific Ocean - ETNP201302SV91 (SPAdes) (version 2) | ecosystem: Environmental > Aquatic > Marine > Oceanic ... | reverse complement strand
TAAAAAAGACCAAGATACCAAAGATTAGAAATATTACATTAGCTCTCCTTAGAAAGGCGCTTATTTTTAGCGCCTTTCACTATCGTCTAGACATCATTATAAAAACCTGTATTTATTATAATAATGGGGAAAACTCTTAAAGAAGTAAGAAAAAGCTTTTTGGATTATTTTTCGAAAAGTGGTCATCAACATGTTGAGTCAAGCAACTTGGTTCCAGAAAATGATCCCACCTTGATGTTTACCAACTCAGGTATGGTGCAATTTAAAAATGTTTTTACAGGCCTTGAAAAAAGAGATTACAAGAGAGCAACTACTTCTCAAAAGTGCGTAAGGGCAGGAGGGAAACATAATGATTTGGAGAATGTAGGTTATACGCCCAGACATCATACATTTTTTGAAATGTTAGGAAATTTTTCTTTTGGAGATTATTTTAAAGATGTGGCAATAGAATTAGCTTGGAATTTAATTACCAAAGAATTTGGATTATCAAAAAACAAGTTATCCGTTAGCGTCTATCACAATGATGAAGAGGCTTTTAATTTGTGGAAAAAAATTGCTGGCTTGCCAGAAAATAAGATTTATAAAATTTCTACAAATGACAATTTTTGGTCTATGGGTGAACTAGGCCCTTGTGGCCCTTGCTCAGAAATTTTTTATGATCATGGCGATCATCTTTCAGGAGGACCTCCCGGAAGCAAAGATGCTGATGGTGATCGATTTATTGAGATATGGAATTTAGTATTTATGCAATTTGAGCAAATTTCTAAAGAAAAAAGAATAAACCTTCCAAAACCTTCTGTAGATACCGGAATGGGTTTAGAGAGAATTTCTGCACTATTACAAGGGACTCATGACAATTATCAAACAGATCATTTTAAAAATTTAATAAGTTCTGCATCTGAAATTCTAAAAGTAAAGGCAAATAAAGAAAATATGGCAAGCTTTAGAGTTATTGCTGATCATCTAAGAGCAAGCTCTTTTTTAATTGCCGAAGGAGTTCTGCCTTCTAACGAAGGAAGGGGATACGTTTTGAGAAGAATTATGAGAAGGGGCATGAGGCATTCTCATTTACTAGGTTCTAAAGAACCAATTTTTTACAAAGTTCTAAAAACACTAATTAACGAAATGTCAGCAAGTTATCCAGAATTATCAAGAAGCGAAGCTCTTATCAAAGAAACTTTAAAAATGGAGGAGGAAAAATTTTTAGTACTTTTAGAAAGAGGAATGAACATTTTAAACGAAGAAACAAAAAAAGTTAAAGATGTATTTCCAGGAGATATTGCTTTTAAATTATATGATACTTATGGATTTCCGTTAGATCTTACTCAAGACGTTTTAAGAAACAAATCTATAAAAGTCGACATTAAAAAATTTGATCAACTAATGACCAAGAGAAGAGAGGATGCTAAAAAAAACTGGAAAGGCTCTGGTGATAGCGCGGTGGAACATATTTGGTTTAACATTAGAGAAAAATTAGGATCCACAGATTTTTTAGGATATGAAACAAACAATTCACAAGGCATAGTTCTGTCCATAGTTCAAGCCGGAAAGGAAGTTGAAAAATTAGACGAAGGCAAAGAAGGAATAATAATTACAAACCAAACACCCTTTTATGGAGAGTCGGGAGGACAGATAGGAGATACAGGTTTTCTTTTTGGTTCGAATAGTAAATTTGAAGTAGTAGATACTCAAAAAAAAATAAGCGATCTACATATTCATATTGGTAAATTAATTAAAGGATCAATCTCCAAAGGAGACACTCTAGATTTAAAAATAGATTCAAAAAGAAGAACCAATATTAGGGCATACCATTCAGCCACTCATCTGTTGCACGAAGCATTAAGAAGAATTTTAGGAAAACATGTTATGCAAAAAGGGTCTTACGTAGGTCCTGATAAATTAAGATTTGATTTTAGCCACATGAAAATAATAGAAAAAAAAGAAATCGAAAAAATTGAAAAATTTATTAATGACATGGTTCAAAGCAAAAGTGAAGTACGAACAAGATTGATGACGCCAAAAGAAGCGGTTAACGAAGGTGCGTTGGCTCTTTTTGGAGAGAAGTATGGTGATGAAGTAAGAGTTCTTTCCATGGGAAATGAAAAAAACAAATATTTTTCAACGGAATTATGTGGAGGAACGCATGTACGTAATACCTCAGAAATTGGAGAATTTAAAATTGTAAGTCAATCATCTATAGCATCAGGCATTAGACGTGTAGAAGCTTTAAGAGATGAGCAACTTTCGAAGTATCTAAACAAAATAAAAGAAAAACACGAAACAACAACGAAGGCAACACAGGACATCATAGACAATCTACTCAAAAATATAAAAGCTTTAAAAGCAAAACCCGTCGATATCAAAGATTTGACTCTCGTTGAACAAGTAAAAAAATTAACCAAGCAAGTGGATCAATTAAATATTAAAATAATTTTAAAAGATAAAAATAAAAATAAAATTAAGGATATGAGCACCAAAGGAATCAAAATTAGATATCAGCTTGTTACAGGCTTTCCCTCTAAAGAACTTAGGTCGTTAATCGATCAAGGAAAAAAAGATCTGAGAGAAGGTGTGGTGGTTGCCTATTCTGTTGTTGATAATAAAGTCGGAATAGCGGTAGGTGTAACAAATGCTTTAACAAAAAAATATAATGCTGTTGAGTTAGTAAAAGTAGGATCAAAATTAATTGGAGGAACCGGAGGTGGTGGAAGACCTGATTTTGCACAATCAGGGGGTACTCAAATTGATTTTATTGAAAAATCGTTTGAAGCAATAAAACAATCAATTAAATAAATTCTTCTGAGAAATTAATTATTTCTTCAGCCTTTAATTCAGCAATAGACTTATTATTTTTCATATAATAATTTTTGGATCTTATGTTATGTAAGGGTCTGAATTTTTCATAAAAACCCCTGCTTGAAAAAAAAGATATAATTTTGACACCAGATAGAGATAACATATGCATAATTCCATTATCTATGGTGATAGCTGCCCGCATATGCTTGGCAAGAGCCATAACTAATAATGGATTTCTAAGCTGTTTGTTAGCCAAGTGTTCTGGAAATACTACATTCTTTACATTTTTTTTTAAATTTTCAATCAAATCTTTGTATTTATCTTCTATAAAAAATACAGGTACATAATTTTTTTCAGAAAAATGATTTGCAACTTTTATAATTTCATCTACAGAAAATTCTTTTTGTCTTGTGGGGTGTCCCGCAGTAATAGAAAAACCCAGATATTTGTTATTTTCTTTTAAGATTTGCTTGGCTTCATCAGTATATTTTTTGGGAATATTTTCATATTCAAGCGGAATTTCGATTTTTGTTTTTAAGACTGATTCAAAATAACAAAATATTCTTTCTATTACATGCTTAGGTTTTGTGATTATTTTTTTAGGATTAGATAGTGCAAAATACATCGCGGGGGATATAAAAAATTTATGGGGAATTTGTTTTACAACCAGAGTGTTTTTTACTCTTGTTCCCATATCAATTATTATATCAAACTTATCCACACCAAGATCTTTTGATAAATTTCTAGCTATTTTTATATGCGAAAAAGACTTAGGTTGAAAAAAAGAAAAAAATCCAAAATGATCTGGGATATTATCTACTGTGCGTACAAAATTTCCAAAGATATCTTTACATGAATTGTTAAAATATTTGTTAGGTCCACTTTGAATATAATAAATATGGTTTAAGTGATATTTTTTTTTAAGCCATTGAATAATGGGAACGATTGAAATGGTATCGCCCATTCCTCCACCAGGATTGTAAATCAATATGTTTTTAATATTATCGTTCAATTTAAATTTTATTTTCTAGATTTTTTTTTAAAATTTCAAGAAATTCATTTGTTGTAAGATATTTTTGATTTTTTCCTACTAATAAAGCCAGATCTTTTGTCATAGAGCCATTTTGGACAGTTTCTGTGCAAACTTTTTCTAAAGTTTTTACAAATTTTTTTAATTCATCATTACCATCTAATTTTCCTCTATGATATAGACCTCTTGCCCATGCAAAAATTGACGCTATAGGGTTTGTTGAAGTTTCCTTACCTTCTTGATGTAACCTGTAGTGTCTTGTTACTGTGCCATGTGCAGCTTCGGATTCCACAGTTTTGCCATCTGGTGACATCAAAATACTTGTCATAAGACCTAGCGATCCAAATCCTTGAGCCACTGTATCAGACTGAACATCTCCATCATAGTTTTTGCATGCCCAAATATAATTTCCATTCCATTTTATTGCACACGCAACCATGTCATCTATAAGTCTGTGTTCATAAGAAATTTTTCTTTCTTTAAATTTTTCTTTAAATTCACTTTCAAATATCTCTTGAAACAAATCTCTAAATCTACCATCGTAATTTTTTAAAATTGTAGCTTTAGTGGAAAGATAAACAGGCCATTTTCTATTAAGCCCATAATTCATACAAGCTCTTGCAAAATCTTTAATAGAATTATCTAAATTATACATTGATAAAGCAACACCGGGTCCGCTGAAATTAAAAACATCAAATTCTTTTTTTTCTTTTCCATCTTCGGAAGTCCATTTCATTTTCAATTTACCTTTACCGGGTACCTTAAAGTCTAATGCTCTATATTGATCACCAAAGGCATGTCTTCCTATAACAATTGGATTTGTCCAACCGGGAACTAATTTAGGAATATTTTTACAAATTATAGGTTCGCGAAAAACAGTTCCGCCCAAAATATTTCTTATTGTTCCATTAGGAGATCTCCACATCTTTTTTAAACCAAATTCTTTTACACGATTTTCATCTGGTGTGATTGTTGCGCATTTTACACCTACTCCAAATTTTTTGATGGCATTGGCACAATCTACCGTTACTTGATCAGATGTTTTATCTCGGTTTTTTATACCCAAATCATAATATTTAATATCAACATCCAGATAAGGAAGAATTAGTTTTGTTTTGATGAAATTCCAGATTATTCTGGTCATTTCATCACCATCCATTTCTACTATTGGGTTTTTTACTTTAATTTTAGCCACAATTTAGTCTTTCATATTGAGTTCTACTACTCTATATACATATTAAAATATTATTATCAATTTGTATTATGCTAGATCAACTTTTACCAAAAATACACAAAGAAGGTTATAAATTTATAGCTATAAGTTTAATTGTCTCTTTTTTCTTGATTCTGTTTTCAAATTTTTTGGGAATAATCGGAATACTCTTCTCTGTATGGGTTTATTATTTTTTTAGAGATCCAGATAGAGCTATTATTAATGACAATAGATATTTGGTGAGCCCAGCTAGCGGAATCATCACAAAAATAGTTGAAACCAATGGTCCTAAAGAGCTAGGATTACAGGATAAAAAATATACTCGAGTAAGTATTTTTATGAATGTTTTTGACTGTCACGTAAACAGAATTCCTACAAATGGAACGGTAGAAGAAATATCTTATGTTCCTGGAAAATTTTTTAATGCTACTCTTGATAAATCAAGTGAAGAAAATGAACGCAATTACCTAAAAATCAAAGATGAAAAAAACGAGGAAGTAATTGTCGTGCAGATAGCAGGTTTAATTGCGAGACGTATAGTTTGTGATTTAAAAAAATCACAGACGCTTAAACAAGGTGAAAGAATTGGTATGATTAGATTTGGGAGTAGAGTGGATCTGTATTTTAATAATAAAAAGATTCTTGTTCAAGAAAAACAAAACTCAATTTCTGGAGAAACTTTAATTGCTGTAGAAGATGGAAGATAAAAAAAATATAAAACTAGTTTTAGATAATAGACAAAGATCGTTACTACCAAACACCATAACTCTTATTGGAGTATGTATTGGGTTATGCTCAATAAAATTTGCGCTAGATTCCAGATTTGATTTAGCAATTATTGCAATAACTTTCGCTGCAATATTTGATGGATTGGATGGAAGAATAGCTAGATTGATTAGAGGAACATCGAAAGTTGGAAAAGAGTTGGACTCGCTTACTGATGTTATAAGTTTTGGTGTTGCTCCCGGTTTAATACTTTACTTTTGGACGTTAAATGAACTAGGGAAGATAGGCTGGATGTTAGCTTTAATTTACACTGTTTGTTGCGCTCTTAGGTTAGCTAGGTTTAATATTTCTAGTTTTGAAATAACCGATACATGGAAAATAAACTTTTTTGAGGGCGTTCCATCACCAGCTGGGGCGGGTGTAGTTTTACTTCCAATTGTAATTAGTTTATCTAATTTTTTTACTCTCCCTAATCAAACCTTGGTGTCCGCCGTTTTGATTTTTGCGGTGTCGGTTTTGATGGTTAGTAAGCTGCCAACTTATTCATTAAAAAAAATTGTTATTCCTAGAAGCGCAACAGTATTTTTGCTATTAGGTATTTCTATTTTTTTTGGATTTTTAATTGCATTTACATTTGAGACTTTACTTTTTGCAGGTGCCGTATATTTATTGTCAATTCCCGTCAGTTGTTTTCATTATTTAAATATTAACGCTAAAAACAAATACAAAGACATTCAAAGCTCTCAAGAAGAAGATCAAAGCAGCGATGTTCTTTAAATCAATTCAAAATAAAAATTGAAAAAAAACAAATCTTCAAAAACTTGGATTCAGAATCAAAGAAGAGATATTTTTTTCATAAAATCTAAAATGAGCGGATATAGATCAAGGTCTGCATATAAATTAATTGAGATAATTAAAAAATTTGGTTTATTAAATATCAAAAATAATGTTTTAGATTTAGGATCTTCGCCTGGAGGCTGGTCGCAAGTTTTGGCTGAAAAAATTATTAATGGGAAAGTAATATCAGTTGATCTTAAACCTATGAACAAAATTAAAAATAATATTTTTATTCAAGGAGATTTCACAGATACCAAATGTCAAAAAAAAATTTTATCATTTGTTGACGGAAGAATAGATGGAGTTTTTTCTGACATGGCAAATAACACTACAGGCAGCAAAAGTTTAGATTCTTTTAGAACAGGCAGTTTATGCTTGGAAAGCATGAAGTTTTCTGCAAAAATTCTGAATAAAAATGGATGTTTCGTATCAAAATTTTTTATGGGGGAGATTTTTTTAGAAATTAAAATGGAAGCCGAGAAGTTATTTGATGAATTCCGTATTTTTAAACCCGATTCTAGCAAAAGTTATTCAAAAGAAAGTTATATTATTTGTAAAAAATTAATTAATTAACTTTTATTTTTTCAAAAATTTAATATAATTATCTATGGGAATCGCTGAGGCTTTAACTTTTGATGATGTAACATTAATACCAGGTTATTCCGCTGTACTTCCATCCGAAACAGACACGTCAGTTAAACTTTCAAAAAAAATTAAAATGAATATTCCAATACTTTCTTCTGCTATGGACACAGTTACAGAATACAAAATGGCTGTGACTATGGCTTCAGAAGGAGGTCTGGGGGTAATTCACAGAAATATGTCTTCAAAAAAACAAGCCGAACAAATTTTAAAAGTAAAAAGAAAAAAATTAATGGTGGGTGCCGCATGTGGAGTTAATGATTTTGATAGAGTGGAGAGATTATTAGAATCCAAGGCTGATCTGATTGTTATAGATACTGCACATGGACATTCAAAAAAAGTTATCATGACTATTAAGGAATTAAAAAAAAGATTTAAACATGTAAATATTTGTGCAGGGAATATTGCAACTGGAGAAGCTGCCAAAGCACTAGCCGATGCCGGTGCTGACATGGTTAAGGTTGGAATAGGGCCAGGTTCCATCTGCACAACCAGAATTATTTCAGGAATTGGAGTTCCTCAATTAAGCGCAATTCTTTCAGTAAAAAAAAGTATTAAAAATTACAAAATCACAATTATTTCGGATGGAGGTATAAAGTTTTCGGGTGATTTGGCAAAAGCATTTGCAGCTGGCGCGGACGCAGTTATGATTGGATCATTACTTGCAGGCTCAACAGAAACTCCTGGAAGAGTTTTTAGAGAAAAAGGAAAATTATATAAAAAATTTAGAGGCATGGGGTCAATAGGAGCAATGATGGAAGGGTCAGCGGGAAGATATTTTCAAAAAAATTACAAAGATAAATCAAAATTTATTCCCGAAGGAGTTGAAGGTCGAGTGTTATACAAAGGTCCGGTTAAAAATATTTTATATCAATTAAACGGTGGATTGAAATCTTCTATGGGTTATTTAGGTGCAAAAAAACTTAGAGAAATATATCTTAAAGGAAAATTTATTAAAATTACCAAAGCTGGATTTTATGAAAGTTTGGTGCATAATGTTGAAACATAAATGAAAAAATTTTTATTTATATTATTTTTTAGTTTAATTCCTTTCACTGGTTTTGCGAGCAGTAATTATTTTGAAGATGGTAAGAAATTTTTTGATTTAAAAAAATACGACAAATCTAAATTAAGTTTATACCAAAGTATTATTTTTAATCCGGAAGATGTTAATGCTTATATTTATTTAGCCAAAATTTTTAATTATGAAGAAAATGAAATAGAATATGAAAAATATTTAAACTTAGCTTTAGATTTGGATCCCACCAATGAAGAGGCATTAGTAATGCAAATAGATTTAAGAATTAAACAGTCGGATATCACTCAATCTAACGAATTAATAGAAAAATTAAAAATCGTATGTCAAAAAAATTGTTCTAAGTTAGAAAATCTAAAGTCTAGAGTCAGCGATTTAAGTTTAGAACAAAACTAAAATGTTGATAAAAGACACAATCGTAATCTTTGATTTTGGATCTCAATTTACTCAGCTTATAGCTCGCAGAGTAAGAGAATTAAATATTTATTCTGAAATTGTAAATCATTCAAAAATAAGAAAATTTAAATTTAAAAAAAATGTAAAAGGAATTATTTTATCTGGAGGCCCTTCCAATGTTAATAAACCAGGATCATCTAAAATAGGTTTTAATTTTTTTAACCTAAATATTCCTATTCTTGGAATTTGTTATGGGCATCAATTGATTTCAAAAAAATTAGGAGGAAAAATAAAAAGTTCCACAAAGAGAGAATTTGGATTTGCTAAATTAATCAAACATAAAAAAAGCTTATTAACAGATAATTTTTTTTCAAATTCGGGAAGTAATTCAGTTTGGATGAGCCATCAAGACATTGTTTTTGCGGCACCTAGTGGTTTTGAGAGAATTGCTTATACTCAACATTCAAAAAATGCAGTTATTCAAAATAAAAAAAAGAGAATTTATGGAATTCAATTCCATCCGGAAGTTAGCCATACAAAAAATGGCAAAATCTTATTAAAAAATTTCGTTTTGAAAATTTGTAAAGCAAAAAAAAGTTGGAATTTAAAAATTCAAAAAAAATTAATTATTGATAGTTTAAAATTTCGTTTAAAAAATCAAAAAATAATTTGTGGTCTTTCAGGAGGAGTCGACAGCGCCGTTACTGCTTTGCTGTTAAAAAAAGCTATTGGTAAAAATTTGATTTGCATTTTTGTGGATACAGGCTTGTTAAGAAAAAATGAACCAAAAAATATTATCAATTTTTTTAGAAATAAATCCAAATTAAAATTAATTCATATAGATGCTAAAAAAATATTCTACAACCAGCTCAAAAATGTTTCGGATCCAGAAAAAAAAAGAAAAATAATTGGAAAGTTGTTTATAAAAATATTTGAAAAAAATGCAAAAAAAATAAAAAATGTAAATTTTCTAGCTCAGGGCACTTTGTATCCAGATTTGATTGAAAGCAAATCCCAAACAGGTGGAGGCTCATCTAAAATTAAATCACATCATAATGTTGGAGGCCTTCCTAAAAAAATGAAACTTAAATTAATTGAGCCATTGAAAAGTTTTTACAAGGATGAAGTTAGAAAATTAGGAAAACAGCTTAATCTCGATCCCATAATTTTGAACAGACACCCTTTTCCTGGACCGGGCTTGGCAATCAGAATAATTGGAGAAGTAAATAAAGAAAAAATAAAAATTTTACAAAACGCTGACGAAATATTTATGAGAGAACTGAAAAAAGAAAAATTATACGAAAAAATTTGGCAAGCCTATGTTGCTTTGCTTCCTCACAAGACCGTTGGAGTAATGGGTGACAGAAGAACTTACGAGTTTACCTGTTTACTAAGAGCGGTTGTTTCAGAAGATGGAATGACTGCTGATTTTTATAAATTCACAGGGGATTTTTTGGGAAAGGTTTCAAATCAAATAGTTAATTCAGTTCCTGGCATAAATAGAGTTGTTTATGATATAACATCAAAGCCACCAAGCACGATCGAGCAAGAATGAAAAACAAAAAAATTAAAAAAATTATTTTTCTGAAGGGTAAAAGGAAAATTGTGAGCTTAACTTCGTACACATTTCCCATATCAAAAATTCTTAATAACTATTGCGATTTTATATTAGTTGGAGATTCGGTTGGTACGGTTTATTATGGAATGAAGTCAACAAGGGAAGTGACACTGGACATGATGATTGCACATTCCAAAAGTGTTAAATTAGGAGCAAAGAAAAACTTAGTATTAGTGGACATGCCTTATAAAACATACCAAAACAAATTTGATGCTTATGCTAACGCAAATAAAATTATAAAAAACACAAAATGTGACGGTGTAAAACTTGAAGGAGGAAAAAAAATTTCTAAAATTGTTAATTATTTAGTGAAAAAAAATATACCGGTTATGGGGCACATAGGTTACCTGCCTCAAAAAAGTAAATTTTTTATTGCTGGAAAAAACAAAATAGAAAAGAAAAAATTATTAAATGACGCAAGATCATTAGAAAAAGCTGGGGCATTTTCAATAGTTTTGGAATGTATAACTCCTAAAGTTGCAAAAGAGATTACTAAAACTATAAAAATTCCTACAATAGGGATTGGATCTTCAAAAAATTGCGATGGCCAAATTTTGGTAATAGATGACATGATAGGTTTAAGCGGATTTTATCCTCGATTTGTAAAAAAATATTCAAATGTTCAAAAAATAATCCAAAACAGTGTTAAAAAATATTGTTTTGATGTGAAAAATGGTAAGTTTCCTAGAACAAAAAATTCTTATAAATAGACTTACATGGCTGACGAAGATTTAATAGAAATAAAAGAGAGCCTTCAAAAAGAGAATCTAATTAATTTTTTTAAAACTCATAAAAATAAATTCATTTTATTTTTTGCTTTACTGCTTTTGTTGGGTGGTTCATATCTTGTTTTCAACAAATATGATGAGAGCAAAAAAGAAAAAATTGCCGCAAGTTATTTTTATGGATCCATGTTATTAGAAAATAAAATAAATGATGATGCAAAAAAAGTATTTAAAAATATTATTTTAGAGCACAAGTCACCATATGCAATATTGTCTCTTTATCAAATTATAAAATTAGAAAGTGATCTAAAAAAAATTGAGAATTTTTTTGATATAGTAATTAAAAGATACGAAGGAGAAGAGGAGCTGAGAGATCTTTTAATTTATAAGAAAAATTTACTTTTATCGGAGTCCATAGATGAAAATCAATTATTGATTTCAATGAATCAAATAATCAATAATAAAGGAATGTGGAAGAGTCATGCTTTGCTTTTTTTAGGTGATTATTATTTTGCAAAAGAAAAATTTGATAATTCAAAAGAATTTTATCAAAGAATTCTCGACGAAGATTCTCAAAATTCTATAATAAAAACAGAAGCGGAGTCGCGTTTAAAAAAATTAATCAATGTACAAAATTAACAAAAATTATCTAATATTTATATTTTTGTTATTTGCATGTTCCTTTCATAGTCAATCTGATTTTTGGACAAAACACAAAACATTAAATAAGCAGGAAGAATTAAAAACTTTAGGCAGAACTACCCTATATTTAACTACTGGAAAACATAAATTTAAAGAAATTAGTTCTCCTCAAAAAATATCAATAGATTCTCCAATAAATAATTCAAACTGGCCAATGCCCAGTTTGAATAATGGCAATTTGATTAACAATCTAAAATTTGAAGGAGATTTAAATTTTTTCTTTAAAAGAAAAGTTGGAAAAAATAGAAAAAAACTATTAAATACTTATTCATCTCCTATTCATTTTCAAAAAAATATTTTATTTTCAGATAATAACGGAAGTATATTTAATTTAACAGACGAAGGAGAATTAATATGGCATTCAAATATTTATAAAACAAAAGACCAAAAAATTTATAAAAGAATCCATAAAAAAATTTCTTACTTATTTTACGAAGGCAATATTTATTGTGCTGACAATTTGGGAAATTTGTATAATTTAAATTCTATAAGCGGAGAAATTATTTGGATAAAAAATTATGGTAAATTTTTTAACTCTAAAATAAAAATAATAAATAATAAAATTGTTTTGGTAGATCAAGATGATAGTTTTCTTCTAATCAACTTAGAGGATGGGAGTCTGGATTGGAGTTTGGAATCTCATGCTTCCTTGCTAAAATCTGGATTTTTAAATAGTGTTGCCGCAACCGGAACAAACTCTATTGCATACACCACTTCTTCTGGAGATATAGTTAATATTGATACTAAAAACAAAAATGTATTATGGACCGTTTCTGGGGTGCGCCTTTTGCAAGGTGAAAGAGAAGATTTCTTAAAAAATTCTGATTTGGTTGTCGAAAACGAAATTGTATATTATTCCAACGTTTACAGAACTATCGCTATTAATTTAGTTAACGGAAAGGACATTTGGCAGAAAAATTTTGGAACGCATATTAGACCGGTGATAAGTGGAAAATATATTTTTGCTCTGAATAATGTGGGTCATCTTTTGTGTTTAGAAAAAAATACTGGAAAAACTATTTGGTCAAAAAATCTATTTAAAAATTTTGGAAAAAGAAAATTAAAAAAAATGCAAACTACCGGATTAATAATGGGTTCTGGAAATCTTTATTCAACAACAAACAATGGTTATATAATAGTGGTTTCCGGAAAGACTGGAGAAATAAAAAAATTATTTAAAGTCTCCGAATCATTCTTAACAGATTTAATTATTAGTGAAAATAAACTTTTTGCTTTAACCGGATCATCAAAACTTTTACTATTTAAATAAAAGGATTATAGGCCCATTGCAAAATAGCTTGTCTTTGTTTTCTTCTACAAAAAATATCTCCAGGCTCACAATTTTTTTTTATTGCCGGAATATGTCTATCGCCAAAAGCTTTCCATCTTTTAATTTGAATTCGGTCAATATGTGGAATTCGTCTACCATTGACAAATCGACAATACCACTGGAACCATCCCAAAGAATCTTGTTTAAAAATCCATCCTTTTTTAATCCATTCTTTTTTAGATAAACCAGCCTTAACTTTAAAACGATTTTGTTTTACATCAAATTTTTTGCTTAGCTTGGCTTTAATGAACCAAGATTTTGGATATTCTTTTACTTTGTTTCCAAAATATGAACCTCCAAACACACCCAAGGCCAGCATTTTTTTTGGAGTTAATTGAGGTTTGAATATTTTATAAAAATCTTTTGAAATTTTATTATCCACTTTGTTATCGAGAATATTTAGATTAAATGTTGCAAAAATACAATACAAAAACCATTATTTGAAGCTAAATTTTTAAAATTCTAAAAGGTTATGCGATCAAAATATGTTTTAAATTAACGTAGAAATATGTATTCTCCTGGGTATTAAGATTTAAGGGAGATAAATAATAGATGAAAAGAATTCATAAGGCGGTTTTAAGCATTTTGTTCGCATTGTTTTTCGTGACACCATCATTTGGTGGAACGACAAACGTGGGTTTTGCAGTTGATTTAACATCAATAGATGCAAGTGGTACGGAAACATTAAATGGCAATAGCACGTCTAGTTCTAAATCACATTCGCACACTGTAGCAATACCATCGTTATTTATCGAGCGTGAAACAGATAATGGGGTAAGAATCGGTTTAGATTATATTCCAATTGACGGTGCAATGGGTGAAGAAAGTAGATCAGATGATGACTATGGTGCTAGTGGTAGCACTTCTGTAACAAGAAAAGCGAAAGCTGATTTAAAGAACCACGTAACTGTTTATTTAGAAGTTCCACTTGGTAGCTCTAACTTCTACGGCAGAGTAGGAGTTGCAAGCGTAACGATAGCAACTGATGAAAATTTGGATTCAACAGGGTCAACATATCCAGACGAAGATGTAATGGGTTTTAATCTTGGAATTGGAACCGAGAGAGAATTTGGAAATAACGGTTTCTTTAAAGCTGCTCTAAACTATTTAAATTATGAAGATGTAGAATTAACGTCTTCTTCTTCAAACAAAATTACTGCAGACGTAGACAGACTGGGATTTCAGTTATCTGTTGGTAAAAAGTTTTAAGTAATTAAAAAAATTTTAAATTAAAAAAACCCACTTTATGATGGGTTTTTTTTTATTCATTTTTATTTTATGATGGCCGTACATCAAATGCTATCATATGCCTCTCTTCATTTGAAGGACACGGGATAGTGCTGTGAAACAATGAAGAAGGAAACAAAACTAGATCACCTTTGTTAGGAAGATGTTCAGTGTATGGTATTTTTTTATTAAAAATAGGATAATCAAATCCATGTAAACTGAATTTTATAGCAGTTTCATTATTCTTTTTCTTTTTTGGAATTTTAATATAGAAAGAACCACTTATCCATCCATCCGGATGTATATGCTCGCTTTGATGTCCAAGTTTTTTATATTTTACGTGCCAACCATATAAATTAAAGTTAGTAGGCCAGTGTGTTATAAGTGTATTTTTAGATTGAGAATGTTTAATTTTATATTTTTCAATTTGTGTAAGTATTATTTCTTTAAGAGCTGTAATAGATTTTTTTTTGTGATCAAATATATTTCCATGTGTTTTGAAAGCTTTTTTTGTTACAAATCCTGAAGGTTCCCAAAACTGTTCAATTTCAGAGATTTCATTTGATAAATTGTTGAAATCAAGTGATTTTGAAATAGATTTTATATTTGTTATAGAAACAAAATCAAATGGTTTTTTACAAAAAGGATGAATTTCTTTTAAGTTTAGTTGATGGGATGCGAAGGTGCTTATAGTTGCGGCTCTAATATTTGTTGGATCTTTTTTTGAAAGTTCAGATAAATATTTTTTATATTCTTCAATTTTTTTTAAAGAATATAAACATTCGAGCACTCTAGCTTTAGAAGCTCTGCCGAATTTTTTTAAATATGGTATTGCATCTTCAAATTGTTTGTTATCTTGAAGACATGATCCCAGCAAAATATATCCTCCAGCAAAATTTGGGTTTATCTCTAAAATTTTTTTAAAAGCCAATACAGCCTCTTCTATCTTGTTGATATATTTTAAAGAGTTGCCCAATCCAATGTGCGCTTCAATAGAATTTGGATTCATCTTAGTGGCATTTTTAAAACTTTCGACAGCTTTCTTGGGCATCCTATTTTTTAAAAAAGCATTGCCCATATTATAGTGAGCTTCAAAATAATTATTATCTAAATTTAAGGCTTTTTTGTAAGCAGCAATTGATTCTTCAAATTTATTTTCATTATCCAAGATTAAGCCATATAAATTATTTAAATAAGAAGTGTTTGGATATTTTTTGATGCTTTTTTTAATTTCAATTTTTGCAGATTGAAAATTTCCTAAACCTAATAATCTAGATATTTTATAAAAATCTTTTTCAGAAGAACTCATTAAGAGAATTTTTTCATTTTGTTTAATGGCAATAGGGAAATGTTATTTTGCAAAAGACCATCCTTAATTATTTTCGAAGTATTTACTGCAGTTGGTCCATCACCATGAACACAAATTGAATCTATTTCACAAGGTATTTGTTTTCCCGAATAACAATTTATTGCCTGACTATTTACCATTTTGATAACGTGTTTTTTTGCAATTTCTGGATCAGTTATTAAGGCATTTTTTTTTGATCTCGAAACTAAATTTCCATTATCCTCATAGTTTCTGTCAGCAAATATTTCTGCCGCGACTTTCATTCCAAGTTTTTTTCCAGATTTTTCCATCTCAGATCCTGTTGGGACCAAAAATATTAACTCTTTATTAATTTCTATTATTGACTCAGAAATAACTTTTGCTAGTTCATAATCTTCACAGGCCATGTTATTTAAAGCTCCATGAGGCTTTATATGAGTTACTTTCATTCCCTTTTCATTTGCTATTTCAGATAGAATATTTACCTGGTCTATAATTAGTTTTTTGATTTCTTTTGACGACAAATTAATTCTTTTTCTTCCAAAATTTTCTGGATCTTTGAAGGAAGGGTGTGCTCCCAAGCTAACATTATTTTTTTTTGAAATTTCAATTGTTTTTTCCATTGTGGGTCTATCACCCGCGTGGTAACCACAGGCTATATTTGCTGAATTAACAATTTTTAGCAACAAAGGGTCATTTTCCGTAGAATGAAACTTTGAGCTTTCCCCCAAATCGCAATTAATATTAATTTCCATCTTTTAAAAGCATCATTTATTTAATAATAATTATATCATTTCATGTTTAAAAAATTAAGCAATATCGGGGACTCTGGCATCGTTTGTGATTTTGGCGAAGAAGTTAATGAAAAAGTTAATAATGAGGTAATTAAGCTATTTCATTTTGTCAAACAAAAATCTTTGGACGGAACAATTCAGGGAATAAGAGACTACACCCCATCATACAACAAGCTAATAATCAGTTTTGATTTAAAGGTTACAAATTTTAAAAGTTTATTTAACTTCTTAAATTCTATCGATTTTACAAAATTAGAAGATTCTAGAAAAAACAAAAGTTGGGAGATACCAATCTGTTATGATTTTTCACTTGATTTAGAAAATATTAGTAAATTTTTAAAAATTTCAAAAAATGAAATCATAAAAATTCACTCCGAGACAAATTTTTTTGTTTATATGATTGGATTTATACCAGGTCATCCATTTATGGGAGATTTGAATAAAAGACTCTTTTTAAACCGACTTAAAACACCTAGGGTAAAAGTTCCGGCGGGTTCCGTTGGTATAGTAGAAAAATTTTGTAATATCTATCCTTACGAAAGTCCAGGAGGTTGGAGCATAATTGGCAGAACCCCTTTGAGATTGTTTGATAAAAATAATAATGAAAATCCAAGCTTATTGTCACCGGGTGATAGTGTGAGATTTAGATCAATATCAAAAGAAGAATTCGAAAAAATTGAAAATGAAAAATAAATTTTTTGAGGTTTTGAGAGCAGGAATTAGCACCACTTACCAAGACGGAGGTAGATTTGGATTACAACATTTCGGCGTTGCGCCAAGCGGCTGTATGGATTTGAAATCTTTTAAAATTGCAAACTATTTGGTCGGAAACGATTTAAATGAAGGAGTAATAGAATTTGCTTATCAAGGACCTTTGCTGAAGTTAAACGGTGGAAAAACAAAAGTTGCAATCGCAGGGAATGTACATTTTGAAATCACTAATTCAAAAAATGAAAAAATATATGGAGAATGTAATAGAAGTTATATTTTGAATTCTGGAGATCAAATCGATATTGCCGCAACCAAGAAATCAGTTTATGGATACTTAGCTGTAGAAGGAGGGTTCGATTTAAAACCTTTTCATAATAGTGTTTCAACTTTGACAAGGGCTAGCATAGGTCCAAATGAAGGAAAAAAAATTAACATACAAGATAAAATTTATTATAAAAAAGATTGCACAGATCAAAACAATTTGATTGAGACGTCATCCTATTCAGAAAACAATGTGATAAGAGTTTTAAAAGGTCCACAATATGATTTTTTTTCAGAAGATACTCAAAAAAAATTTTTTTCAACCTTATATAAAATAACAAATCTTACTGATCGTATGGGAATGCGTTTAGAGGGTGAGTTTTTAAAAAATAATGTGAGCACCAATATAAGATCGGAAGGAATAACAAAGGGAGCTATTCAGGTTCCAGGAGACGGGTTTCCAATTATACTTTTGGCCGATCATCCTACAATTGGAGGCTATCCAAAGATTGCAAATGTGATTTCAGCAGATTATGACTTGCTAGTGCAAAAAAAACCCAGTATGTCTATTTCCTTTAAGTTAGTAGAGATTTCTGAGGCTGAATCAGCTTTTCAATCTTATGAAAAAGAAATAGATAAAATGCTCAGTAAAATAAAAAAAGTATGAAATTTTTATATAAAATTCCCGGGTCAATTTTGATATTTTTTGGTGCCTTTTGCCTAAGTTTTGGAGGTATAATTGTAAAATCATTTGAGGGAGCTAACTTATGGCAAATTCTTTTTTGGAGACAATTTTTCTTTACCATAGCAGTATGTTTATATTTAATTTTTGTTTACAAAAAAAATTTTTTTAATAGCTTTTATAAATCTGGCGCCCCTGGTTTTTTTGCGGGATTGATTCTAGGATTTGGTTTTGCTGCTTATGTATTTGCGATGTATTATACCACTGTTGCGAATACACTTTTTATAATTACAACAGAGACAATTTTTTTGGCGTTTTTTGGGTATATTTTTTTAAAAGAAAAAATTAGTTTAGTAACTTTTATTTCAATTTTATTAGGAATGCTAGGAGTTTTATTGATTCTTGGCAGTTCTTTAAGTATTCAAACTAGCGAACAATTTTTGGGAAATATCGTGGCATTTGCAATGCCAATTTCTTTTGCCGTACTTGTAATTATTGTAAGAAAGTTTCCAAAAACTGACATGGTTCCCGCACAAGCTACAGCAGGTATCGTGGCCGCACTTATTGGATTTTTAGTCGCTGGGAAATTACTAATTTCTCCGCATGATATTTTTTTAGGTTTTATAGCGGGAACATTTCAACTTGGATTTGGATTTATTTTAATTACCATTGGGTCACAAAACACTCCTGCGGCAGTCGTTGGAATTATGATGTTGACAGAAGCAGTGCTTGGTCCCATTTGGGCATGGTTATTTTTAAATGAAATTCCACCAATAAGTGTTATTTTGGGTGGAGGAATTATTATTTTTGCAATTTTATTCGAGTTTTTATTGAGTAAAAGAGAATAGTTTTATATTTGACATTTATCTGCTTCTAGCAGAAAATAATATTAATACGGGAGAGACCATTCAATTGGCGCCGAAGGAGCAACGGAACCCCGGAAACTCTCAGGCAAAAGGACCGTACATAATAACTCTGGAAAGAAGGCGTAGGCCTCACCGAAGGAGCTAAAATCTCTCAGGTAACTTAGACAGATGGGGTTGTAAGAGTTATTATGGATATACAAAAAACCGCTTTATACAATTATCACAAAGAACTTGGCGCTAAGTTTGTTTCTTTCGCTGGTTATGAAATGCCAGTTCAGTATACCCCAGGCATAGTCGAAGAACATAAATTGACCAGAAGTAATGCGGGTTTGTTTGATGTTTCGCACATGGGCCAATTATTAATAGAAGGAAATGAAGAACTGGCAACAGAATTAGAAAAAATTATTCCAATAGATCTAAAGAAAATAAAACTCAATCAATCAAAATATTCTTTTCTTACCAATGACGCAGGTGGAATCTATGATGATTTAATTGTAACCAAAGTTCAAAAAGGTTTTAATATCATTCTCAACGCTGCGTGTAAAAATAGTGATTTTAAAATAATTAGCAGCTCGCTTAAAAATAAATTTAAAATAATTTTACATAAAAATTTGTCTCTTATAGCTTTACAAGGACCAAAATCATCAGAAATACTAGATAAGATAATTAGTGGAGTTTCTTCACTTAAGTTTATGAATGGAAATAAATTTTCTTATAATGGCAAAGATCTTTATATCACTAGGTCAGGTTATACAGGAGAAGATGGGTTTGAAATTTCTATACCCAATGAATTTGTTGAAGATCTTGCAAAAAAATTAATATCACAAGATGTAAAGCCGATCGGTTTAGGAGCTAGAGATACTTTAAGGCTAGAGGCTGGATTGTGTCTTTATGGTCACGATATAAATGAATCCACGAGTCCAATTGAAGCAAATTTAAAATGGGCAATTTCTAAAAGAAGAAGAGAAGAAGGTGGATTTACAGGATACGAAAAAATCAAATCAGATTTAAATGGAAGTTTAAATCGATTGAGAGTAGGTGTAAAACCAGAAGGAAAAATTATAGCAAGAGAAGGAGTTAAAATTTTTTCTGAGGATGACAAGGAGATAGGATCAATTACAAGCGGCACTTTTGGTCCAAGTGTTAATGGGCCTATTGCCATGGGTTATGTAAAATTAAATTTTTCAAAACCTGGAACAAAAATATTATTGGAAGTTAGAGGAAAAAAATATGGCGCTAAAATATCTGAACTTCCGTTTTATAAAAAAAACTATGTGAGGTAAAAAAATGAGTGAGAAAAAATTTTCAAAGCAACATGAATGGATTTCTGTAACAGGAGATATTGCGACAGTTGGTATTACAAAACATGCCGCAGAATTGTTAGGTGATGTAGTTTTTGTGGAATTACCTGAAAAAGGAAAAAACGTTGAAAAAGAAGGTCAAGCAGGAGTGGTAGAATCCACCAAAGCAGCAAGTGATGTGTATACTCCAATTACTGGTGAAATTACCGAAACCAATCAATCTATAGTAAAGGATCCAGCGGCAATTAACAAAGATCCAGAAGGATCGGCTTGGTTTTTTAAAATCAAAATAAAAAATAAATCTGAATTAGAAGATTTAATGAGCAAAACTGATTACGATAAATTTACTAAGGAAAATTCTAATTAAAAATGATTAATGACACATCAAAAGAATTTATCAGAAGACACATAGGTCCCTCAGAAGAAGATATTAAAGAAATGCTCAAAATAGTCGGCGCAGATTCTTTGGACGATTTAATGAAAAAAACTGTGCCAGAAAACATTTTGTTAAAAGAGAAACTTAAAATTGGTGAACCAACCTCTGAACATGAATCTTTAAAACAATTAAAAACAATTGGGGAAAAAAATAAAGTTTATACAAACTATATAGGCATGGGATATTCAAACACTTATATGCCAAATGTTATTGTAAGAAATATATTTTGTAACCCAGGCTGGTATACTGCTTATACACCTTATCAACCCGAAGTGGCCCAAGGAAGATTGGAAATGCTACTAAATTATCAGCAAATGATTTTAGATTTTACCGGTATGGACATAGCCAATGCATCTTTGTTAGACGAAGCTACGGCAGCTGCAGAAGCAATTGGATTAAGCAGAAGGGTAGATAAAAATAATTTAAATAAAATTTTTGTTTCAAGTGATTGCAACCCTCAAACTATTGACGTAATTAAAACAAGAACAGAAGTGTTTAATTTAGAATTAATAATAGGAGATCAGCAAAAAGATTTAAAAAATATAAAAGACGATATTATATGCGGGGTTCTTTCATATCCAGGAACATTAGGAGACATCAGAGATCCCAGTGAAGCAATCAGTTTAATTCACAAAAAAAAAGGTAAAGCAATTTTAATTACTGATTTGTTAGCTTTAACAAAATTAAAAACTCCAGCTGAACTCGGAGCGGATATTGTTGTTGGAAATTCACAAAGATTTGGAATTCCAATGGGGTATGGAGGTCCACATGCTGCATTTTTTGCAACGAAAGACGAATACAAAAGAGCAATGCCTGGAAGAATTATTGGTGTTTCAGTGGACAGATTGGGAAAAAAAGCATTACGAATGGCGTTACAAACTCGCGAGCAACACATAAGAAGAGAAAAGGCAACTAGTAATATTTGTACAGCACAAGCTTTGCTTGCCATTATTTCAGCAGCATATGCAATTTATCATGGGCCTGAAGGGATTAACGAAATAGCAGAAAGAATTTCTAAATTGGCCAAAAGTTTTGCTGATAAAATAAAAAAGTCAGGCTATGAACTTTATTCAGATTATTTCTTCGACACAGTTACGATTCTTACAAAAAATAAAACACAAAATATTTTTAAAAATGCTTTAAGGAATGGAGTCAATGTGAGAATGGTTGATGACAACATGATATCCGTTGCTTTTGACGAAAGAAAATCAGTAGAAAAAACTAATGTGCTTTTGAAAATTTTCAATAGTGCAGAGTCAATTAATGAAACTGGAAAAGTTACATTAAGCAACATACCAAAAAATTTAACAAGAACTTCAAAATATCTTACACATTCTGTTTTTAATTCATACCATTCAGAAACAGAGATGCTTCGTTACTTAAAAAAATTAGAGGATTCAGATATAGCCTTAAATAGATCAATGATTTCTTTGGGATCGTGTACAATGAAATTGAATGCGGTTTCTGAAATGATACCAGTTACTTGGGGAGAATTTTATGAACCTCATCCATTTGCACCGGTAGAACAAATGGAAGGTTACAGGAATTTGTTTACAGATTTAAAAAATTGGTTAAGAGAGATAACTGGTTTTTCTGGCGTTTCTTTACAACCAAACGCTGGAGCCCAAGGCGAGTATGCTGGCTTAATGGTAATTAGAAAGTATCATTTAGAAAATGGAGACAAGCAAAGAAATGTTTGTTTAATTCCTAGTTCAGCTCACGGTACTAATCCAGCTAGCGCACAAATGGCTGGAATGAAAGTAGTAGTAATTGGGTGTGATAAAAATGGAAATATTGATCTTGAGGAATTAAAATCTAAAGCAAATAAATATTCAAAAAATTTATCTGCTTTGATGGTTACTTATCCATCAACCCATGGAGTTTTTGAAGAAAAAATAAAAGAAATTTGTAGCTTAGTTCATGATAATGGAGGGCAAGTTTATATGGATGGAGCCAATCTTAACGCACTGGTTGGAATTGCTAAGCCAGGTAAATTTGGTCCGGATGTTTGTCATATCAATTTACATAAAACATTTTGTATTCCGCATGGCGGTGGAGGGCCCGGAATGGGACCCATCGCATGTAAAAAACATTTGGATCCTTTTTTACCAAAACACGAAGTTATTAAAGACTGTGGACCAACAACTGGTATAGGAGCAGTCTCTTCTGCTCCTTGGGGCAGTGCAAGCATTTTGGTGATTTCTTGGATGTACATAAAAATGATGGGAGCAGAAGGTTTAAAAAAAGCATCTCAGGTAGCAATATTGAATGCTAATTATATTTCAAAAAAACTAAACAAACATTTTCCCGTTCTTTACACAGGCAAAAATGGAAACGTAGCTCACGAGTGTATTATTGATATTAGACCTATTAAAGCGGAAACAGGGATTACAGAAGAAGACATAGCTAAGAGATTAATTGATTTTGGTTTTCATGCACCAACAATGTCTTGGCCTGTTCCGGGAACAATTATGATTGAGCCTACCGAAAGCGAAAGTCTTTCAGAAATTAATCGATTTTGCGAAACATTGATTAAAATAAAAGAGGAAATTAATAAAGTTAAAAGTGGAAAATTTGATAAAAATGACAATCCTTTAAAAAATGCACCGCATACCCATACGGAACTTGTTGGAAATGAATGGAAACATAAATATGATAGAGAAGGCGCCGCATATCCTTCTCCAACCTTAAGGTCTTACAAATACTGGCCTCCAGTTGCTAGAGTAGATAATGTTTATGGGGACAAAAATCTTTTCTGCTCCTGTCCTTCAATGGATGAATACAAAGATTCAGCAGCTTAAATTCTATGATTAAAAATAAATATATTTCTCTAATAGGTTTTATATTTATCACATTTTTTGCTTCAGCTATCGGAGGATTTACAACAAGAATATCCAAAGAACCATGGTATGGCACTATAAACAAACCTTCTTTTAATCCACCAGATTGGGTTTTCGCCCCTGTTTGGACAACTCTTTATATATTTATGGCTTTTGCTATTTGGTTGATTTGGATTAACCCCAAAAAAACAAAAAAAATTTTTTATATATACTTCGTTCATTTATTTATTAACACAACCTGGAGTGTAATTTTTTTTGGGTTGCACCAAATTTTTTTGGCTCTCTTAGTGATTGCTTTAATTATTTTTTTTATTATTTGGTTAATTAGATTGTATCTTCCGTTAAATAAGTTGAGCGTTTATTTGATGACCCCTTATCTTGGGTGGTGTTGCTATGCTTTTGTTTTGAACTTAAATCTTTATCTGTTAAATTAGAAGCATGGATGACGTTGTTGTAGTTGGCGGAGGAATAATTGGCGCTTCTGCTGCATATTTTTTGTCGAAAGAAGGAAGAAAAGTGAGGGTTATAGAACGAGATCCTGCCTATAAAAAAGCTTCTTTCCCTTTATCTTTGGGCGGCTTTAGAAGACAATTTTTTCAAAAAGAAAATATTAATCTAGGAAAGTTCGCATTGGAGTTTATTTCCAATATTTCGAGCACACTAAAAACAAAAAATAATCCAAGTCCAACTGCAAGTATGGTGCCGAATGGTTATTTGTTATTATTTGGACCCGAACATGCCGAAGAACAATACGAAGCTCTAAAAAATCATAAAGCATGTGATGCGGAGACAAAAAATATTCCAGCAAGCAAATTAAAAGAAATTTTTAAATGGATAAATCCAGAAGGTTTAGAAACAGCAACATATACGGATACTAAAATCGAAGGCTGGATTGATCCGCATATGTTTCATAGTGCTTTAAAAAATAAAGCCATAGAATTAGGTGCAAAGTTTGAAAAAGGAGATGTTAAGAAAATTACTGATATTAAAGCAAAAATTATTGTATCAGCCGCAGGATGTTGGACAAAAGAACTACTCGATGACATTCCTGTTGCACCACAAAAACATACCGTCTTTAGAATAAAATGTCCCAAACATTATCCTGAAATGCCATTAACAGGAGATCTACCGTCGGGAGTATATTGGAGGCCTGAAGGAAAGGAATATATAGTGGGTTCTCCAAATTCTAAATTTGATTGTCCAGATTTAGAACCAGAATGGGATGATTTTGAAAAACTTGTTTGGCCCGCATTAGCAAATAGAGTTCCTGAGTTTGAACAATTAAAATTAACAGGGGGTTGGGCAGGTTATTATGATTGTAATATATTAGATAATAATGCCATTGTGGGAAAACATCCTAAATATGAAAATGTATTTCTGGCCACTGGATTTACAGGCAGAGGTTTAATGCAGTCACCCGGAATTGGAAGAGGTTTAACCGAGTTAATTACTACTGGAAAATATCAAACCATAGATTTATCTAGTTTTGGTATTGATAGAATTTTTACCAAACAAAAAAGAACAGAACCTTATGTTTTATAATTAAGCTTTTAATACTTCGGCTTCTTTTTCAGTGGGAACTTCGGTTTTGAATTGATTTGATATTTTTTGCACTTCAACAGATGAAACTTTGTATTCTGCACATTGTGTTTCTTCATCTTTACCATGACCAGTAACCATATTAACCATATGTTCTGGAAAATGGAATGTAGTGAATACTACTCCTTCTTTTACTTTGTCTGTTACCTCAACCTTTAAAGAAACTTCTCCTCTTCCAGAATAGAGCCTTGCGATATCACCTGTATTTAATTCTCTAATTTTTGCATCTTTTGGACTAACTAATAAAATATCTTTATCAACAATTTTTATATTTTTTGTTCTTCTCGTCATTGTTGCTGCATTGTAGTGTTGTAATACTCTACTTGTAGTCAATATTAGCGGATAATCTTTTTTATTTTTTTCTATTTCGTTACTTTCTTTCCAATCAAAATACTTAATTCTACCTTTTCCTAATTTAAATTCTTTTTGGTGCAAAATTTTTGTATCCGTTCCATCTTCTTTAACAGGCCATTGTAATCCTAATTTTCCAAGTCTTTCTCGTGTTATGCCTTTAAAGAAAGGAACTACATCTGCAATTTCTGCCAACACTTCATCAGCATCATATGATTTTTGATCGTAACCAAGTTTTTGCATCATATCTGTTACTATCACGCCATCGGGTTTTGTTCCTGGAAGCGGTTTGGCTGCTCTATTAACTCTTTGAACCCTTCTTTCGGTATTTGTGAAAGTGCCATCTTTTTCAAGGAAAGTTGTTCCAGGCAAAACAACATCTGCATGCTTAGCGGTTTCGCTCAGGAATATTTCTTGAACAACTAATAAATCTAATGCATTCATTGCTTTTGCAACATGAGCACTATTAGGATCAGTTTGAACAACATCTTCACCAATAATCCATAAAGCTTTCACTTCTCTATTTATAGCTGCATCAAAAATTTCTGGAATTTTTAATCCTGCTTTAGTTGGATGAACAACTCCATATTTTTCTGTATAGAAATCTTGAATTTTTTTATCAGCAACAGGAAAATACCCCGCTCCTTGATGCGGTTGACATCCCATATCAGCAGCACCTTGAACGTTGTTTTGACCTCTTAACGGATTAACTCCAACGCCTCTTCTTCCAATATTTCCTGTGATCATTGCAAGATCAGCAATTAGCATAACTGTTTTTGATCCTTGTTCTTGTTCAGTAACTCCAAGACCATGAAATTCCATTGAATTTTTTGCTGTTGCGTAGGCAATGGCAGCTTCCTTAACTTGCTTTTTATCAACTCCAGCAACCTTAGCCAATTGATCAATGTCTAATTTTTTTATTCCTTTAACAAAATTTTCAAACCCTTCTGTTCTGTTTAAAATAAAATCTTCCTTTTGCAAATTAGATTCAATAATAAAATATAACATCATATTTAAGACCGCTACATTTGTTCCTGGCCTTAACCTAATATGATAGTCCGCCATTTTTGCTAGCTCAGTTGTTATTGGATCCAAAACTATAAGTTTTTTTCCTTTCATTACTTGTTGCTTAATTTTTGAACCAGTAACTGGATGAGCATTAGTTGGGTTAGCCCCAATTACTAAGAATAGATCTGCAAAATAAATATCTTCCGTTGAATTTGTTGCGGCTCCTGTTCCAAATGTTTGTTGCATACCCCATGCAGTTGGTGAATGACAAATTCTTGCGCAGCAATCAATATTATTTGTTCCTATCACAGCTCTAATCATTTTTTGAAAAACATAATTTTCCTCATTAGTACATCTGGCAGAGGAAATACCCGCGATAGCATCAGGACCATTTTCTTTTTTTATTTTTTCTAATTTATTTTTAATAAAGTCGTAAGCTTCATCCCAAGAAACTTTTTCAAAATTTCCATTCCTTTTTATTAAAGGATTTCTTAACCTATCTGGATGATCATAAAAACCAAAAGCATATCTTCCTTTTAGGCAAGTGTGACCTGCGTTTACTTCAGTTTTTTTTGGAGTGTCAATTGATACTACTTTACCATTTTTTACTGAGGCTTCTAAATTGCATCCTACTCCACAATAAGAACATGTTGTTCTAACTTTTTCATCATAATTAGCCGATTTAGATTCAAAAACATCGGATATAGCGTCAGTTGGACAAGTGTGTGCACATGCTCCACAAGAGACACAAGAAGAATCGCCAAACAACATGTCATTATCAGTTGTTATTTTTGATTCAAATCCTCTTCCGCTCATTGTTAAAACGAAAGATCCTTGAATTTCGTCGCAAGCTCTTACACAACGTCCGCAATTAATACAGTTGTCTAAGTTCATTCGCATATATGCGTGCGAAGTATCTTTTGGAATTCCTTTATTTTGTTTTGGTTTGTTATATCGGTGTTCGTTTATACCCAGATCATTAGCAACTGTTTGTAGTTCACAGTTATTATTTACTTCACAAGTTGAACATGTCATTGGATGGTCTGTAAGAACCAATTCGACAATATTTTTTCTTAATTTTTTTAAATCTTCATTGCTAGTAATTATATAAGAACCTTCTGCAACTGGAGTATGACATGAAGCAACAGTTTTTGTTGGGCCATCTTTTTTAAGGGCGATATCTACCGAACAAACTCTGCAAGCTCCGTAAGGAGCTAAGTTGGGATCATCACATAAGCTTGGAATTTTCTTTTCACCTATATATTCTTTTACAAACTTTAAAACAGAAGTATGGCTAGATTTAATTTGATGAGCTGCACCATCAATGTAAGCAATCTTGTGACTTTTGCCATTGGTGCCGTTTTTACCGTTCTTCATATTTTTTATCCTCTAAGCGTCCTGATTTATATCATCTTTAAATTCATGGGTAAAATATTTTAGAATGTTGCTGATAGGCACAGGGATGGCCCCGCAGAGCGCGCATAGACAACCTTTTTTCATAGTAACTAACAATTCATTTAATAGTTTCATTGGTATCTTGGCTGATTTATTTGCCACTTGGTCAAACATTTCTTTACCTCGGTAAGAACCCAATCTTCCGGGAAAGCATTTTCCGCATGACTCATCAGAGCTAAATTTAAATAAATGATGAATATATTTAACCATACTAAAAGTTTCAGGAATACTTACTATGCCTCCATGTCCCAACATAAAACCTGCTTTAGTAAATTCTTGAAAATCTAGATTTAATTTTTCCACTTCTTTGATTGGAATGACTCCACCAAGTGGCCCTCCAACTTGAAGAGCTTTTACTGGTTGATTAAATCCTCCACCAATATCATTAACTATTTTTTTCATTGGCGTTCCCATATCAATTTCATAAACACCAGGTTTTTTAAACAAACTATCTAAACAAACAAGTTTTGTTCCGGCAGATTTAGCGTTTCCCACAGAAGAGAAAGCTTTGGCGCCAAATTTTAATATACACGGTATAGCAGCTAACGTTTCTACATTATTTACAACAGTAGGTTTTTTATATAAACCTTCCACCACTGGAAATGGAGGTCTTACATCAACTTCGGCTCTTCTTCCTTCGATTGATGCTATCAAAGCAGATTCTTCTCCACAAATGTATGCTCCTTGACCAATACAAATTGTCATGTCACAAGAAAATTTAGTACCTAAAATATTTTTTCCTAAAAGATTTGTTTTTTTAAGTTCGTTAATAGCCCCATTAATTATCTCTATAGATTTTGGATATTCTCCTCTTATGTACAAAACGCCTTCATCACTTCCAATAATATAAGCACAAACTAACATTCCAAATATTACTTTGAGAGGCTGCTCTTCCAAAATATATCTATCAGAGAATGCACCAGAGTCGCCTTCGTCAGCATTACAAACAACATATTTTTTTTCTACTTTCTGTTGAGAACAAAAATTCCATTTCATTCCTGTTGGAAATCCAGCTCCTCCTCTTCCGCACAAATTAGAATCTGTCACAGTCTTAAGAATTTCTTTTTTATCTCTTTTTAAAACATCTGAAAGCAATTTTTTAAATTGTTCAATTGATGATAGATCTTCGCCCATCAAAATTGTTTTTGTAGCAAAACTTTTTGAATACATTTTTTTTGAATTTGTTTTTTTTCCCTTTATAATTTCATCAATTTGATCGATATCATTTCCTGCATAATTATGACCATTGTAGTGAAAGGCGCTAGTTTCGTAACAATGACCCAAGCAAAACATCATGCCAATTTTATCCTCGCCTAATTTTTCTGATAATTTTTTTCTAACTTTGCCTTGTGTTCCTGCGCACATGCATGCACTACCATTGCATATCCATGCTTTTTTTTCTTTATGTTCGGGTCTTAAGAATTCATAAAAACTTTCAGCCCCATGAATTGTAGACATCCCAACATGATACTCTTCTGCTAGTTGTTTAATTTTTTTTGAATCTGTGGATTTTTTTGTAGTATCAATCATCCTCTTAAAGAGATTATCTTTAAGACCTTTTCTTCCCGAAAGTTTACTTATATTTTTTGACATAAAATTTATTTTAAAATTCTATTTTCACCACAATATATATTAAAGCTATCAGATTTTACAAAACCAATTAGCGTTATATCAAAACGCCTTGCTAGATCAATTGCAAGACTAGTTGGCGCGCCTACGCCCATTAAAAACCCAACGTTAGCCATGAGAGCCTTCTGAACCAGCTCAAAACTTAACCTTCCAGAGCAAGCTATAAATTGATTCTTGGTGTCAAATATAGAATTTTTAAAGCAATGACCTATCACTTTGTCCAAGGCATTATGACGACCCACATCTTCTTTGATTACCAAGGCCTTTCCGTCTTTATTAAATAAAGCAGACGCGTGTATGCCGCCTGTTTTAGAAAACTCAGATTGGCTTTTTCTTAAAAGATCAGGAATTTTTGTAATTAATGAATTTTTAATTTTAGGAACATTTTTATTTATTTTTGTTTTACATACAATTTCCAGAGAATCCATTGAAGTTTTTCCGCAGATACCACAACTGGAGTTTGTTAGAAAATTTCTTTTAAGATGTTTTATATCAAGATTTTCGCTATTACCTAAAGTAACACGGATTTTGTTTTGTAAATCAAATTTTCCAACCTTTTCTCCTAATAATTCAACTTTTTCAATATCAGAAATTTTATGGATTATTCCTTCGCAAAATAACAATCCAATAATTAAATCTTCATCATTTTTTGGTGTTCGCATTGTTATTGAGATGGAATTGTCTATCCATGCATTATTTTTCTTATGACGAACAACCATTTCAAGTGGTTCTTCAATTGATACTAGATCTTCAACATTGGAAGGTGTATTTTTTTTATATTTAACAGTTTTGTATTTTGAGTTCATATTATAACCACTTTAGTGGATATTTTTTTTTTAAGATTAGACGATTATAGATGACCCCTCCAATTATAATAGTAATTGCTCCAACCATTATTGGAAATATTAAAAATTGAAATGAATCTTGAGTAAGTATTACTAAAATTGTGTTTCCGCCCGCCGGAGGATGAGTTATTTTTAAATACATCATTAGCATTACCGCAATACCTACTGCCAGGCCTATAGTTAAAAAGAATATTGTTCTATCTTGAGAAATTTTAAAAAAAGTTACAAATATAATTCCTATTAATGCACAAAGTAGATGACCAAAAAGTACATTTTTTGGTTGAGAGAATTCATTTTCAGGATAACCAAAAACAACAACTACAGACGATCCAAAAGATGCTGTCAACCAAAGTCCGTAGTTAGTGCCAGCTAAAGCAGATTCAAAAGTTATATAAGCAAGGATTGCAATAGTAACTCCAGCTCCAATACCTCCTAATAGTGGTGGCCAGCAAATTATTTTTTTAAACTTCATAATGATTTATTATTTAAAGCATCAAGCATTGTATTAATAGGCAACAGCAAACATTCCTTTCTGGAAACATTATTTTTAGTTATTATCTTATCAAATTCTTTCCATTCTTTATCAAAAGATTTTGTATTTTTTTCAAAGCAATTTTTAGCTTGTTCAGCGAAGATTTTAACTTTTTCAATTGATTTATTTTTGGCACTTCTGGACAACAAGCTTACCGAGGCTTGGCAGTATATACAGGACTCGCATTCATATTTAAAGTTTGTAATTTTGTCATTTTTGACAATTAAATAAATTTTCATTTGATCTCCACATATCGAATTTTTTAACTTTGAAAAATGGGTATGATCAGGAATCATGCCATGATTTTCTGTATTAGAAGCTATTTTAATGATTTCTTTATCTATCATTTGAAATTTATTATATTCTCTGTAACATTTATAATTTGTTTCATGAGCGAACACAATATACTCGGAGCCGTATTGGCTGGCGGCCAATCAAAGCGAATGGGAAGAGATAAACTTTTTCTCGAGATCAATAACAAGAAACTTATTGAGCATACAATAGATAAAGTAAAAAAATATTTCAAAAAAACGATCATAGTCACCAATCAAAAAAATGAATTTTTTACTAGAAACAAATTAACAACAGTCAATGATTGTATAGAAGGACAGCTTGGTCCTTTGGTCGGCATACTAACAGCAATGAAATGGGCAAAAGAAAATATAACCAATTGTGAATGGGTTGCCACCTTTCCTTGTGACACGCCTTTTTTTCCTGAAATTCTTGTCAAAAATTTTATTGAAGAATCTAAAAAAAAAGAGTCTTTGATACTTTGTGCAAGTTCACATGGGCGGAATCATAATATTTTTGGTTTGTGGTCTCTAAATCTATATGAGAAACTTCAAGACGATCTAGTTAATAAAAAAATTAGAAAAGTTCAAGATTGGACAGAGAAAAATAATATAAAAAATTTAGAATTTGAATTTAAAGATTATGATCCATTTTTCAATATTAACACAGAAGAAGATTTGGAATTTGCAAAAAAATTAAGTAAAAAAATTAAAAATGAAGAAAAGTAAATTAGAAGAGTCTTTAAGCAAAATATTTTCCTCGCCCGAGTACAAAATGGTTGATGTGAGCAGTAAAGAAATTACTCATAGGAAAGCACTTGCTGTTGGAGAAATAATTTTAAACTCAAAAGTAATAACAATGATTAAAGACAAAAAAATGCCTAAGGGAGATCCTCTTACCATCGCGGAAGTTTCTGGAATTAGTGGAGTTAAAAAAACAAGTGAACTTATACCTCTTTGTCACCCTTTATCTTTGGACCATATTTCAATTCATACTGAGATTGACGAATCTAAAAACTTAATTATTGTTTACTGTTTGGTTTCTGCTAATTCAAAGACAGGGGTTGAAATGGAAGCTTTGTCCGGCGTAAATTCTGCTTTGCTTGCGATTTATGATCTCTCTAAAATTGTAGAGCCTAATTTAAAAATTAATAACATAAAACTATTATTAAAGTCTGGTGGGAAAAAAGGTTTATGGATCAATCCGAGCGGCATACCAGAAAAAATAAAAAGAGTATTAAATTTATAAAATGATCTCTTACAGCGAAGCGATAAATTTGATCAATAAAAATTCATTAACTATAGGAAAAAAAAGAATTTCAATTGAACAATCTTTACATAGAGTGTGTGCTGAAAATGTTATCTCTCCATCCAAATATCCCTCATCCAATAATTCAGCATTCGATGGTTTTGCTTTAGTCTCAAAAGAAACCAAGGGATTGAACTCAAAAAAAACTAAAAAATTTAAATTATTAAAAACCATTGCTGCCGGAGATAACCCAAAAATAAAAAATTATAAAAAAGATTCCACTATTGAAATTATGACCGGCGCTGTATTACCTAAACATTTCGATACCATTTTACCTGTAGAGAATGCTAAATACTTTCCTTCAAAAAGCAAACCAACCCATATTGTTGTGGATCGAGAAATAAAAAAAAATTCATATGTAAGATTTTCTGGAGAAGATTACCAAACTAAAGATATAGTTCTTAAAAAAGGAGAAATAATTCAAGCTAATCATTTGATGGCTTTTGCAGCTCTTGGAATCAAAACAGTATTAGTAAAAAAAATACCAAAGATTATTTTTTTTGGAACAGGCAATGAACTTGTTGACTACAGAAAAAAAAATATCTCTCCATGGAAAGTTAGAAATTCGAATAGTCTTTATTTTTATTCTTTTGGAAAAAGTCTGCATTTAGAAATGATAGATGGTGGTATGGTTAAAGATAATCAGTCAAATAAACTTAAAACAGCTTTAAAGAAAAAAATACTTTCCGATATTGATGTATTGGCGACTTCAGGAGCGGTTTCCGCCGGCAAGTTTGATTTTATACCAAAATTTATAAAGCAGCTTGGTTTTACTAGTCAATTTAAAGGCGTAAAGATTAAACCTGGAAAACCTATTATGTTTTCTAAATATAAAAAAAAATTATTTTTTGGTCTCCCAGGCAATCCTATATCTTTGGTTGTGGGTTTTAGATTTTTTATTTATCCTTTAATTCGGAACATGCTTGGAATGAATAAGGAAAAAACATTTAGAGCAAAATTACTAAACAAATATTCAAAAAAAGAAGATTTTACGCATTTTTTAAGATGTTCAATGACGAGAAATCAAAAAGGACACTGTGAGTTGAAAATATTAAAAGGTCAACAATCTAACAAGTTAAAGGCGCTAACAGAATCAAACTGCTGGGGTATTTTTAAAAAAGGAAAATCAAAATTTAAACAAGGTGATTTTGTTGAATGTTTGCCTTTAATTCCTAGTAGCTAAAGAAATATTTTTATGGTTTAATTTATTTATGCTTATTGATTCATTTCAAAGAAAAATATCTTATTTGCGAGTTTCCGTAACAGACAGATGTGATTTTAGATGCACATATTGCATGAAGGAAGATATGCAATTTTTGCCGAAAAAAGATATTTTATCATTAGAAGAGCTTGATAGGTTGTGCAGCACCTTTGTTGATTTGGGTGTAAAAAAACTCAGGATCACCGGGGGCGAGCCTTTAGTTAGAAAAAACATAATGGAGCTGTTTAACAGTCTTGGAAAAAAAATTGGAAATGGACTAGAAGAATTGACTTTGACCACAAATGGTTCGCAATTAGATCGTTACGCAAAAAATTTATTTGATAGTGGGGTGAGAAGAGTTAACGTTTCATTAGATTCTTTAGATAGAAATAAATTTAAGAAAATTACTCGAACAGGAAACTTCGATAAAGTTTTGAATGGAATTATGGTTGCAAAAAAAGTTGGGCTAAAGGTTAAAATTAACACTGTTGCTTTAAAAGGAATAAATGACAATGAAATTATAGATTTAATTAATTGGTGTGGAAAAAATAAATTTATTTTAACATTTATTGAGGTGATGCCTATGGGTGAAATTGGTGAAAAAAGAATTGACCAGTATATGCCCTTAACTGAAGTTAAAAATCTAATACAAAAAAAATATAGTTTAACTAACAGTTCTGTAAGAACTGGTGGACCAGCAAGATATTTTCACTGTGAAGAAACTAATTGTTCGATTGGTTTCATTGCTCCACATACTCATAATTTTTGTGAATTGTGTAATAGGGTAAGAATCACATGTACTGGAGAAATGTATATGTGTTTGGGCAAACAAGATAAAGCAGATTTAAAAGCACCTTTAAGAAAAAGTGAAAACAATCAGCTATTAAAAGATGTTATATACGAGGCTATTTCAAGAAAACCAAAAGGACATGATTTTATTATAGATAGAAAAGAAAATGAGAATTTTGTTCCAAGAAATATGAACGTAACAGGTGGTTGATATGAAAATTCAATTAAAACTTTATGCATCATCAAAGATTCTGAGTGACACAGATATTTTAAAAGTTGATCTTCCAAACAGTTCAAATGTAGGAGACCTTAGAAATGCTTTAAGCAAAATAATTTCTGAAAAAAATTTAAAACAATTGAAAGATTTACCCGCAGCATCAGCTTTTTTTGGTGAATTTAATGAAGTCATTAATGATGAGTATAAGCTGAAAGATAAAGAACTAATTTCAATTATTCCCCCAATTGGTGGTGGTTAATGGTTTTGCATACGGCTCTTGTTGAAATAGAGGTAGAAAAAATATCTTCAGATAAAGCAAAAAAATTTATTGCTTCAGAAAAAAATGGAGCAGAATCCATTTTTGTTGGAAGAGTCAGAAATGAAAATGATGGAAAAAAAGTTACAGGCGTAACTTATGATACACATGATCAAGTGGTTATCAAATCTTTTCAATCAATTTGTCAAAATGCAAAAAATCAATTTGATAAAAATGCTAAAATTTTTTTAGAACATGCAAAAGGATATGTTCCAGTCGGTGAAATAAGCATTCTTATTGCTGTGGGAGCAGCGCATAGAGACGAAGCATTTAAAATTTGCAGATATGTTCTTGAGGAAATTAAACATCAATCTCCCATATGGAAAAAAGAACATTATATTGACGGCAAAGAAGAGTGGCTTCCAGGTCATTCTTTAAGACCAAAACAGAAAGTAAACTAGTTTTTTTATTTTAATTTAGCCAGATGAATTACCGATATTACTTTTGGTATTTTTTTTTCCATTCAGAATAAGGCATTCCATAAATATGTTCTCTAGAATCAAAATCGGAAATTTCTATTCCTTTTTTTTTAGCTTCTTCCCTGTACCATTTGGAAAGACAATTTCTGCAAAATCCTGCTAAATCCATTAAATCAATATTTTGAACATCTTTTCTTTCTCTCAAATGATTAATCAATCTATCAAAAGCTGCAGATTGTAGTTCTTTTTTTGTACTTTCATCCATAGCACAAATTATATATCACACAGTTTTTGATAACCAACCTTTATATGTTGCTGGTTATCAAAAAAAATTATTTTCCTGGAGCTTTGAATTTTCCAGAAATTTTTACACCTTGAGTGGCAGGACCACTCATTTTAATAGCTTCACAAATATTAATATTTGTTAAAGCTCCAGTAGCTTCCGTAGCCAGTTTAATCCCAGCGCATTGTTCAAAACTTCCTTCCAATACAGCTATATAATCAAATGAACCTCTCACTATATCGTAAGAAATCAATTTTGCTCCTACCGCATCAGCGGCAGTTTGAGCAGCTTTTGATCTATCTGAATTAGGATCTTTTAGAAAACCCTGCAATCCCTGAGAAGTGTAATTTCCCATCAAGTAAAATTTTCCCATTTCTTTCTCCTTTCCTTTGAATTATTATAAGTCACTTTTTTAAGAAATCACAAGAGTAGATTATTAATTTTTTATGAGCAAAACTGAAAATAATAACGCTGCAGTTGTAATTGTTTTAACTGCTGGAATTCTGTGGTCGTTTGGCGCACTTGTTGTTCGTTATATAGAAAATGCTCAATCGATACCTTGGCAATATCTTTTTTTTAGAGGGTGTACTATTTTTCTTATTTTAAACCTTTATTTATTTTTTAAAGAAGGAAAGTCATTTATTAACAATTACAAAAAAATTGATTTATCAGTAGTTATAGGAGGCATAGGTTTTGCTATCGCTTTTATCGGTTTTATTTGGTCAATCACTCATACTTCTGCAGCTGTTACTCTTATAATGCTAGCGGCCATGCCATTTATGACAGCAATACTTGGATATATTTTTCTTAAAGAAAAACTTTCTTTTACCACTTTTACTGCAATTATTATTTCAGCAGCTGGAATTGTTTTTATGGCTTATAATAGCAGCAATTTAGGAACACTATTTGGTTTATTGCTTGGTCTTTTATCGTCTTTAGGTTTTTCAATTGGCTCTGTTACTTTAAGATGGAATAAAAGAACGCCAACTTTTACAACTGTCGCCTTGGCGGGGTTATTTTGTGCAATTATTTCTTTTACTGTGTTGATTTTTAATGAATCAAGTTTTTTTACCACTTTTAGAAACTCTTCTCTTTCGGCGCTACATGGAACTTTAGTATGCTCCGGTTTAATTCTTTATTCTATTGGTTCTAAACATTTGCCTGCTGCAGATCTTACTTTATTATCTTTAACAGAAGTTTTGGGAGGTATTTTTTGGGTTTGGCTTCCATTTTTGGGTATTAATGAGGTTCCAACGACCAATACCATAATAGGCGGTTTTATTATTACATTTGCACTTATTTATTATAGCCTGAACACAAAGAGAAAAAGGCGCTTTGTTGGATTAAACTAGAAAATAAATATAGTTTTATTTAAAATTTTTACTTACAAAATAAATGCCAACAGCAACAGCTGGACCAATACCTAAGGCAAATATAATTGTACCCAATCCCACCGTACCACCTAACTTCCATCCAAAAAAAACTACGATTACTTCTATTGTGGATCTTACTAATGCTATTGGTTTTCCAGTTATTCTTTGAACTCCAGTCATTAACCCATCTCTTGGTCCCGGACCCAGATTGGAAATTAAATAAAAACCACTACCTAAACCCGTTATTAAAACTCCAATTATGACTTGTAATACTTGAAATCCATAATTCTCAGGATTAGGTAGATATGGAAGCGTATAGTCGAAAACTAATGCGATAATTATTACGTTTAAAATTGTACCAATGCCAGGTTTCTGTTTTAAAGGTATCCAAAGCAGCAAAACAACTAAACTCATCCAAAAAGTAGACCAACCAATGGAAAATGAAAAGTAAATCGACATTCCTTCAGCTAAAACAGTCCATGGACTTACCCCGGCACCTGATGCGAGTAAAAGAGTTTCACCAAGACCAAATAAAAATAAACCGAATATCAAAAATAACAAAGTTTTTATTTTTGGTTTAATATTTAATGGTTTTTTTGAACTCCAAGAAGTTTTTGGAATATTTTTAATTATTCTAAATATTGTTAATAATTTCATTATTATCTTATGAAGTTTTTTTTAAATATTTTGAGAGTTATTTTTAGACATTCTTTTTCTTTCGTGATGGTCTAAGTATTTTTTACGAAGTCTTAAATGTTTAGGTGTAACTTCTAAAACTTCATCTTCGTTAATATAAGCCATTTTTTCTTCAAGACTCATTTGGCGGGGAGGTGTTAAAACTACATTTTCATCAGAACCAGAAGCTCTCATATTGGTTAGTTTTTTTCCTTTTAAAAAGTTCACTTCTAAATCGTTTTCTCTACTATGTTCTCCACAAATCATTCCTTGATATACTTCTGTGTTGTGTCCAATAAACATTTCGCCACGATCCTGTAAGTTAAATATTGCAAAAGCTACAGCTGGTCCAGTTTCCATAGAAATTAGTGCACCATTTATTCTTCCTGTTATTCCAGATTTAAAAGGTCCATAAGAGTGGAAGGTTCTGTTCATTACACCGGTGCCACGTGTTTGAGTCATAAATCTTGATTGATATCCAATTAAGCCACGAGATGGAGCATGAAAAATTAAGCGAGTTTTTCCAGCACCTGTATCAATCATATTTATCATTTCAGCTTTACGTTTATTCATGCTATCTATAATTTTTGAAGAAAACTCAGTATCCAAATCTATTATTACTTCTTCAATTGGTTCAGTTTTATTTCCATTGGTGTCTTTCTTAAAAATAACACGAGGACGAGAAACTGTAAGTTCAAAACCTTCTCTCCTCATAGTTTCTACCAGCACTCCTAGCTGTAGTTCGCCACGTCCACTAATTTCAAAATAATCTTTATTTTCATTTTCTGAAAAAGTTATTCCAACATTGTTTTCATCTTCTGCCAATAAGCGCTCTCTAATTTTTGTCGAAGTTAGTTTTGTACCATCTTTTCCTGCGAGAGGTGAGGAATTCACACTTATACTAATGGACATGGTAGGAGGATCAATAGGTGTACTTGCTAAAGGTTTTTCAACCGAAAGATCACAAATAGTATCAGCAACTGTTGCTTTGGTTAGGCCAGCAATAATTACAATATCTCCAGCTACAACTTCTTCAACGGGGATTTTTTTAGTTCCTTCAAATCTTAAAAGTTTTGTTAATCTTCCGGCATCAACTTTTTCTCCATCCAAATTAATTGCT
>Ga0208764_10000152_pt1 | contig 38952 bp, 33 predicted proteins | sample ETNtaG_18_FD_185762 | JGI IMG/M metagenome (GOLD analysis project Ga0208764, IMG submission 185762) | Marine microbial and viral communities from oxygen minimum zone, Eastern Pacific Ocean - ETNP201302SV91 (SPAdes) (version 2) | ecosystem: Environmental > Aquatic > Marine > Oceanic ... | reverse complement strand
AACCTTTTTTAACATTTAAAGTAGAACTAATAATATTATAACCTCGTTTCACTTAATATATACTCTCGTATATTTTAAGTTTAGTTTGGTTTATAAAAACCCTCCTTCATTTTAGGAGGGTTTTTTATTTTAAAATTATCCATTCTTGTTATCCTCTTGCTCTTCTTCGTTTGTTTCTTCACAATCATTAATACAAGGCATTGAATCTTCAAATCCACAAGACGATATTATATTCATGCTAGATGATATAAATAACAGAAGGAATATTTTCCTAACTAGTTTTCTCATATATATTTAAAATTAATTATTTCTAAATAAAAAAGGCAGAATTATTATCTGCCTTTTTTATTTTACAATAATGAATGCAATATAATTACCATCCTATCCCATAATAAGCTTTTACACCATTTGGATATATACCTTCTACTAAAACCCCATCATTTTTTGGCAATTGAGATAACATAGATGATAGATCTTCAACATTTGTTATTTGTTGTTTATTGATTGATGTTACTATAAATCCTTTTGCTATACCGGATGATTTCCATTTTCCCTTTTCAATCTCAATTATTTGAGAACCACCATCTATTTCTAATTCTTCCTTTAGTTTTTTATTTATATCAGCAAAAACCGCACCGTCATATTTAAAGTTATTTGAACTTGCTATAATCTCTGTTGTGCCTAATGTATTTTTTAAAGTTGCAATTGTTGTTCTTGTTTTTCTATCTCTTATGTAAGTGACTTTAATTTTGTCTCCAGGTCTATTTATTGCGACCAATTCTTGAAGATTGGAAACATTTTTTACATCAATCTCATTGATAGCGACAATAACATCACCTTCTTCTAAGCCTGCATCATCAGCGCCTCCTCCATCATTTACGCTAGCTATTCTTACACCAAATAGTACAGGTATATCATATTCTTTTGCAATTTCTGCGTTAACATCTTGAATGCTAATTCCAAGAAGCGCTCTTTGAACTACACCGAATTCAACTAAATCATCATACACTTTTTTTACTAAATTAGAAGGTACAGCAAATGAGTATCCTGTAAAACTTCCTGTCCTACTTGCTATTGCAGTGTTTATACCTACAAGATTTCCTACAAGATTAACAAGTGCGCCACCAGAATTTCCAGGGTTTACTGGTGCTTGATGTTGAATAAATGATTCTATTTGTAAATTATTTTTATCTCTAAGTATTCCGATATTTCTTGCTTTTGCACTAACGATTCCAGCGGTTACAGTTGATCTAAATTCGAATGGTGATCCTATAGCTAATACCCATTCTCCAATTTGTAATTTATCAGAATTGCCAAAACTTGAAAAAGGAAGATCTGATGCTTCTATTTTGATTACAGCAAGGTCTGTGGTAGGATCAGTTCCTTCAATACTTGCCTTAAATGTTCTATTATCATTTAGTAGTACTTCTATTTCTTCAGCATTATCAACTACGTGATTGTTTGTTACTATGTAACCATCTTTTGATAATATAACACCCGAGCCAGTTCCTCTCTGCTTTGGTGCTTCTCTTTCTCTTTCAGAATATCTTTCTCCAAAAAAATCTCTAAACATATCTTCAAAGGGACTTCTTCCAACATAATTTTTTCCCTGATATGTTGTTCTAATATGGACAACTGTTGGTGTAACTTTTTTAGAGGTATTAATAAAGTTTAAACCTTTGGGAACTAATACATCAGTTGTATCCACTACATAATTAGTAAATTTTATTTCTTTATTGTATGCTTCATTTGATTGCCTTACATCATCAAATGCCATAAAATAATAACTTCCCACTCCAAATGTTCCACCCATTAATGAAGAAATAATAACGATTAATATTGATTTTCTAAGCTTTTCCATTTTAAAAATAATTTATTACAAATTTATAACGCTATAACGAAATAAACTATAAATAGGATATCGATATTAACATTGTTTAACATAAAAAAAGGGATAATAATTATTATCCCTTTTTTTGTATAGATATAACCTTCTTATTTTATCTGAATAGTATTTTTAACTACTTTTTTTTCATCTTTTGGAAAGCTAATATTTAGAATTCCATCTGTAAATTTTGCGTCAATTTTATTTTCATTTATTCCCGTGGGAAGTTCAAAACTTCTTGAAAATTTACCATATCTTGATTCCAATGAATGATAGTTTTTACCATTTTTATTATTTTTCATTTTTCTTTCTCCAGAAATTGTAATGTTTCCATTATTCATTTCAATTGAAAGATCTGATCTTTTTACTCCTGGTAAATCAAAACTAAATTCAAATGATTTATCAGTTTCAGCAATATCTACATTGGGTGTAAATTCATTTCTGAAGTTACTTTTAAAAAATAGTGAATCGTTAAAAAAATCATCAAATATATTATCATTCCAAAAGGACGATAAATAGTTATTTGAAGGTCTTAATATTAATTTTGTCATAATAATTAAATTTAAATTTTACATTCACTATTACATATTGAAAAAATTGTGCCGAATTAAAAAATTAAAGATTTTAATGACATAATGTCATTTATATAGGTATTTATTTCATAATAATGACATAATGTCATTAATTGATAAATATAGACCATTAACTAATTTATTTATTTTTGTATTGCAGATTTAATCTTGACAGATTAATATTGCAAACTATTCTTTTAGCCTTCTTAGCTCAGTTGGTTAGAGCAGTAGACTGTTAATCTATTGGTCCTAGGTTCGAGTCCTAGAGAAGGCGCTTAAAAATTAAACGGTTAAACTACATATAGTATAACCGTTTTTTTTTATTTTAGAATTTATGAATCGTTTTGACATTGTTATTTGGGGAGCATCTTCATTTACTGGAAAATTAGTTACTGAATATTTTTTCAAAAAATTTGAATCTAATAAAATTAAATGGGCTATTGCAGGTAGAAATAAAGAAAAATTAGAAAATATTAGATTAGAGGTAGCAGATAAAAAAATACCAATTCTTATTGCTGATAGTTTTGATAAAAAATCCTTATCATTAATTGTTGAGGAGACTAAAGTTATTTGTTCAACAGTTGGCCCTTATTCACTTTATGGATCATTACTTGTTGAATTATGCGTAAAACATAGTACTAATTATTGTGATATAACAGGTGAGGTTCATTGGATTAGATCACTAATTGATAGATTTCATGAGGATGCAAAAACGAAAAAAATCAAAATTGTGAATTCTTGCGGTTTTGATTCTGTTCCTTCAGATATGGGTGTTTATTTTATTCAAAGTGAACTTAGTAAATTAAACTTACACGCTAAAGAGGTAAAAATGAGGGTGTCAGGTATAAGAGGAGGTATTAGTGGCGGAACGTATAAAAGTTTAAATAATTTATTAAAAGAAGCATATAAAGATAAGGATGTATTTAGGGTTCTTAAGAACCCATATGGACTTAATCCAATAGATAAAATGGAAGGTGATGATAAGAAAGATTTACAAAAAATTATGTTTGATGATATTTCTGGTAGTTGGATTTACCCTTTTCTTATGGCTGGAATTAATACAAAAATTGTAAGAAGAAGTAATGCATTATCTAATTTTCATTACGGTAAAGATTTTATATATGAAGAAGCAATGATTGCAGGAAAAGGTCCTAAAGGACTTATTAAGGCAGCAATAACAGTATTACCACTAGCAATAGTAAGTATAAATCCTAATTCATTTGTCAAAAAGTTTGTTGATTATTTTATGCCGAAACCGGGTGAGGGACCAGGAATTAAAAATAGAGAAAAAGGTTTTTATAATTTAAGATTTTACATAAAATTAAAGGACAACTCGATGGCACTTGCTAAAGTAATAGGTGATAGCGATCCTGGATATGGTTCAACATCAAAAATACTTGCTGAATCAGCTTTTTGTCTTGCCTTTGATGATTTACCAAGTAACTATGGTGTTGTTACTCCTTCTCATTCAATGGGAGATAAATTATTAAAAAGACTTCGAGAGAATGCTGGGCTTAGTTTTGAATTAATTTTTTAAATGATAATAATTAGTCAAATAATTTTACAATTAATATTCATCAATTTTTTATTTCAAAATTTTGATAAATCTAATTATTCAGAAAAAATTCCAAATTCTGATTTATCAATTGATATGATATTTATTCGAGGTGGAGAATATACAATGGGTAATAAAAAATCAAATTTAAATACTCAAATTTCATCTTTTTGGATGTCTAAATATGAAATTACTTGGGATATTTATCAATTATTTGTTGATGAATCATTTGAAAATAATGACTTAATAATTAAAACTAAAAATGATATAATTACAATTGATGGATTTTCAGGTCCAACTGTTCCATATACTGATATGAGTTTTGGTATGGGAAAAGAGGGTTTTCCTGCTGTTAATATGACTCATTTTGCTGCATCAAGATTTTGTCAATGGCTTTCATCGGTAACTGGTAATTTATATAGACTTCCGACAGAAGCAGAATGGGAATATGCTTGTAAAGCAGGGTCAAATAATGAGTATTCATATGGTAATAATATTGATTCCTTATCTTTTTATGCATGGTATAAAGAAAATTCAAATCAAAAGTATCATAAGGTAGGTCTAAAAAAGCCAAATAAATGGGGACTAAACGATATGTTGGGAAATGTATCTGAATGGGTAGCTGATTCGTATGATAATAATATTTTTAAATCAAAAAAATTAAGAAAAGATCCTTTTATTTTTAATGAAAGTAAATATCCGAAAGTTTACAGAGGAGGTTCATGGAATAATGATCCAACTTATTTATTAACGCACAAACGATTTTATTCTGATAATTCATTACAAAAAAGAGATCCTCAAATACCAAAAAGTCAATGGTGGAATACTGACGCCCCTGATATTGGATTTAGAATAGTGAGAGTAAATAAAAAAGATTCTGAATCACTCGGAAATATGTTTTGGAATAATTAATAATTATTTATAAATTCATTGAAGACAAAATGACCAAAATATGAAAAAAGAATCAAGAAGAAGCTTTGTGAAAAAGACAGCTGCAATAACTAGTGGAGTAATAGCATCTAATATTGCTATTGAATCATTTGCTAATGTCAATGAAAATAAAAAATTAAAGTTAGCCGTTGTGGGATGTGGAGGAAGAGGATCTGGTGCTGTAGTTCAAGCGTTAACAGCTGATGATAATGTTGAGCTTGTCTCAATGGCGGATACGTTTAGAGATAGAATAGATTCAAGTCTTAAAGGAATAAATGATCATTTCGGGGATTCAAGAAAAATTAAAATCAATGAAAAAAATTTATTTGTAGGTTTCGATGCTTATAAAAAAGCAATTGATTTATGTGATGTTGTTATTCTTACAACGCCACCTGGTTTTAGACCCCAACATTTTGAGTATGCAGTAAATAATGATAAACATATATTTATGGAAAAACCATTGGCAACAGATGCTACTGGTGTAAGAAGGGTTTTAGAAGTGGCACGTAAAGCAAAAGAAAAAAAATTAAATGTAGTTGTAGGTTTACAAAGACATTATGAGAATAAATATATCAATCTATATAATAAAGTAAAATCGGGAGATATTGGGAAAATTGTTTCTGGACAAGTTTATTGGAAAGATGGCGGTGTATGGTCAAATAACAGAAAACCTAATCAAAAAGAGCTTGAATATCAAATGAGAAACTGGTACTACTTTACATGGATATGTGGAGATCATATTTTAGAGCAACATATTCATAATATAGATGTTGCCAATTGGTTTATTGGAGAATATCCATCACATGCACAAGGAATGGGTGGGAGAGAAGTAAGAAATGGAAAGGAACATGGTCAGATATTCGATCATCATTTTGTAGAATTTCATTATCCGAGTGGTGCTGTTATATCAAGCCAGTGTAGACATCAAAAGGGAACTGAAAGTAGAGTTGATGAAGTTTTTCAAGGATCAAATGGCTCTATTGTTTTAGGAAAAGGTGAAATTTTTGATTTAAATACGGAACTTACTTATAAATATCCAAGATCTTGGTCAGATGATCCAAATCCATATCAAGTTGAACATGATAAATTATTTCAATCTATAAGAAATGGTGAAGTAATATCAGACACAGAAAATGCAGCTAAAAGTACTTTATCAGCAATTATGGGTAGAATGGCGACTTATACTGGAAAGAAAATTACTTGGGATCAAATTATGAATTCTAAAGAAAATTTAGTGCCAGATAATTTGTCTTGGGATTCCAAAGCTCCAACTTTACCTGATTCTAATGGGAATTATAAAATTCCTGTTCCAGGAAAAACTAAATTTATTTAATAAGGATTTATGATTAGAAGGACTTTTATTAATAAATTTTCGTTTGCATTATCAATTGGGGCATTATTTCCATTTAATGTTTTATCAAAAAATAATTTCAAATTGAATTATGCACCACATTTGGGTATGTTCAAAAATAGTGTGGGTGATGATCCTATAGATCAAATTAATTATATGGCTGATCTTGGTTTTCGATCTTTCGAGGATAATGGTATGAAATCAAGATCAATAGCCCTTCAAGAAAAAATATCTAAAACTTTAGTCAAAAGAGGAATGAAAATGGGTGTTTTTGTAGCCCATAAAATATATTGGGATAAGCCTAATCTTTCTAGTGGAGATGATGATTATAGAAATGATTTTCTAAATGATATTAAGAATTCTATAGAAGTAGCTAAAAGAGTAAATGCTAAATGGATGACAGTGGTTCCTGGAAATTTAGATCTAAGAAAAGATATGTCTTACCAAACTTCAAATGTAATTGAAACTCTAAAAAGAGCATCTGATATTTTAGAACTTCATAATCTGGTGATGGTATTAGAACCTTTAAACTTTAGAGATCATCCAGGATTATTTCTAACAGAAAGCCCTCAAGCTTTTCAAATTTGTAAAGCAGTAGATTCTCCATCATGTAAAATTTTATTTGATATTTATCATCAGCAAATTCAAGAGGGTAATTTAATTCCTAATATAGATGATACATGGGATGAAATTGCATATTTTCAAATTGGAGATAATCCTGGTAGAAAGGAACCAACCACTGGTGAAATAAATTATCAAAATGTATTTAAGTTTATATATGAAAAAGGTTATGATGGTATCCTTGGTATGGAACATGGTAATTCTATAAAAGGTATTGAAGGAGAAAAAGCATTAGTAGATGCTTATTTGAAAGTAGACTCTTTTTAATTTCCTAAATGGTTTCTTTTACTCCCAACCAAAATTAATTCAGTTTGTCTTCCGTTTACATATCTAAAACCTGTTTTCTCAAATACACCTGCTTCTTCGAGCATTATTCTAATATCTTTATTCCATTCTTTAATAAAAACCTTAGTGTTTAATTCAATTGCATATACAGTATTATAATTCATTGGAAAATCGCCAGTAAATGGAACTCCACCTTGAGAATCCCACATACCTAAAGTAGTTCCTGCGGAATGTCCAAAGGTTCCTAAAGGATGGGTGTAAATTTGAGGTCTTAATCCCTCATTTTTTCCTTGCTCTAATGCTTCTTTTAGTATTTGATTACCAGTTTTTTTGTATTCAAATAGATCAGTGAAAATATCTTGAACTCTATTTCCTTCGTCTAATGCTTTAACAAGATAGTCTGGTGCTTTAGTTTCATTTGGTTTTAATACATAAGCAAGTTCTTGACAATCAGTATTTAATGTTAAATAAGATATACCAAAATCACAGTGAACTAGATCACCAGGTAAAATTATATCGAATTTAGATTCTCCATCAAAACCATACAAATCACTTATCTCATTTCTTTGAACATCAATTGTTGGATGAAACCAAGTTTTAAGACCTAGCTTTTTCACCTTTTCTCTCATCCACCAGACAACATCATTAGTTGAAGTAACTCCGGGTGTTATTACATTTGTTGAAAAAGCTTCATTTATAATACCATGTGTTATTTCTACTAATTGATCATAAATAATCATTTCTTTTTCTGTTCGAGTTTCAATCCATCTTATGGCAAGTTCCTCTGCTGAGACTACTTTTTTAGATAATTTAGTTGGTAAATTATCTAATAGTAATTCATAATCGGTTTTAACTATTCCATCAGCTAATGCAAAATGATCTGAAAAATTTAATCCTATTTTATCTGGATTTTTTTCCTCAATGAATTTAGCTAGGGCCTTCATCTGATTTGGTTCTTCCTCTTTATTCCAAATAGATGGAATATTTTTTCCAAATGAGTATCTAGCTATTGCAACTTTTTCTAAATTTTTTGTTTTTCTATCATAGTGGAAAGCTAAAATAGTTCTTCTTCTAGCATTAAGCCATGTTGGTGGGAGTAGTGTTTTTATAACTGGATCCTCATTATATTCTCTTGTTATTATTACCCACATATCAATATCTGTCTCCTCCATAAGTTTTGGTAAAAGGTTATCAAATCTATCTTTTTGAATTCCCTCTATAACTTTTGCTCGCTCTCTTAAGTTAAGAATATCCTGAGAATGAATTTCAAAACTAATTAATATTAATAGAATTAAATTAAGTAACTTCATAACGATTAAATTTTATTTATAGAAAGTATAAATTTATAAATTTTTATCATATTGAAAAATCAAAATAATAATTACTGGAAAGAAAACCTTAGATATGTTGTAATATTATTGTTAATATGGTTTTTTGTTTCTTTTGGTTTGTCAATTTTATTTAAAGAAAAATTAGATTCAATAACGTTTGGTGGTTTTAAGTTAGGCTTTTGGTTTGCTCAACAAGGTTCAATGTATGTATTTGTTATTTTAATTTTTATATATGTTTTTCTTATAAATAAACTAGATAAAAAATATGGGTTTGATAAAAAATAAGTAATATATGGATGTACAAACCTGGACATATATTATAGTTGGAATAACTTTTCTAATATACATATCTATTGCAATTTGGTCAAGAACATCATCTACCAGTGAATTTTATATTGCTGGTAAAGGAGTTTCTCCACTCGCCAATGGAATGGCAACTGCAGCTGATTGGATGTCTGCAGCTTCATTTATTTCTATGGCTGGAATAATTGCTTTTGCTGGTTATGATGGTTCAGTATACCTGATGGGATGGACAGGTGGATATGTACTTTTAGCTCTATTGGTTGCACCCTACCTTAGAAATTTTGGAAAATTTACTGTTCCTGATTTTATTGGAGAAAGATATTATTCTATTTATGCAAGATTAGTTGCGGTATTTTGTGCTCTTATTGTTTCTTTCACATATGTTGCTGGTCAAATGCAGGGTGTAGGAATTGTTTTTTCAAGGTTTCTAGAGGTTTCTTTTGAGTTAGGTGTGATTATTGGGATGGTTATAGTATTATTTTATGCAATTTTAGGAGGTATGAAAGGCATTACTTATACTCAAGTTGCTCAATATTGTATTTTGATCTTTGCTTTTATGTTACCTGCATTTTTTATTTCCTTACAAATGACTGGTAACATTATTCCCCAAATTGGTATGGGATCTACTCTTAACGATGGATCAGGAATTTTTCTCCTTGAAAAGTTAGATTTATTATCTAAAGACTTGGGATTTAATGAGTATACAACTGGTTCAAAATCAATAATTGATGTTTTTTGCATTACATTGGCATTAATGGTAGGAACAGCAGGATTGCCTCATGTTATTGTTAGGTTTTTTACTGTTCGGAAGGTTAGTGATGCAAGAAAATCTGTAGGATTAGCTTTATTATTTATAACTATTTTATATACTACTGCACCTGCTGTTTCCGTATTCTCAAAACTTAATTTACTTGAAACGGTAAGTAATAAAGAATATTTAACAATGCCTGAATGGTTTAAAAATTGGGAAAATACTGGACTTATTAAATTTGAAGATAAGAATAATGATGGTGTTATAAACTATATAAATTCAGATGAAAATGAGTTAATAATTAATAATGATATAATGGTATTAGCTAATCCCGAGATAGCTAATCTTCCACCATGGGTTATTGCATTAGTTGCAGCTGGTGGTCTTGCTGCTGCACTTTCAACTGCCGCCGGTTTATTATTAGTTATATCTACAGCAGTTTCTAATGATTTAATTAAAAAAATATTACTTCCAGATATTAGCCAAAAAAATGAATTATTAATAGCTAGATTATCAGCATTCTTTGCTGTTCTTATAGCTGGTTATTTTGCTTATAACCCTCCAGATTTTGTTGCAGCTGTTGTAGCATTAGCATTTGGTCTTGCTGCTGCTTCATTCTTCCCAGCTATAATTTTAGGAATTTTTTCAAAAAGAATTAATAAAGAGGGAGCAATAAGTGGAATGATTGTGGGTATTACACTTATGTTATTTTATATGATGAAGTTTAAGTTAGGATGGTTAGGTGATATTCCTCCAAAATCTGAATGGTGGTTTGGAATTTCTCCTGAAGGTTTTGGAACTATTGCTATGTTATGTAATTTTTCTGTTTCAATAATTGTTTCAAAATTATCATCTCCACCTCCAAAACATATAGAAGAATTAGTTGAGAAAATAAGAATTCCACAATAAAATTTATTTTTTATAAAAAATTTTTTCTTCAATGGATTTCCATAGTAACAACGAAGCTATGGTTTTATATGGATTCCATAAATTAATTAATTTTTCCAGTTTATTTTCAGTTAAGTTTTTAATTCCATAATTAATTTTTACACTATTAATTAAGGCAAGATCATTATCAGAAAAAATGTTTGTTCTAAATAATATAAATATCAAAAACATTTCTGCAGTCCATTTTCCAACTCCTTTTATTTTAGTTAAATATTGTATTACTTCTTGATCAGACATTTCTTTTAAGTTATTATTTTTGGTTTTAAAAAACTCATATACATTTTTTATATATTCAATTTTTCTTTTTGAAATCCCAATACTTTGAAAATTTTTTGATGGCAATTCTATAATTTCATTATTTGTCAAATTTTTAATTAATGAATTAAATTTTTTTTTTATTGTTATAGCAGCTTTGAAACTTATTTGTTGCTCAATTATTAGATCGGATAATGCTTTTGAATAATTGGAATTATATCTGTCCGTTAAATCAATATTTTTTCCAAATTTTGAAATTAAAAACCTCATAACTGGATCAGATTTTAACTTTTCAAATGGTTTAGAAAATTTTTTTTTTCCATCTAATTTAAATAAATCAGCTTTTCTTTTAATTTTCTTTATTTCTTCAGGCCCAACTCTACAACAACCTCCCAAAATATCAACTCCTAATGTTAACCATTCATCAATATATGATTCAAAAGAACGGATTACACTTCCTCTCCAAACTTTTTTTTTACCATCATATATTTCACCTGAATTTGGGTATGCAATAATTTTTTTATTTGTAATTTTTTTTTTTATAATTTGAATCAAATTGGATATATAGATAGGGGATGTACAATTAATTCCAATTGCAAAAACTTTAGGATGATTTTTTAGAAGGATACAACATTTTTCTATATGAGTCCCGTCATTTATTTCTTTTTCATTTTGACAACTAAATGAAATCCAGCATTTTTTTTTTGCAGATTTGATAATTTTTGATATTACTTTGGCTTCTTTAAAACTTGGAATTGTTTCAAATGCTAACAAATCCGCTTCTGATTTATCTAAAATATCAACTTTTTTTTTGTAGAAATTATAAATTTTTTCATCATCAACATTTTTTAAACCTTTATATTCAGAACCATCTGCAAGTGATGATCCATATGGACCTATGCTTGCTGCTATGATGAAATTTTTCTTATATTTTTTTTTTAGATGGTTTAATATTTTTATTGATTTTAATATTATTTCTTTGGATTTTGATTCATCATATCCTCTATTCTTCAACAAATTGAATGATGCTTGGTAGCTAGAAGAAGTAATAATTTCAGCTCCAGAGTCTATATAATCAATATGTGCTTTTTTTATTGCTTTCGGATTGGAAATTAATAATTCAGATACCCATAAATTGTTTTTAATATCTAATCCATTTTTTTCCAATGGATATGATAATCCACCATCTAAAATAGCAGGATAACTAATATTCATAATGTAATATTTTTTTTACTTTTCTCAATTAAGTATTCAGTTTCATCTTTCATTTCTGGAACTTGAACTATATGAAAGGTTAAATAATTAGGATGAAGGATTAATAAATTCATACTTGAAATTTTTTTATCATAATTTTTCTCTAAAATATATTTATAAATATTTTGTTGAAGTGTATATTTATTGTAGTCGGTAGAACTAAGATGACTTAATCCTTTTTTACCATTTTCAAAAGGATTTTTATTATCTATTGTTCCATCTTTATTAATAATATTCTTGCTTCTTTTCCAATCAAAAATAAATAACTCTCCTTCTTTTTTTTTATAAACCATATCAACTGTTCCAGCAAGAAAACTATCTTCGTCAAATATTTTCCATTCTGTTCTATATGGTTGGTGTTTGTCTTTAATATATTTTTTTTCAAATTCTAAAAACTTTAATATTTCAATATTTTTTTCATATTCAATATTGTTATAATATTTTTCAATTTGTAAGTGCATATGAGTACCTGACTCTCTTGCTTTTTTTCCTTTTTCATCCCATCCCTTAATTATTTCTTTTTTTGGTATACCAGTTTTAATACTTTCCTTATTTGCCCAATAATCTTTATCAAAGCGTGGAAAAAAATTACTAATTAATTGAGTAACTGAGATATAATTATTGTTATCATCAATCGAATAAATATGATTTTCTGAATCAAAGTTTATTCTTGAATCTCTTGGATGAGAATTTTTATCTTCTAATATATTTAAATCCATTGAAATAATTTATACAAGTTTAATAATGCTAAATAAGTTGTTCAATAATTTTTTAATATATTTAAAATATAAAATTTTATAATTATGGAAAATAATGAATTATTAATACCTCAAATCCTTGGAGGTTTATTTGTTGCTATAAGTGTTTATGGGCTTTTGATTGCAAAAGATAGAAAGTATGCGCTTGGAGGAATTTTTTTATTCTCTTTGTTACCGATCGCACATAATTCAATGATGTTTTTGGAAAACACTGAGGATTACCTAAGTTTTTTTAGTATTATTTTGTTTACTTGTCAAGCAATTATTGCTATACCTATAGGTGGATTTCTTAGTCCTAATAAAGATTCAGTTCAGAAAACTTGGTCTTTAAAAGTCCAACTCACAATATTAGTAATTAATGCATCTTGTGCTTTTTTAATATTGACTGATCCGATTGTACCAACTTTATTAGGTGTTTATCATGCCATTTATGCTTTTATGATGATAGTTGCCATATCTAAAACAGTTAGTGGAAAAATGGATTTAAAATAATTTATATTAAAATTATTATTATATTAAGGCCTAAATAATGTTAGGCCTTTTTTTTAAAAACATATGAAAACAGTTATAACTCAAATTATTATTTCAACAATTTTATTTACTAATCTATATGCTCAGACAAGAAGTATTGATGCAGAAAGTAGTGTCGTAACCAATCATTTTGTTACAGTTAATGGAGCTAGGATTCCTTATTCTGCAACAGCAGGAACACTTCCAGTTTGGAGTGAGGATGATAAAGCTGTAGCTACCTTATTTTATACATATTATAAAAGAACTGATGTAAAGGATGTAAAGACTAGACCTCTTTTTATTTCTTTTAATGGAGGGCCAGGTGCAGCATCTATTTGGATGCACATGGGATATACTAGTCCAAGAACTTTAAATATAGATGATGAAGGTTTTCCTACGCAACCATATGGTATTAAAGATAATCCATATTCAATAATTGATGTAGCAGATATTGTATATGTTAATCCTGTAAATGTTGGTCTATCTAGAATTCTTGATAAAGACTATGATAGAGCGAATTTTTTTGGTGTAAATTCTGATATAAAATATCTAGCACAGTGGATAGAAGATTTTATAAATAAATACAATAGATGGCTTTCCCCAAAATATCTAATAGGTGAAAGTTATGGTACAACAAGATGTTCTGGTCTTGCATTAGAACTTCAAAGTAGATGGCATACTACATATTTAAATGGTGTTATTTTAGTTTCACCTACTGGTCTTGGAATTAAAAGAGACGGGCCTGTTAATTCTGCTTTAAGATTACCTTACTTTGCAGCAACTGCTTGGTATCATAAAAAACTAGAAGATGATTTACAAAATAAAAAACTATTAGATTTATTAGATGAGGTTGAAAAATTTACTATCAATAAATTTTTACCTGCAATCACTCTTGGAAATTCAGTTTCAGATTCAAAAAGAAAAGAAATAGCTAAGGCTGCTGGAAGATATTCAGGTTTAACTGAAAGAGATTTTATTGATAACAATCTTGATGTTACAAATCAATACTTTTGGAAAAAATTATTGTATAATGAAGGCTTTATTCTAGGAAGATTAGATTCAAGATATAAAGGTATAGATAAAAAAAATGCTGGAGTAACTGTTGGTAGTTACCCTGAGCTTGATGCATGGGATCATGCTTTTACACCTGCAATGCAATACTATTTAAAAAATGAATTAAAGTATGAAACTAATATGAACTATAATGTTTGGGGAAATGTTAGACCATGGAATCGTGATAATGACAAAACGGGAGATAATTTAAGACAGGCCATGGCAAAAAACCCATTTCTTAATGTAATGATTCAGTCAGGTTATTATGATGGTGCTACACAATACTATGATGCTAAGTATACTATGTGGCATATCGATCCAAGTGGAAAGATGAAAGATCGATTGTATTTTAAAGGATATGAGAGTGGACATATGATGTATTTAAGGAGAGAGGATTTGAAAAACTCCAATGATGATATTAGAGAGTTTATATCTAAAACATTACCAAAAAGCTCAGCAAAATATTAGATATTGATGATAAAATATTTATTAAGAATACCTCTTCTTTTAATTAGTGTAACTTTAATAATATCTGGAGTTAGATGGATGATTTCAGATGAACCATGGATGTTGGATCAAGTTGCTAATGAGGAAAGATTAAATATGACATTTGATGAACTTTTTTCATCTGAAAAAAACAAAACTTTGTCAGGATATTTAACTCAGATATATAGATTTTTAGGTTTATATGTAGTAGGGATTGGCACAATGCTTTTAGCATTTTCTTCTGAAAAAATATTAAAAATTTCTTATGTTAGAATAAGGGTATTTTATGCTTTAGGAAGTTTATTGATTGTTAATTTAATTCTAGCTTACAATTGGATACCTAGTTCACATTTTATTTATTTGATGTGGGCTGCTCTTGTTTTATATACTTTAAGTTTATATGCTCACATAAAAATAGGTTCTTATGAAAACAAATAATTTCTTTTTATTCTTTTTGTTTTTTTCTTTTAATCTTTTATCTCAAGATTTCACTTTAGATCAAATAAAATCTTATCCATTTCCTAATGAATTGACTGGATCTTCTAAATCCTCCAAAATTGCTTGGGCGTTTGATGAACAGGGCAAAAGAAATATTTATGTTGCTGAAGGTCCTGAATTTAATTCAATAAGGTTGACATCTTATATGGAAGATACCGGACAGGAACTTTCAAGTGTTTCAATTTCTTCAGATGGAAATTGGGTTGTTTATGTAAGAGGGGGTGATTTTGGATCTAATTGGGATGATGAGTTGCCTGTAAATCCAACTTTTAATCCATTACCACCTAAAGTACAAATTTGGAGTTTTCCTTTTTCAGGTGGAAATCCAATTTTAATTGACGAAGGAATTAATCCAGTGATTTCTCCTAATAGTGATAAAGTTGCTTACATTAAAAATGAACAATTATGGGTATCATCTATTAATGGTGAGGGAGAACCAAAAAAACTTTTTCATTCAAGAGGTAGAAATGGATCGCATATTTGGTCTCCTGACGGAACAAAAATTGCATTTGTATCATATAGGACTGATAGGTCATTTATAGGGATTTTTCAAAATAAAGATATTCCAATTAAATGGCTTGCCCCATCATTTGATAGAGATTCGTCTCCAAGATGGTCTCCTGATGGCACTGAAATTGTTTTTATTAGACAACCTGGAGCGGCTGGAAAGCCTGATTCATTTCTTGGTGCAAGGCATATTCCATGGAAAATTGTTAAGACTAACTTAAACTCTTCAAAATCTACAGTTTTATGGGAACCACCTAAAACTCTAAGAGGATCACTTCCAAGAACTCATGGGGGAACAAATTTACATTGGGCAAAAAATAGAATTGTCTTTCTTTCTTATCATGATGGGTGGCCTCATCTTTATTCTATTTCAGAAGATGGCGGGGAAGAGTTACTACTTACACCCGGTGAATTTATGTGTGAATATATAAAACTCTCACCAGACAAAAAATCACTTGTTTTTACTGCCAACACTGGTGATGACAAATATGATATTGATAGAAGGCATATAGTTAAAGTTTCAGTAGATAAGTCTGATATGGAGGTATTAACAAATGGAAGTGGGTTGGAGTGGACGCCACTAGTTACAGGAGATTTAAAAAATATTGCATACATAAGTGCTACTTCCTCAAGACCTCCACTCCCAACAATAATTAATTTAGAAAAAAGTTCAAAAAAAATATTGTCACAAGGTAGGGTTCCTAATGACTTTCCATCAAAAAATATGGTTGTTCCTACCCAAATAAAATTTAATTCTCTTGATGGTATTCAAATTCATGCAACGAAATTTGAAAAAAATGATGGCAAAAAAAATAAACCTGCTGTTATTTATATTCATGGAGGTCCTCCAAGACAAATGTTATTAGGATGGCATTATTCATCCTATTATTCTAATGCTTATGCCTTAAATCAATATTTAGCAAATCAAGGATTTGTAGTGATTTCAGTAAATTTCAGATTAGGAATTGGATATGGATATGAATTTCATAATCCAATTGATGGAAGGGCTAAAGGAGCTTCTGAATACCAAGATATTAAAGCTTCTGGTTTATGGTTGACCTCTCAAAAAAATATAGATCCAAAAAGGATTTATGTTTATGGGGGTAGTTATGGAGGTTTTTTAACAGCGATGGCTTTAGGAAGGGATTCGGAATTATTTGCAGGAGGTGTTGATATTCATGGTGTACATGACTGGACAAGATATAGTTACTTAAATTATAATTATTATGAAAAACCTTTAGATTATGACCTTGGAAGAAGAACAGCTTGGGAATCATCTCCAGTTGCTGATGTTGACACATGGGAATCTCCTGTTTTAATAATTCATGCTGATGATGATAGAAATGTCGATTTCAGACAAAGTACAGATCTTGTTCAAAGATTAAGAAATAAAAAAGTTTACACGGAAACAATGGTTATAGTTGATGACACCCATCATTTTATGATGTTTGAAAACCAAATGAAAGTAAATAAAGCTACTGCTGATTTTTTACTAAGACTTTCAAAAGGAGAAATTAATTAGATTTAATAGGATCATCTTTAACATCAATTTTATTTGAGTATATATCACCATTATCTAATTCTATATAAACATTATAATTTCCTGGCGGTGCATCAAGTTTTTTATAAATTTTATCACCAAATATTTTTTTTCCTTCAGCATACATGCCATAATTATTAAGAAGTACTTTTCTTAATTTATTTATTTCATTAAAAGATTTTGTTTTATTAAAATCTAAAGTCATTAGAACTTTCTTATCTGCAACAATGCCTTTCAAATGATTAACTAAGTCAACAAATTTTGCTTTGTAACTATTTAATTCATCTTTATTTCTTTCAAGTTCTAAAGGCCAAATAAATCTATTAATTCCTTTATTTAATGAAATTGATTTTGAATACATATTCAACCCAGATGTATTTGTGATTTTTAATTTTCCATTATAATTTTCATTACTATAAAAATTAATAATTGATCCATCTGGTGGATTTTCGCCTCTAAATTCAAAAAAAGGTTGTTTCCTTCCTGTATTTATTTTTATCCATTTAGTGACCTTTCTTATTGGAGTAATATTATTTGATTTCCTATCTAATTTTCTAAGAGGAGAAATGTCATCTAATATCCATATACTTCTTCCATGTGTACCAGCTACTAAGTCTCCATCCCTAGGATGAATAACTAGATCATGGATTGCTACACTAGGAAGTTTACTACCTAATTTTTCCCAACTTTTACCTTTGTTTATTGAAAAATATACTGACTTTTCAGTTCCGACAAAAAGTAAATTTTCATCAATAAAATCCTCTTTAATAACATAAACTGAATAATCTACTGGCAAATTTGAACTGATATTAGTCCATGATTTTCCATAATCATCAGTCATAAAAACATAAGGTTTATTATCATCAAATCTATGATTATCAAATGTAACATATGCTCTTCCTATTTTATGTTTTGATGCTTCGACTCTACTAACCCATGTTTTGTTTGGAACTCCTTCAATATTGTTTCTTACATTTTCCCAATTAACTCCATTATCTTTTGTTATTTGTACATTTCCATCATCAGTTCCAATCCAAATTAGGTTTGTGTCGAGAGGAGTATCGCTTATTGTGATAATTGTAAAATGATTTTCTCCTCCTGTATTGCTATTTGTGAGGCCACCTCCATCAGAAGTATTTCTTAGTTTTTTATCATTTGATGTTAGATCAGGGCTAATTATGTTCCAACTATCTCCTCTATCATATGATTGAAAAAGGTGATTTGAACCAAATAAAACTTTTTTTGAATCATGAGAAGAAATAATAAATGGACTACTCCAATTAAATCTAAATTGTGGGGGGAGTAGAGGTCTATCAGGTCTTTCTCTAAAGAACCAATGTTCGCCTGGATCAATTGTATATTTATTTCTGGTTTCGTCATAATTATAATTTACAAACTCTTTAAAGTTTACAATTGTCTCAGGTGTTGGAGTAATAAAGGTATATTCCCTTGTTTCAATATTTTGTCTAGCAACAAACCCAACATGATTAACAGTGTATACTGTTCTCCAATCTTCAGGGTCAATTTGAGTATGAAATCCATCCCCTTCCGCAATCCATGTACTATGCATATTTAATATTCCTCTATATTCTCTACTATTACTTGGAGTCATCCATAGTCCATTGTCTTGTAGACCTCCTCCAACATAATACGGATCTCTCATATCTACTCCGATAGCATAGTATTGACCAATTGCCATATTATTATGTGATAACCAAGTTTTTCCTCCATCTACTGATAATCTTGAACCTTGATCTGTGGCTAAATACATAATTTTATTATCATAGGGAGCTATCCACATATCATGATCATCCCCTCCATCTGTTCTCCATCTCCTTTGTGAAAAACTTTTACCTCCATCATTTGAAATCATAAAACCTCTTGATACTACATAGATGTTATCAGGATTGATTGGATCAATCTCTATTTGTCCATGATAAAAAGGTCTAACTGCATGTTTAAGTAGAAAATTCCACGATTCTCCTTCATCATATGATATATACACACCTGTTCCGGGTCCACTTTCTGGTAAATTTTCATCTGCTTCATATGCCATTGCAATAATTTTAGGATTATTTTGATGAATAGATATATCTATCATTCCACTTTTACCTGCCGCTAGTCCTTCAGTTATTTTTTTCCAAGTTTTTCCACCATCTACTGATTTGAACAATCCACCTTGTTCTCCTCCGCTAATAAAACTGGCAGGTTGTCTTAGTCTATGATAAAACCCTGCGTACATAATGTCTGGATTTTTTGGATGAATAACTATCTCAGTGCATCCAGTTTTTTTGTCATTTGGCAGGCCTCCTAATACTTTTGTCCAAGATTCTCCTCCATCTTCAGTTTTAAATAATCCTCTATCTCCAGAGTAACCCCATAAATGTCCAACAGCTGCTGCAAATACTATATTTGAATTCTTAGGGTGAATGGCTATTTCTGCAATTTGATGTGTTGATTTAAGCCCCATATTTTTAAATGATTTGCCACCATCTATTGACTTATATATTCCATCTCCCCAGGCACTAGAATTTCTATTTGCTGATTCTCCTGTACCTACCCAGATAGTATTGAGGTTTTGTTGATCAAATTTGACGGATCCTATTGAACCTGCTCCATAAAAATCAAATATACTTTCCCATGTTACTCCAGCATTATTAGATTTAAATACACCTCCTGATGCAGAAGCAATTAATACTTTTCTATAATCAATATTACTTGCATCAATCGCAGCAATTCTTCCCATCATATTTGCTGGACCAATATTTCTCCATTCAAGACTATTTGTATTTAAAGTATTATTCTGACCAGTTAATTTAAAAGAAAAAACAATAAAGTAAAATAAAATATATTTTAAAAAATTCATATTAAGATTCATATGACCAGTTTCCATCAACCATTGTTCTTTGTATTGGTATATCTATAATTGACATGGGATCCACCTTTCTTGGATCTTTTTCCAAAATCACTAAATCAGCTAATTTTCCAACTTCTAATGATCCCTTAATATTTTCCTCATATGATGCGTAAGCTCCGTTAATTGTCCCAACTTTTATTGCTTCTTCCACTGTTATTTTTTGGCTTGCACCCCAAAGTTCTCCATTATAATCAGTCCTAGTTACACTAGATTGAATTGCCATCATAGGCTCGTATGGACCAGGAGGATAGTCTGATGTTTGAGTGACATTTATTCCAGCATCAAGGAAACTTCTAACAGCAAACATATTTTCCAATCTTTTTTTACCATATTCTTTCATTTTTTCTCCATGAAAATATACATAAGTTGAGAAAGGGTTTGGTATTGCATTTAAAGCTTTAATTCTTTGAATTAAATCTTTATTAATAACAGTGCAGTGTTCTAGCCTAAATCTAGCATCTTTTCTGTATTTTTCTTTTTGTAGCCTTTCAAAAACTCTAAGAGAGATATCAATTCCTACATCTCCATTTGCATGAATTCCAATTTGCCAATCCTGTAGGTGTGCATTTATAGCTTGTTCAAAAAGTTGATTTTCATCATTTACAATAATGCCATAGTCATTAGGTCTACCTATATATGGCTCAGACAATCTTGCTGTTCTTTCAGAAATTGATCCATCACAAGCTAATTTTAATGCACCAACTCTTACCCAATTATCTCCATATCCTGTCTTTTTTCCAGATGCATTAATCTCCTCAAAAGCATATCCTCTAATCATACAATAAATTCTGGTTTTTAATTCACCATTATCATATGCGTCTTGATAGCTTTGTAATGATTTTGAACCAGTTCCTGCATCAGTTACTGATGTTATTCCTGATTTTGACATCATTTCAGAGATAAGTTTTGCTCCTTCTCGATAGTCTTCTCTAGTAAATTCATTTGGAACAAGTCTTTCAACTGGATATGTAGCGCTTTCTAATAACCTTCCATTTAATTCTCCTGTATCATTATATCGACCTATTTGACCTCCTTCAGGATTAGGTGTATTCTTATCAATTTTTGCGAGTGATAATGCTAAAGAATTTACATAAGCAGTATGACCACCACGGTGAGTAATTATTACAGGATGTTGTGGAGACACTTCATCCAAGTCTTTATTGTTTACAAACCTTTTTTCTCTAGTTTTTGTGTCATCATACTTAAATCCAGAAATCCAATTCCCTTTAGGAGTAATCTTTGTTCTTTCGTAAATAGCATTTTTGATTTCTTCAATTGATCTTAAATCACAATCAACCTTTCTCAGGTGAGATCTTCCTGATGAAGCTGGGTGAGAATGTGCATCAATAAAGCCTGGAGTAATAGTTTTATTCTCAACATCAATTTTTTTTGTAATGCCTGATGCCATATTGAGGATTTCATTATTACTTCCAACAGCAACTATTTTGTCTCCAGATATAGCAATTGCTTCAGCTTTTGGTTGGAGTGGGTTAACGGTTATGATATCTGCATTATGTAATATGATATCTGGTTTCTGACTACTATAACAAGATACCATTGCTAAGGCTGGAATTGATCCTATAAATTGTCTTCTATTAAATTTTTTCATTTGGGTTAAACTGTTTTAAATATAATCTTTATTTACTTATTTTTTTAAATTCATCTTCCAATTCCTTATTTGGATAAATTTTTGAAACTATATATCCAGTTAATAAACCTAGAAGAAGGGCAGGAGCCAACTCAGCAATTTTATCGAAATAAATTCCAATATATTCAACTTTTGGCATTACGAACTTAAAAAAAAGTACAGCTAAAAATCCTACAATCATAGATGAAATAGCTCCTTTTTCAGTAAAACCTTTCCAAAAGAGCGAAAGAATTATTGTAGGACAAAAACTTGCTGCAATTCCATGAAATCCAACAAGAACAAACCAAAAAATAGTTCTTTCAGGGGTTGATATTGCTACAATAATAGCAACAGCTAATGCTATTGATGCCATAATGAAAGTAGTTAATCTTGAAATTCCTATCAAATCTTTAACATGTGTTTTTGGATTAATTATTTTTTGATAAATATCTCTGACAATTGTACTAGATGCTAATACTAATAAGGAGTCTACAGTTGACATTATTGCGGCTAAGACTACGGCCATATAAATACCAACAAAAGTAAGTGGTAATAAATATTCTACCATAAGTATTAAAGAATTTTGTCCATTATTACCTAGTATACTCTCTATATCTGAACCGATATCTGTAAATAAAGATCGAGCTAATATTCCAATCATCACAGCTGAAGAATCAGTAATTAAAGTAAATAAAATAGCAACCCATTTTCCTTTATCAATTTCTTCTTCACTTTTTATAGACATAAATCTGACAAAAATCTGAGGAGATCCTAAGAAAGCTAATCCAATACATAGATATCCAATGATTGTTGCTATATTAATAGAATTAAAACCACCAGGACCCCAAATCGAAATCAATCCAGGATCTATTTTTTTAATACTTTCAAAAAGTGGAATGCTATTACTGTAAGATATATATCCAATAATTGGTAAAATTAAAAGTGCTAGAAACATTAATGATCCTTGAATTAAATCAGACCATGCTACTGCTACAAAACCCCCAAAAATTATATAAAGTAGAACAATCCCATATCCTACTATTGCTCCAACAAAATAGTTCCAATTTAAAAATGCTTCAAACGCAGATCCAGTAGCATCAATTTGAGCACTAACATAGATTATAATAAAAAATGATAAAAATATAGATGATAGTATTCTGAGATTATTTGTTTTTGAATTGAATCTACTAACTAAATAATCAGGTATTGTGATTGAATTAAATTTATCAGTAATTCTTTTGAATTTTTTTGCCATAAAAATCCATGCTAAAGAAACACCAATTACTTCCCCTAGTACAACCCAAAAAGCACTAATTCCAACAATTGCACCTAATCCAGTCAATCCTAATAATAACCAAGCTGATTCACCAGTTGCTCTAGTTGAAAATGCTACTACCCAGTATCCAAGTTTTTTTCCACCAACATAATAATCCTTAATGTCCTTGATTTTTTTTGAAGACCACCAACCTATAAAAAATAAAACTCCAAAATATAGAACTAAAATAAAAAGTTTAATTGTCATAATAGATCAATGATAGAATTCATCGGCTAGAGATAAAGCTTTTGAAATAATATCAATTCCTTCATCTATTTCTTCTTTTGTAGCAATCAAAGGAGGCGCAACAAATATAAAATTCCATTTGCAGTAGGTAAACATTCCAAGTTCTCTCAGTTTAGAAGTGACTTGATTCATTTGTTTCATTTCAGATGCGCTGGCATTAAATGGAGCTAATGGCTCTTTGGTTTTTCTGTTTTTTACTAATTCTATACATCCCAACATTCCAGTATTTCTCCAGTCACCAATGGACGGATGTTTGTTAATAAGTTTTTTCATTAATTGATCTGTATATAAACCAATATTTGTAGCATTTTCATTTAAATTTTCTTTATCACAAATATCTAAAACTGAGTTTGCAGCGGCACATGCAACAGAATGAGCAGAATATGTAAGTCCTAAAGGAAGAAATTTATTATTAAAAGTATCTATAATTTCATTTGATACAATTACACCACCTAATGGAATATATCCAGATGTAATTCCTTTTGCTATAGTTACAATATCGGGTTTTACATCATGATGATCGAATCCAAACCATTTTCCTGTTCTACAAAAACCACTCATGACCTCATCGATTATTAAAAGGATATTATATTTTTTACATAATTTAGAAACTTTTTTTAGATAGTTTGGAGGGTATTTTATACATCCTGATGATCCAGATTCCCCTTCCATCATTATTGCAGCAATGTTTTTTGAACCTTCATAGTTTATAGAATTTTCTAAATTTTTTATTGCCCTTTCTCCACATTCTTCAAATGAGGATGAATACCATGGACATCTATAATAATATGGATTTTCAACATGAATGCAGTTTGGAACTTGTTGATTATCAATTTCATTTTTTCTTGGATCCCCTCCTGCACTTACTGCTCCAATTGTTGCTCCATGATAAGATCTATAGTGTGTAATAATTTTATGTTTGTTTGTATGTAACCTAGCAAGAATAATTGCATTTTCGTTTGACTCAGCGCCACCTAAAGTAAAGAATGTTTTGTTTAAATTTTCTGGAGTTATATCTGCTATTTTTTTTCCTAAAATCCCCCTAGAATCGGTTGTGAATGGAGGACTTACATAACTTAATTTTTCCATTTGCTTTTTAACAGCTTCAGTAACTTCTTGTCTTCCGTGTCCAACATTTACATTCATGAGTTGCGATGAAAAATCTATATATTTTTTTCCTTTATCATCATATAAATAAACTCCTTTTGCTTTTTCTACATGTATAGGATCTAGACCTTTTTGATTTGACCAAGCAAATATTGTGTGATCTAGGTTAAATTGCTTTGAATACTTATTCATTTAATTCTAATTATAGATAACTCAATTTAATTAAATTATAATACTAAATGTAGTTGCTTAAGATAATTTAAAAAAACGAATTCAATTTATTTTTTTATTATATTAAATATATGAAAGACATTAGATTAGGTATAGTTGGCTTAGGAAGATTAGGTTATATTCATTCTAATAATATTTTAAATAATATTACAGGAGCTAAATTAGTTGGTGCATGTAGTTTAAACAATGAAGAATTAAATAAAATTAAAAACAAAATTAATGATATCAATTGCTATGATAATTATGAAAAAATGATAGATCAAGCTAAACTTGATGCAATAATTATAGTTTCTTCTTCAAATCAACATTATAAGCATTCAACCATTGCTTTAAACAAAGGACTTCATGTTTTTTGTGAAAAGCCTTTGGGAATAAACCTTAATCAATGTTTAGGAATTAAAAAACTTGTAGATCTTAAAAAAAATCTAATTTTTATGTTAGGTTTTATGAGAAGATACGATCCTTCATATATTTATATAAAAGAAAATATTGATAAAGGAGTGATTGGTAAACCAATACTTTTTAGAGGATATTCGGTTGATCCAGAATCTCAAATTTCAAATTCAATAAAATATGCTAAATATAGTGGTGGTCAGTTTTTAGATATGGCAATCCATGATATTGATTTGTCTAGGTGGTTTTTAAAGAGTGAACCAAAAACTATATTTTCTGTAGGGGGTTGTTATTCTTATCCTGAATTTAGTAAATATAAAGATGGTGATAATGTGACATCACTAATGCAATTCAAAAATGGTTCTATGGCTTTTTTTCTTGCAGGAAGAACTGCTTCTCATGGATACAATGTCGAAACAGAAGTAATTGGAACAAAAGCAACCATTAAGATTGCTTCTGCACCACAAAAAAGTTTAGTACAAATTCTTGACAATAAAGAAATAGCAAAAGAATGTTTCCAGTCTTTTCAAGACAGATTCAAACAAGCCTTTATAAATGAAATCCAAGAGTTCATTAATTGTATTGTTCAATCAAGAAAACCAGAGATTACTATAGAAGATGGTATTCAGGCTACTTTAATTGCTGAAAAAGCAACTGAATCTTTTAGAGAAAATAAGCAATTGTACTTTTAAGTAAATAATACAATTAGCTAAGTAGAATATAAATGGATATAGTAATAAATGCTATAATAAATGAGATTCCTTTTGCATACTTCCATTCAATTAATTCTATATGATTTTCACTTTTTCTTTCTTCCTTTTTTTTGTGGGGAAAAATATAAGAAAAAACAAACATAGTAACCATATTCAATATAAATTCAATTCCCCAAACATGAACAAAATGAATATTTGATTCAAAAATAAAAGTCACATTTATATAAAAAAGTAATCCAACAAATAAAGATATTTTTGCAGCAATGGCAGAAATACTTTTTGTAAAAAATCCTGCTATCATAATTGATGCTATAGGAATAAAAAATATTCCGTTCAATTTTTGTAATAATTGATACAGCCCGTCTGGAGCATTAGCCATAATAGGAGCTACAATAATTGCAAAAATTGCTAAAATTAAAGTTGTTAATTTTCCAACTTTTACCAATTTATTTTCACTTATATTTTTATCAATATGCTTTTTATAAAAATCGATACTAAAAATTGTAGCTGCACTATTAAGTACGCTATTGAATGTACTTAATACAGCTCCCATAATTACTGCTGCAAATAAACCGACTAGGCCTAAAGGAAGAACTTTTTTAATTAGCTCTGGATAAATCATATCTTGATTTTCATATAATGAATCTCCAAAGTAGTAGTATCCTATAACTCCTGGTAAAACAATTATGAATGGAATCATAATTTTTAAAATACCAGTAAATAATAATCCTTTTTGGGCTTCTATTAAGCTTTTTGCTCCTAAAGCTCTCTGAATAATTGTTTGATTCATACACCAAAAATAGATTTGATTAATTATTAAACCTGTAAATAAAACTTCAAATGGCATAACAGAATCTCTTGTTCCAATAACATTAAATTTTTCGGGGTTATTGTTATAAACTTTCATTAATCCTTCTATTATATTTCCATCTCCAATACTAAATAATGCAATTAAAGGGATAGCAGTACCACCAATCAATAAACCATACCCATTGATTGTATCAGATATTGCTACTGCTTTTAAACCTCCAAAAAATGCATAAATAGCACCTAGACTTCCTATAGCAATTACAGTTATCCATAATCCTTGAGACTTAGAGATATTAAAAGTTTCTGAAATATTAAAAATACTTTCTATATTAATTGCACCAGTATATAATACTATAGGTAGAAGAGTAATTACAAATGATACAATTAAAAATAATGCTACTATTGTTCTTGTTGTATTGTCAAATCTTGATTCTAAAAATTGAGGAATTGTAATAAGTCCCATTTTTAAATATTTAGGAACAAAATACAATGCAGCAAAAATTAATGCTAAAGAAGAAGTAACTTCCCAGGCAATAATTATAAAACCATTTTTGTAGGAAGAACCATTCATTCCTATTAGATGTTCAGTTGAAATATTTGTTAGTAACATTGATCCTGCAATTACTACTCCAGTTAGACTTCTGCCTCCTAAAAAATAGCCATCTTTAGATGATAAATTTTCTTTTTTTAGCTTATACCATGTATATGTTGCTACAAAAAGAGTGAAAAATGAGAAGGTTAGAAATGTTAACATTTTTAATTTAGATTTTTTAAGTCTATTTTTTTATTTTCTTTATATGAGTTTTTTACTGCTATTGCTATACGAATTGATTTGACGGCATCTTTTATTCCTACTGAAGGGATATTATCATTAATCAAACAATCAATAAATTCTTTCATTTCATTGATATAAGCATCTTTATATCTTAAAATAAAAAAATCTTTTGGAAATGGTTTTTTTATTTTTTTATCATTAATTAAAAAAGTATTTGAATTATTCTTTTTACTAATTCCACACATTCCTTTAGATCCAAAAATTTCAATTCTCTGATCATAACCATATACTGATTTTCTGGAATTATCAATAGAGCAAATTATACCATTTTCAAATTTTAGAGTGGTTAATGCAATATCTATATCTCCAGCTTGTTTAATTTTTTTGTTTATCGTATTTCCAGAAGCATAAACTTCATTCACTTCTGCATTTGCTATGTAACAGGCCATATCAAAATCATGTATTGTCATATCAATAAATAAACCGCCAGAATTTTTTATATAATTAATTGATGGAGGGTTTGGATCCCTACTTGTAATTTTTATAGTTTGAACTTTTCCAATTTTTCCATCATCTACCATTTTTTTGACCTTCATGAAATCTGGATCAAATCTTCTATTAAATCCTATCATAAATTTTACTTTAGTTTTATTGATAATATTTAATACTTCTATTGTTTTTTCTAATGATAAATCAACGGGTTTTTCACAGAAAATATCTTTTTTATGTTTAGCAGCAAATATGATTTGTTTTGAATGCATATTCGTTGGAGAACAAATTAAAACTGCATCTATAGATTTATCTTTTATCAAATCTTCATATGACTTATAAAATTTCTTAATATTATATTTTTTACAAAGTATTTCTAATTTCTCATTAGTATCTGAAATAGCTTCAATTTTTATAGATTTAAAATATTTAAATAGATTTTTAAGATGTATTTTTCCAATTCTTCCAATTCCTATTATTCCAACAGATATTTTTTTTTTATTCATAATTCATTTTATAGATTGATCGACTCTAAATATTTTCTATTTTTAATAGCATATTTTTTTGGATCTCCCATTCCATGGATTATATCTTGTTCTACAACAATCCATCCTTTATAATTTATTTTTTTTAACTCATTGGAAACTTCTTCAAAATCAATATTTCCTTTATTTAATTCACAAAAAATTCCGTTTTCAATAAACTGAAAATAATCCCAATTATTTTTTATACCTAATTCTTTTAATTTTTTATTACAATCTTTAAAATGAACATGAGATATTCTTTTATTATATTTCTTGATAATATCAACTGGATTACCTCCTCCTAAAAATAGATGACCTGTATCTAAACATAATCCGACTAAATTTTTATCGGTATTATTCATAAAATAATCAATTTCGTCTGGTGTTTCAATATAACCACCGCAATGATGATGAAAGACAGTTTTTAAATTTGATTTTGAAAGAACTTCTTCAGCAATCTTATTAGCACCTTGTGCAAAAATTAATCTTTGTTTTTTTGATAAATTCATACTTTTTTTTATTCTAGCAGTATTACAAGTCCTTTCTTTTACTTTACAATTATCATCAGATAGAATTATTAATGAATCATCAAACCCTGCTTTCTTCATTAAATCTGATATTAATAATGCTTTTTCAATTCCTTTTTTATGATTTTCTTCTTTATAAAGAGCTAATGGGATAAAGGCTCCAACTAAGCTGAGTTTCCTTTTTTCTAATTCTTTTCCTAAAACTTTAGGGTTAGTTGGTAGAAATCCATAATCACCTAGTTCTGTACCTGAATAATTACATTCTTTAATCTCATCTAATACTTTCTTATAATTAGAATTATTTTTTATATCAAATTCTAAAATACCCCAAGAACAAGGTGCATTAGCAATTTTTATCATAATTTAATTGTAAAATCTTTGATTTTTTTTATGATCTAGATATTCTTTATATGCTTTATTTACAGAATCCATTTTAGATATTTCAGCTACAGGGACCTCCCACCATGAGTAACCTTGAACTTCGTGGAACCTATCACATTGAACATAAATAAGAGTAGTTTTATCAATGTCTTTAGCTTTTTTTAAAGCATTTTCAAGATCCTTATAGTTTTCACATTTTATAACATGCGCACCAAGTGACTTTGCATTTTCAGCAAGATTAACTTTTATTTCTTTTTCTTGAAAATCATTATCTCCGAAATCATTATTTTCTTTTTTATTTCTAAAAGAAAATCTAGTTCCAAACCCTTTGCTGCCTAGTGAACGAGATAAAGAACCTATACTTTTATATCCGTGATTATCAATTAAAATAATAGTTAACTTAAGGTTTTCCTGAATTGATGTTATTATTTCTTGCGAAAGCATAAGGTAGCTAGCATCACCAACCATAACATAAACCTCCCTATTTGGACATGCCATTTTTATTCCAAGTCCACCTGCAATTTCATATCCCATACATGAATATCCATATTCTAAATGGAATCCTTTTGGATCTTTTGTTCTCCATAGTTTATGTAAATCTCCAGGGAGGCTTCCAGCTGCACATACAACTACATCTTTTTTATTTATTGTATTATTTACAGCACCAATGATTTCACCCTGACTTAAAATTTTAGGGTTTCTATAGTTGTATACATTTGAAACTATACTATCCCATTCTAGATTTAATTTTTTAATTTCATTTGAGTAACTCTTATTCACTTTAAAATTTTTAAGTAAAATATTTAGTTCTTTTAGTACTTCCTTAGCATCTCCTTGAACCATTAGAGCTCCATTTTTTGAGGCATCAAATTCATTAATATTGATATTAATAAACTTTACATTTTTATTTTGAAATGCGGTTTTTGATGATGTTGTAAAATCACTATATCTAGTACCTATTCCTATAATTAAGTCAGATTCTTTTGATATTTTTACCGCTCCTTTTGTACCTGTTGCTCCAATTGCTCCTAATTGATGTGAATCATCGTATCTAATAGCTCCTTTACCGGCAAAAGTTTCAGCTAATGGAATATCAGTTTTATTTATAAATTCAATAAGCTCTTCTGTAGCTTCACTATAGTGAACTCCTCCTCCTGCTATTATTAATGGCTTTTTGCTTTTCATTATCCACTTAATTGCCTTATCTATATTTTTTTTATCTGGTCTTAATCTTTGAATTGACCATACTTTTTTTTTAAATAAATCAATTGGAAATTCAAAAGACTCACTTTGAACATCTTGAGGTAAAGAAAGTACAACTGTTCCGGTTTCTGCAGGAGATAATAATATCCTCATTACTCCTGGTAAACTAGATTGTAATTGTTCGGGTCTATTTATTCTATCCCAGTATTTTGATATAGGTTTAAAACAATCGTTTACTGAAATATCTTGAGAAAAATTTGTTTCTAATTGTTGAAGTGCTGGAGAAACATTTCTTTTAGCAAAAATATCCCCTGCAAGAAGCAATACTGGAAGTCTATTTATTGTTGCTCCTGCTGCAGCTGTAATCATATTAGTGCTTCCAGGTCCAATAGATGTAGTGCAAACAAGCGCATTTTTTCTATTTTTTATTTTAGCATATGCAGCTGCTGAGTGAACCATAGATTGTTCATTTCTACACTGGTAATATTTTAGTTCTTTTTGTTCTTGAATAGCCTGACCAATACCCCCAACATTTCCATGACCTAATATACCAAAACATCCCTCAAAAAATTTCTTTTCAATCCCATCTGTTTTAATATATTGATTATTAATATACTTTATAATTGCTTGAGCTACTGTTAATTTTATTTTATTCATTTTAAAACCCCCCATGTTTATTGATAAATTCTAAAGCTTCGTTTAGACTTGGCATAAAGTTAGCACAACCTGGCTGTAAAACAACTAGTGCTCCACAAGCATTGCCCATTTTACAAGATTTTTTTAAGTCCCAACCCTTTAAGTATCCGTAAATAAAACCACTTGCAAACGCATCACCTGCACCTAACACATTTAATACTTCAATCGGAAATCCTTCAACTTTGTGAGATTGACCACTAGAATTATAAATTTCTACACCTTTTGCTCCTTTTTTTACTATTAATGTATCTACTCCAAAACTCAGAATATTTTTTATTTGTTTTGATAAATTTCCCTTAATTTTTGGAGAAGAAATTTGTTGATTGCTAATTTTTACTTGATTTTTTGATTTAATATTTGTTGCAAGAATTTCTTCTTCTGTTCCAATGACAATATTAATTAATGGTAAAATAGATTTTGTTAACTTTCCAAAAGAAGATACATTTTTCCACTGATCTAATCTGAAATCTAAATCATGAATTATTGGTATCTTATTTTTATTAGCAATTTTGATTGCATGAATAACAGCACTTCTGCTGGGCTCTTTATTCAAAGCGGTACCCGAAATTACTAATATTTTACATCTTTCTATTTGAAAACGATTTACATGATTGATATTTATCATGCTATCTGCAGCATTGTCTCTGTAAAAAACCAGAGGAAAATTATTTGGAGGTTCAATACCTAATAAAACGGCACTAGTTCTAGAGCCATTAATTTTAGGTATATTTTTGATATTGATATTTTCTTTTTTTAAAAAGTTTAAAACAAAATCTCCAACTTTATCATTTCCAACTCCAGTTAAAATTTCAGTATCTAAACCCAACCTAGAACATCCTACAGCAATATTTAAGGGAGAACCACCTACAAAAGCATCAAAACCTTTTATTTCTTCAAATTTTGAACCTATATTTTGAGAATATAAATCTATTGATGACCTACCAATTGTAATTAAATCAACTTTTCTAATACTTTTCATTATTTTTTGCTTTTACAATTGGAACTCTTGGATCTTTTCTTTTCCAAGATTGATAGATCCACTTATGATCTGGGTCATCGGAATTTGCAAGAGATTGATCTGATCCAGCTAAGAAATTTAAATAATATATATTATATCCATGGCCTGCTACAACTGGATGATATCCTTTTGGAATAGTTACTAAGTCATTATTTTTGGTAATAAGTACTTCATTTAAACTCCTATCATAGGTATAAACTTGTTGAATAGCAAACCCCTGCTTTTTCTCTGTTTTGTAAAAATATATTTCTTCCAACTCGGCTTCTAAAAGATTATTATTTTTATCTATAATTCTTTTATCATGTTTGTGAGCAGGGAAGGAACTCCAATTTCCCGATGGTGTATATACTTCTACAGATACTAATTTATTACAACCAAATCCTGGCTCTATAAGAGAATTAATTTGACGAGTTGCGTTATCACCTCCTCTTATTTCTATATTCACTTCATTTGGTTTTTTAAACCTAGCTGGAAAATCATCCTCTGCTATACAATATCCACATGCAATATCTAATATTTCACTTTCTGCTTTTAATTTAAATTCCGTATTTCTAGGAAGATATAATGTATGAGCTATTCCGTGAAAAACACTTTTTCTACCATTAAATGTCTTCCAATTCCCTTTATCTGATTTTACAGAATAATCACCAGACATTAAAATAATTCCATATTCATAATTACCAGTATTATTTTTCCACTCTTCACCTTTTTTTAAAATTCTAGAATTAAAGTTCAAAAGGTTCCAGCCTGCTTTTTTAGTATTTATGGATTGATATACATTTTGCTCATCTGATGCTTTGTGTAAAAGTGAATATTTATTATAGTTCATATATTAACTCATCCAGTTTTTTTTTGCACTAGCATTCCATTTTGATGTTCTTTTTTTTAATCTAGTCCAAAAATTAATAGAACTCTTTCCGGTTATATCTCCAACTCCAAATCTTGATTCATTCCATCCTCCAAAAGAGAATGGTTCTCTTGGTACTGGAACACCAATATTTACGCCTACCATACCCGCACTAACTTTTTCTGTAATATAATTTGCTAATTTTCCATCTTGAGTATATACTGAAGAGGCATTTCCATAATTAGAGCTATTTTCAATTTTTATTGCATGATCAATTTCTTCAGTTCGCATGATTGCTAGAACTGGTCCAAATACTTCTTCTTTAGCTATTTTCATTTCTGGTGTTACATAATCAAGTATAGTTGGGCCTACATAGTAACCATTTTCTTTACCTGAGACTTTAGCATTTCTACCATCTAAAATTATTTTAGCACCTTCTTTTTCAGCTTCATCTATATATTTCTCAATTCTTTGTTTTGCTTCTTTTGAAATCACGGAACCTAAATTTTTACCAGGAATTACATGTTTTGCTTTGTTTTTTATTTTATTAATAGTTTCTTCTATCTTTCCTACTCCTATCATTGCAGAAGCTGCCATACATCTTTGGCCAGCACATCCAGACATAGAAGCTACTATATCATTTGAAGCCATTTCACTATTTGCATCAGGCAAAACAATTAAATGATTTTTAGCTCCTCCAAGAGCAAGACATCTTTTCAAGTTAGCTGTTGATTTTTTATAAATAGTTTTTGCAATTTTTGTTGAACCAACAAATGAAATAGCTGATATGTCTTTATGATCACAGATTTCTTCAACAATTTTTTTGTCACCATTAATTACATTAAAAACTCCATTAGGTAGTCCTGATATTTTTAATAATTCAGCAATTTTAGAAGCACCTACCGGTGTTTGCTCTGAAGGTTTTAGTATCATACAATTTCCTAGAACTAAAGCATTGGGAATTGTCCACATAGGAACCATAATTGGGAAATTAAATGGAGTAATTGAGGATACAATTCCAACAGGAACATGAGATGATCTACATTCTACCCCTCTACTAACTTCTTGTATTTCATCATGAATTATTTGTGGCATTGAGCAAGCAAACTCTGTAAGTTCAATTCCTTTTAAAACTTCTGCTTTTGCTTCTTCAAAAGTTTTACCATTTTCTTGACATATTGAATCTGACAAAGAATCAATGTTGTTTTTTAATTGATTTCTAAATTCAAAGAAAAACTCCACTCTTTCTTTTAATGTAAATTCCGACCAACTTTTATATGCGTTTTTTGCTGCATTAATAGCTTGATCTAAATCTTTTAAAGAAGAGTTTGTTACTTCAGTTAATTTTTTTCCATTTTGCGGACTCCATACTGGTATCAGATCACTTTTTGAAGTTATGAATTCACCGTTAATAAAATTATTAATTTTTCTATTCATTTAATCTATTATATTTTTTTAAAACTTTTTTTAGTCTATCATGTGGTAATTTATAAACAACATTGTCATTTATTCCAATCATTGTTTCTGCAGAAATTAGAGCATTTAAAATAGCTTCCTCTGTAGCTTGAACAGTTGCAATGAAAAAAGGATTCATTTTATCGTTTGGCAAGAAAGTTATAGATTTTTCATTTTCTCTATCAAAAGCTTTTTTATTTGCAGTAGAAAATGAAATAAAAATATCTCCAGATCCATTAGAACCATACCCACCAACTCTAGAAATTCCGATTGGAACTCTTCTTACTATTCTTTTTAATTGATTAGGAAGAAATGGGGCATCAGTTGCAACCACTACAATTATTGATCCTAGGCCATCTCTTTTTTCTCCATAAATTATTTTTGGTCTTAAGTCTTGAATCTCTTTTCCAACAGGTACCCCAGATATTGAAAGATCATCTCTATTTCCGTAATTTGCTTGAACTAATACTCCTAAAGTGTAATCTTTACCATCTAGATTTATTTTTCTTGATGAAGTTCCAATACCTCCTTTAAACCCATGACAAATCATACCTGTACCTCCGCCAACTCCACCTTCTAAGACAAATCCTCCTTGCGCGCTTTCTAGTGCTTTAATAGCATGTTCTTTTTTTACATGAAAACCATTTATATCATTTAATGATCCATCATACGTTTCTGCAACGACTGGAAGTGACCAAAATAGATCATTTATATCATAAAGAGTCTTAAATAGTTTATTATTGTATTGCCACTCTATTATAGCGTCTCTGACGACTCCCACACTATGGGTATTTGTTATTAAGATCGGTCCTTCAAGAAAGCCAGATTCTTCTACCCATGTAGTTCCTGTCATTTCACCATTTCCATTTAGAGAATACCATCCAGAAAATACTGGATCAAATACTTTTCCTCGAGGTAAAATCGCTGTTACGCCAGTCCTTACCGGACCTTTGCCAATTACTAATTTACCATCTCCTTTTATTATGGTTTCATGACCGACTAACACTCCTTGAACATCCGTTATTGAATTGAATTTGCCAGTTATGCCATCAAGAGGAATTCCTATATCTCTAGCTCTAATTATATTTTGTGCATGGAGATAATTATAAAATAATATATTTAGAAAAATAGTAATGAAAAATTTCATAAATTGGGTCATATTATAAATATACAAACCATACAATTAATTCATATAATATAGATCTAATTATTTAAATTAATGAACATAAGAAAAGAATCCATTGAAGAAGAAAATTTAAATGTAATAACACATTCAGTTGGTTTATTATTAAGTATTATTGGCTTATATTTTTTAGTTGAAAAATCAATCAAAAACCCTGATGAATTATTTTTTATTTGTTCATTGATTTATGGCTCATCATTGATTTTTATGTATTTATGCTCAACTTTATATCATTATTATTATACTTCAAAGTATAAAAATAGTTTAAGATTAGCTGATCATATAAGTATATATTTTTTAATAGCCGGTTCTTATACTCCTGGTTTACTTTTAAAATTAAGTGAAGGTCTTGGTTTTTATTTATTTTTTGTTGTGTGGGGAATTGCTATTTTTGGATTATTCTTTAAGATTTTTTTTCTAAATAAATTTGAAAAATTTTCTCTAGCACTATACTTAATTATGGGTTGGTTAATTGTTATAGATTTTAATAGTCTTATTACATATTTTCATAGTAATGCATTATTATTACTGATTTTAGGAGGTGCATTATATACAATAGGAACAATATTTTATTCTCTTGAAAAAATTAAATATAATCATGCTATTTGGCATCTTTTTGTTTTAGGTGGATCAGCAAGCCACTACTTTATGATATATAAATATATAATTTAATTTCTTACAAAATATGTTTTATGAATATCAGCAATATATTTTCTATTCATAAATTCATTATAAACTTCAAAGGTTTCAATAATGAGAGTATCATTTTCAATAGATACAAAACTCTCTATACTTTCTTTTGAAGGGAAAAATAATTTAATTTTATCTTCTTCTAATAAATAATCAATGAATCTTCTTTCTCCACTTTTATATTCTACTTCAATATAGTTCCACTCCTTAATTCTCATTATTTTATCTCCGAAATAATTACAATGACTTAAAGAAAAACCTAATGAGGAATTTTCTAAACATACCCTTTCCCAAGTTCCTACTAAATTTTCTTTCGGAACAGCATCATTAATTTTAAATGACAAACAAAAGAAACTTAGTACAATAATAGATCTCATTTCAATAGTTATAAATTAATTTAAAGTTATTGTTTTATAATCATCAATATTAATAAAGTTAAAATCTTTAATATTTTCAATTGATTTTAAATCTGGATATTTGATTTTAGCCAAGAGAGACACTAAACCTTTCGCTTTTTTTTTTTCATCATGAGTGTTAATGATATACTGTGGGGATATTTGTTTGTATAATTCATATACATTACTCATTCCAGGATTAACATAACCACCCATAATTTTAGGAAGTTTAAACTCTGTGAAAGTGGTTATCATTAGTTTAATTTTAAATTTGTTAACCAAATTTTTTTGATTTTCATCTAGGGTAAATCCATGTGGAGCATAAAATATACCATTATTTTCTTGATCATAAATTAGTAAAGCAAAATAAATTGGATCCATTATTTTAGGAGGTTTTATACTAATAAAATTAATTTTATTTTTTTCAATTTCGCTTTTGGTATCTATATGTATTATTTCTCTATTTGGAAATTGTTTTTTCAATTTACTATACGCTTTTTCCGTAGCTAATATAGATTTATCTTCAGGTAGTTTACTAAGGGTTTCTAAATGGCAATGATCTTCATAATTTTGAGATATTATAATTGTATCATAATTTGGAATATCATTAATAGGGATCGGAGGTTTTATATGCCATTGCTCATTTAACCACTTAAACCCATCTATTTCTGACCCAATCAGCCAAGGGTCCAAAATAAAATTTAGTTTGTTAAATTTTATATACCAAGATGAATCTAAATTTAATCGTTTAATTTTAATCATAATTATTGAATGTGTAAAATTAATTATTCATTCTTAAAGTAATCTATTTATTACATGTTTCGAAATATATTTTTTAAAAAATTTATTTTACCTGGATTGGTTTTTCAATCTTTGGTAATAGGTGGGGGATATGGAACAGGTAGAGAACTTGTAGAGTTTTTTCTTTTGTTAGGTCCAAAAAGTGGATTATATGGAATGATAATATCACTAATTATATGGTGTATAGTTCTTTCTTTTACTTTTGATTTATCTAGAAAATTTCATGCATATGATTATAGGTCTTTTTTAAAAAAACTATTAGGAAAAAGTTGGGTTTTTTATGAGATTACTTATTTAATAGGTTTAGTACTTGTTATTTCAGTATTAGCTTCTGCTTCTGGAAATCTTTTAAAGGATGCATTTAATATCTCTAGTATTTATGGTATTCTTTTAATGATTTTTCTTATTGGAATTTTTTCATACTTTGGATCCAAAGTAGTAATGAAATTTCTTTCTTTTTGGTCGATAGCTCTTTATGTTGTGTTTTTAATTTTAGTAATATATATAGGCTCAATTTTCAGTGAAAATATTGTTTCAAACTTTAATATTTCAGATAATAAATCAGATTGGATAATTAATGGTTTTAAATATGCGGCCTATAATGTTGGAATTGTTCCTGCCATGTTATTTTGTTTAAAAGATCTTAGAACTAGAAAAGAAGCAATTATATCGGGTGTTATTGGAGCTTTTCTTGCTATGATTCCAGGTTTTATGATCTATTTTAGTTTATTAAGCCACTATCCAGAAATAAATTCTGAAATTATACCAATAAATTTTTTGTTTAATAAGTTAGGTTCGGATCCTTTTAAAATTATATTTCAAATTATTTTATTTGGAACATTTGTCGAAACGGGATTGGGACTCATTCATGGATTTAATGAAAGGATTGCGGGCTGGCTAAAGGAAAAAAAAATAATCTTATCAGGTATAAACAGATTTATAATTAGTTCATTTTTAATGATAATATGTGTTTTTTTTGCAGAACAATTTGGATTAATTAATCTTATAGCAGAAGGCTATGGAACTCTAACTTGGGCATATTGGATTATATTTGTTATTCCAGTCATTTTTATTGGCATTAAAAAAATTATTTTAAAATAAATTAATTATGGAAATAAATTTAAAGTCAAAGTTTAAATTTTTACTATTTTTTTATTTAATATATAACTTTACTTTATATTCTCAAGACAATTTTCAAATCAAGAGCGGTTTTAAT
>Ga0208764_10000151_pt1 | contig 38970 bp, 42 predicted proteins | sample ETNtaG_18_FD_185762 | JGI IMG/M metagenome (GOLD analysis project Ga0208764, IMG submission 185762) | Marine microbial and viral communities from oxygen minimum zone, Eastern Pacific Ocean - ETNP201302SV91 (SPAdes) (version 2) | ecosystem: Environmental > Aquatic > Marine > Oceanic ... | reverse complement strand
GCGGGTTTGCTAATTACAACTGAAGCAATGGTGGCTGACAAACCAGAAGAAAAAGATTCTGGCGGTCCTGCTATGCCTCCTGGAGGTATGGGTGGTATGGGTGGTATGGGCGGAATGGGAATGTAATCCGCTTAAATTAATGAATTTAAAAAAGGCCGCAAAGTTGTGGCCTTTTTTTTTGAGAAAAATAGGCAAGCTTGAGAATTTAAAATAAATCCATCTTTTAGAATTCTTAAATTATTATCTTTCAAAGTTTTCCCCGTTGAAGTTATATCAGTAATAATTTCTGAAGATCCAATAAATGGATATGTTTCAGTAGCACCAAGGCTTGGAATAAGCTTATATTGAGTAACACCTTTTGAAACAAGAAAACTATTAGTTAAATTTGGATATTTAGTTGCAACGCGTAATCTAATATTTTTTTTATCTCTAAATTCGAAAGAAACTTCTTCTAAATCTGCTATTGTTTGCACATCTATCCAGTCATTAGGAACAGCAACTACAACGTCAGCCAAACCAAAATTAAGTTTTTTTTTAACCTCAATTTTTTTTTGGAGATTCGTTGATGATTCTTTTAACAAATCTAAACCTGATATACCGATGTCGATAGTTCCGTCTGCGAGCCTTTGAATTATTTCTTTGGCATGTAAGTATATTATTTTTGCATTAGGAAAATTCTCTATCTGGGCAAAATAATTTCTTTCTCCACCGTTAGAAGTTGGTTTTAAATTATTTTTTTCTAAAAAACGAATTGACTCCTCTTTTAATCTTCCTTTGCTTGGCAAACCTATGGTTATTAAATTTTTCATTTTATATATTATTTAAATTAATTGCTGCTCCAACTGCTGAAATATTTTTTTTTGACCCAAGGTTTTTCAGTAAACCATCATATCTACCACCTCTTGCGATCTCTTTTTTTGATGAATTGTATATCTCAAAAACTATTCCAGTATAATACTCAATATCTCTTCCAAAGTTTGTTGAAAAAATAGTTTTAGTATTTGTTTTGGATAAATTTTTTATAGTTGATAGGTTTTTAAATACATTGTTATTTAATTTATTTTTCTTAACAAATCTTTTTAAAGTCTTTTCTAGCTTGTCAATTGAACAATTAATTTTTAAAAATTCTCTAATAATTTTGGCAATTTTTTTATTTTCTAAGAATGATCTGGGATCTTTTATTTTTCTATCAAATCTATATAAAATTTCAGAAATCTTTCGATTTGCTATTTCATTATTTTGATCAAGATTTTTCATCTCAGAAAATCTTTTTTTATCTAAGTCAACTGCAGCTGGGTCAACATCAGAATTAGTTTCAAGTCTCTTAAGTAAATCTTCAAAATATTGGGGCCTCCAAAAATGTCTTTTTAGTCTCATCTTCCATCTCTCTGGAATTTTTAAAGAATCAACTAAATTTTGAAACAAACTTACATCACCTACTTTAATTGAAGTGTTTTTTATTTTTATTTTTTTAATTGAGTTTAGAATTGTTTTTAAAATTTTTAAATCATCAATAGATTTATTTTTAGAACCTAAAATTTCTATTCCTAACTGATCGTTTATAACTTTATCTCTTATACTGTTGGTTCTTCTGTAAGCTTGCCCAGAATAAAAAATTTTTGAATTCTTTTTGGAATTATCTTTTAAATATTTTATACAAGAAGCAATCGTCAAATCTGGCCTTAAACATATGCTTTTGCCAGTATCATCTTCAAAAGTTAGCATTAACTTTCTAAAATTCTCTCCTGATCTTTGAATAATATAATCAGAATCTAAAAGGACGTCTGGTTCAGATAAAACAAAACCATCTTTCTTAAATACTTTTATTATGTGTTCAGAGTATTTTTTTGATTTCATTTGCTAGATCTTCAATTTTAATAGAGCTCTCGCTACCAGTCTCAAGATTTTTTAAAGTAGCTTTTCCTGATTTTATTTCATCTTCTCCGTATAAAATTACAGCAGGAGAACCTATTTTATTTGCATACTCCATTTGTTTTTTTAACTTGCCTTCTCCAGGGTAAATCTCAGAACTAATATTTAAATTTCTAAGTTTACTTAATATATCAATGTATTCTTTAATTTTATTGTTATCAAAAACACATATCACAACTGGACGAGTTGATTTTATTTTAAAATCTTTTTTCTGCATCAAAGCAAAAACTAATCTATCTAGCCCAATTGATATCCCAGTTGCTGGACAGTCAAGATTTCCAAAATTGCTGACAAGATTGTCATATCTTCCTCCGCCACCTATTGATCCAAATTGAATAGTTTGTCCTTTTAAATTTTTTACCTTAAAATTTAAATTAACTTCAAAAATAGGCCCAGTGTAATATTCTAGCCCTCTTATAACTGAAGGATCAAATTGATAATTTTTAAAGTTATAAGATTGAAATATTTTCATAATTTCTTCCACATCTTCACTATTTGGAACTTTATTATTTAAAGTATCTTCTATTATTTTAATCTGATCATTTTTAAGATTCGCACCTTTTGTATAATCTCCAGACTTATCTTTTCTACCTTCTCCAAGAAGTTTCTTTACTTCACTCCAGCCAAGCCTATCTACCTTGTCAAGAGCACGTAAAGTTATGGATATCTGGTCTTTTGATTTAATTTCTAATTGTTCAAATAATTTATCTGTAAATTTTCTAGAAGAAATTTTAACTGTATAATCATTTTGACCTAATCCACATTTTTCTAATATTTCAGATATCAATATACAAAGCTCGGCATCAGCTTGTAAATTTTTAGTACCAACGTAGTCAGCATCAAATTGTAAAAATTCTCTATATCGGCCAGGTCCTGGTTTTTCGTTTCGCCAAACAGTACCTAGTTGATATCTTTTAAAAGGTTTTGGAATTTCTAAATAATTTTTAGCAACATACCTTGCCAAAGGAGCAGTGAGGTCATATCGAAGAGATAACCATTTGCTTTCATCTTTAAAGGAAAAAACTCCTTCACCTGGTCTATCCTTATCAGGTAAAAATTTTCCAATACTATCCGTGTACTCAAAACTTGGTGTTTCAAGGTATTGAAAACCGTACTTAATCATAACTTCTTTTATGTTAGAAATTACAAAATCACGGATTAATAATTCTTTTTCTTTCCTGTCTACAAAACCTAAAGGTAATTCCTTTGATGGTTTAATTATTTTTTCTTTTGCCATTTTTTGGTACAGCAGGGTGGATTCGAACCACCGACCCCTAGTTCCACAAACTAGTGCTCTAACCGACTGAGCTACTGCTGCATGTCTCCTTTTTATATTAAATTGTTATAAATTAAAATTTTTATGTATGATTAATAGCTAAGCAATAGCCCAGCATGTGCAAAATGGTGTTTTGCATTTGTAATAATTATGATTTTTATTTTTTTAATCATTGTTGCAAAGTAACATAAAATTTTTACTTTGCAACAACAGATTGTATGAGATGATTAAACTTTTTGAAGATTAACCGCAGAAGGACCTTTGTCCCCGTTCTCTACTTCGAACGTTAATTCATCGCCTTCGTTCAACTCTAGATTTGCTGCTCTAGCTGCTGAAGAATGCACAAAAACATCTTTTTCTTTATCTTCACGTTCAATGAATCCATATCCTTTTGTTGGATTGAACCACTTAACTTTTCCTTTTACACTCATTGTTCTACCTTTCTTTGTTAAATTAATTGAGCCAGTTAATACTTATATAAATATTGTCCAGTTCAATGGTTGTGAAATTTATTGAAATACGATTAAGCTTTTTGCAGTTTTACTGCGGAAGGTCCTTTTTCGCCGTTCTCAACTTCAAATGTTAATTCATCACCTTCGTTTAAATATTTAAGACCAGCATCTCTAACTGCTGTGTGATGAACAAAAACATCTTTTTCCTTATCTTCACGTTCAATGAAACCATATCCTTTTTTTCCATTAAACCACTTTACTTTACCTTTAAGACTCATTTACTCGTTCCTTACTTAGTTATTAATAATTGTTGTAAATAATCCACAACAAAAACCGTTTAATAGGTTTAAATCAGTTATGTCAAGATGAAATTTGTTTTTTTTGACTAACAAAATATGGTGGCTATCTAGAGTTTAGAGCCAGAACAAGGCTCCTAGTAAAAATAAGCGAATAATTAACTGAACTAGCAACACATAAAATATAAGTAATTAGCTAATTACAAGATTTCTTATTTTTTTAAATGGATATCTAATTAAATAAATAAAAGAATAGAATATTGAATATAGTGTAAATAACAAAAATTCTAACAAAGAATTTTTTTGACTCACAAAAATAATGTCGAGGATTTCTATAAAAAATGGTAAAAATTTCTCTTTTCTAAAACGCAGCCAAATTCTCTGCTTAATAAATATAAATTTATACCAAAAAGGAAATTTATTGATTGCTTTAGAATTAGTTTCATCAATTTTAACTGAATCGATCAAATTTTTTATTTTAACAATATAATTTGCATCTTCTAACTCAAGACATTTTTTATAAAGATTATTTGCGTAAAATTCTAAACTCTTTTTATCTGAAAGTATTTTTTTTAATATATTAACACACTCTTCTTTGGTCTTGAAACTTATCAACTCATTTTCATCAAAAATAAGACTATGAGATTTTGAATATTCGGTGACACATGCTGTGCCACAAAGACCGGTTTGATATAACCGACCTTTAAATTGGTAATAATTTTTATGTATATGAGAAGTTAAATATTTCTTTTTTAAAAATTCAGCTCTTGAAAAGTTTATTACAATTTTTGACTCATTAATTAATTTAGCAAGATTTTCATGGTTTGGGCTTTCTTTATTTTTTATTGAAATAATTTTTAAGTTTATTCCGTTATTTCTAATATAATCAACATATTCTTTACGATGCTTGTTTAAGTCCCCAAAAAATAAAACGTCTATATTTTTTTTAATATTTTTATATTTTTTAAAAATATTTCCATCTGACTCCATTGGCATAAACAAACTTTTATAACCAGATTTTTCAAACTTTAGTGATGAATATGGACATCCAGTCAAAACAAAATTGCATGCTTTGGCTGTAATTATATTTATATCGTGGTACATAAAATCATCAAAAAGCAAAATTCCTTTTTTAACTCCTCTTATAGAACTAATAAAATTAAAATTAAAAACTGATATGTGGTCGCCTTCAAAAATTATTGTAGAAATATTGTTTTTTTTTATAGTTTGGTTTATAAATCTTATAATTTCCCTATTGCTCTTTTCAATTATATCAGAGATAAAAATTTTTTCTGTTTCATACCTATGTGAAAACTTGTTTATAATAAATTCTTGTGGCCACCTACGATTCTTAAAAAGAAATAGTATTTTCTCTGATTTTTTATTCATAAAAAGTAAAAAAAGATTAATTTTTTGATGGTGGCCAGAACTGGAATCGAACCAGTGACACAAGCCTTTTCAGGGCTCTGCTCTACCAACTGAGCTACCTGGCCTAATTAAAACCTAAAAATAATTCTTCCCTTAGTCAAATCGTAAGGAGTAACTTCAACCAAAACATTATCACCTGTTAAAACTCTAATTCTGTTTTTTCTCAACTTTCCTGCAGTATGTGCTAAAACTTCGTGATTATTTTCAAGCTTCACTCTAAACATAGCGTTAGGCAATATCTCAGTAACTTTGCCTTTAAACTCCAAAAAATCTTGCTTTGCCAATACTTCTCCTTTTTTTTGTTAAAGTTTTATTCAAAATCATAAGACAATTCAACAATCAAATTATCTGACTTAACATTAGCTAATCAAAGATTATTCATATTGCTTAGGTTCATTGTAATCTTTTTATTCTAGCTCCGCACTTCATGAGTTTTTTTTCTATATTTTCGTACCCTCTATCTAAATGATAAATTCTATTAACAACTGTGATATTTGAGGCTACTAAACCAGCTAACACTAATGATACGGAAGCCCTTAGATCTGTCGCAATCAATTCTGCTCCATTTAATTTTTTTTTTCCATAAACCACAGCTTTGTTACCTTTTATATCAATATGAGCACCCATTCTTCTTAGTTCGGAAACGTGCATAAAACGATTTTCAAAAATATTTTCTTGTATTTTTGAAATTCCATCAGCTCTAGTCATTAGAACCATTATCTGAGCCTGCAGATCAGTAGGAAATCCAGGATAAGGTTGGGTTCCTATATTAATAGGTTTTATTCTATTTGATCCTTTCGTAATAATATAATTTTTTCCTTTTTTGATATTTACTCCCATTTTCTGTAATAGTTTTATTTCTGTTGATATAAGCCTTGGATCAATATTTGTTATTTTTAAATTACCATTTGTTAAAGCTGCAGCAATTATATATGTCCCAGTTTCAATTCTATCAAATATAACTTTATGTTTAACCGAATTTAATTCCTTATTTTCAAAAATATCTAAACCTCTTTTTCCAACCCAATTAATTTTACATCCCATTTTTTTTAAGAAATTAACTAAATCTAAAATTTCTGGTTCTGCTGCACAATTTCTTAATTCACTTTTTCCTTTTGCAAAACATGAAGCTAAAAGTATGTTTTCAGTTGCTCCTACAGATATTTTAGGAAATTTTATGTTACAACCATTTAAACCTTTTTTGGCAGAAGCAATAATATAACCATTTTTTATCTTTATTTTGGCGCCCATTTTTTTTAATGCATTTAGGTGAATGTCAATAGGCCTAGAACCAATAGCGCATCCTCCTGGTAAAGAAACTTTAGCATTCCCGTACTTTGCTAAAAGTGGGCCAAGAACTAAAACTCCAGCTCTCATAGTTTTCAAAAGATTATATGGAGCAAAAGTTTTTAGAGATTTTTTATTAACAATTATAACTTTTTTTTCTTTTTTTTTAAAAACTATTTTAGAGCCAATAAAACTTAAAAGTTCTAACATAGTCTCTACATCTTTGACGTGGGGTATGTTTGTAATTGTAACTTTTTTTTTTGTTAATATCGTTGAAGCTAGTATGGGAAGTGTAGCGTTTTTTGATCCTGAAATAACAATTGATCCAGAAATTCTTTTACCTCCTTTAATCTCTAATTTTTGCATTTAATATGAAGTTATACTTTTGGTAAAGTAACACCAGTCTGTTTCATATATTTGCCATTTCTTTTTTCATAAGTAATTTCAGGAAGCTCATTGCCTTTTAAAAAGATAAACTGAGCAGCTCCCTCATTGGCATATATTTTGGCAGGCAGTGGTGTTGTGTTGGAAAATTCAAGAGTAACATGGCCTTCCCAGCCTGGTTCTAAAGGTGTAACATTTACAATTATTCCACATCTAGCATAAGTAGATTTTCCAAGACAAATAACAAGAATATCTTTTGGAATTTTAAAATATTCTACTGTGCTTGCAAGAGCAAACGAGTTAGGTGGTATTATGCATTCGTCAACCGTCCTTGAAACAAAACTGTTGCCTTTAAAATTTTTTGGATCAACTATAGCAGAATCTACGTCAGTAAATATTTTAAATTCATTGGAGACTCGAGCATCATAACCAAAAGAAGAAAGACCATAGGAAATTTTTTTATTCCCCGTTTGCTTAGAAATAAACGGATTAATCATATTTTCCTCTTCTGCCATTTTTTTAATCCATTTATCTGATAAAACGCTCATTATTATTTTTCGTTCTTTTGATTTTTTTTTATTTTACTTTGAAATAATTTTCTTTTTTTAAGATTTAACCTTAACGCTTCCTGAATTTTTTGACGGCTTGTTTCTTTTTTTTGATTTAATTTCATTCATCTTATTTTTGATTTGGATTCGTTAAATCTTCTAGAGTTATTATCTTTTCAATATCATGCGTTTTAGTTTCTTTTTTCTCTAAAACCTCACCGGAAGTCATTCTCTTAGCTCTTCTTTGCGCCAACCTAGCTTTTCTTTTTGCTTCCTTTAGCATGGCTCTTTCCCCTCTTTTTGATTTATAATCGTAATGTATTCCCATAAGGTCACCGTCATATGATATTAGTTTTTACTTTGTTGTTTGTTGTATTGCAAGATACTTAATTATTATGGCAATTTTTTGCTTATCTAGAAACTATACATTTAATAATTCTAATTCTACTAGAACCTATATAGCTAATTTTTGAAAAGGATAGCATTAAATATGTCGAGTTTAAGCTTTTAGTATACAGTAAATTTTCAGATCAAGATTTAAAGAAAACTTTTTTAACTATAAAAGCAAAAATCAAGATAATAAAAAAACCAATTATTGGTAAATAAATCTCAGGAGATTGAAAGGCTGATGTAAAACTTAACTCAGCATTTTGATCAATTATTTCTTCAATTCCACTCCCAAGAGACGCTGTAACAAATGTAGTTGGAATTATACCGAGGAATGTTGCGACAATATAATTTTTTCCAGACATATTAAATAAAACAGGTAAAACATTTTGTATAGGAAAGGGTGTTCCTCCACCTCCCATAAACCTAAAACACATAAAATAAAGTATCTCGTTTTTATTAAAAAAATCTATAAACCTTGAAAATTTAGTTGAAAATTTATTTTGTATCAAATCACTAAAAAAAGTTTTAGCTAAAAGGTATAATAAAAATCCTCCTAGAGTATTACCTAAAACTAGTATTGACGTGCCCAACCACTTACCAAAAATAAATCCAATGATTAAAGTGGGTAACAGCATTGGGGTTAATAATAAGTTTAACAAGATAGTAATAATGAAGAATATAATTGTAAGAAAAAAAATATTGTTATTTTTATATTTTGAAATTATGTCTCTATTTTCTTTAATAAATTCATAACTTGCTAAGTCAACAAGATCAAAGTTGTAAAATAAAATAAAAATAGCTGTTGATAGGATAATTAAATAAGCTGCTCCTAAATAAATTTTAAAATTAGTGGATTTCAAGTTCATAAATTATTTTTTAACTGTACTTATTGGTTCTTATTACCTATAAATACCAGAAAATTCTATAAAAAAACTTAGAAAAAATTTATGAAAAGAACATATCAGCCAAGCCGACTTGTAAGAAAAAGAAGACATGGGTTTAGATCTAGAATGAGAAAAAAAGGTGGTCGAAAACTTATAGCTCGTAGAAGAGCAAAAGGAAGAAGAACGATTTCTACTTAAAATAAAACCTTAAAATGATTAAGTTTAAAAGTTTAAATCAAAGTGCAGAATTTTTACGAATTTTAAAAAGAAATAAAATTAATAATAAATATTTTGTTATCTACTTCGAAAAAAATCATAGAAATAATAGTCAATACTTAAATGTTAGTTTTGTTATGAAAAAAAAGATAGGAAACGCTGTAATAAGAAATAAAGTTAAACGTAAGCTTAGATCGGCAGTTCAAAAAGTTACTAAGGTAAAGGGTTTGATCAATTTAAATTACACTTATGTGATTCTAGGAAAAAATACTGTATATAAAGATAAATTTGCACTGATCTTTAATGAAATGATTGAAATATTTAGAAAAATTAAAAAACAAACGGCATAAATATGAAACTAATTGAAAATTTTTTAATATTGATAATTAAATTTTATAAATATTTTATTTCACCATACCTAATGCCTAGCTGTAGATTCCAACCTACTTGTTCTGAGTATCTAATAGAATGTTTAAGAATAAATGGACTGATGAAAGGTACTTTTTATGGATTGAAAAGAATTTTAAAATGTCATCCTATAAAAATCTTAGGTGGAAGAAGTGGATTTGACCCTGTTCCAAACCTTAATAAGGAAAAAAAATAAATGGACTCAAGAAATGTATTAATTGCAGTTATACTCTCAACAATTGTACTGATTGTTTGGGCAACTTTTTTTGAGCCACCAGTTGTAGAACAATCGGAATCTGATCAACAAATCGAAAAAAATTTAGAATCTTCTTCTCCTTCAATTGATGAAAATGAAAAAGAAGTAAAAAATCAAATAACTAGAAATGATATAATTAATAAAACAAAAAGAATTAAAATTTCTAATAACAGTATCAGCGGATCGCTTTCATTAGATGGTGGAATTATAGACGATATAATATTTAATAACTATAATGAGAATTTAAATAGTGAGGATAAAGTCGTTTTCTTAAATCCAAAAAACTCATCAAAAGAATATTTTATTGAAACAGGCTGGGCTGCTGGTGGAAATGAAAAGATTAAACTACCTTTAATAGATACAGTTTGGGAATCTAAAGGAAACAATGCTTTGACTCCAAATACTCCTGTTCTACTTGAGTGGAATAATGGAGAAGGACTAATATTTACAAAAAAAATAGAATTAGATGATAAATTTTTGTTTAAAATTACCCAGAGCGTTAAAAATAATTCAAATAAATCTTTCCAATTTTATCCTTACGCCCAAATAACTCGAAAAGGTAAAGCAGCAGGAAGACAAATATATATTTTGCATGAAGGTTTTCTTGGGGTTTTTGGAGACGAATTAAAAGAAGAAAATTACGATGATATTGAAAAAGAAAAATTTACAATTAACGCTAGCAAAGGCTGGTTAGGTATAACTGACAAGTATTGGCTAACAGCAATAGTTCCTGAAAAAGGAAATGAATTTAAAGCAGAATTTACTGCTAAAAAAGAAAAATATAGAGCTAATTATATAATCAAAGATGCTAAAATTTTAAATCCTGGAAGCTCTATTTCAAATAAAATAAATACTTTTGTTGTCGCGAAAGAAGTTGCTGTCATAGATAATTATGCGAAAGAACTTGGAATAGAAAAATTTGATTTGGCTATCGATTGGGGTTGGTTTTACTTTTTTACAAAACCTCTTTTTTTTATCATAGATTATTTCTTTAAACTCACAGGTAATTTTGGATTAGCGATAGTTATTATAACGGCATTAATAAGATTAGTTTTTTTTCCACTAGCAAATTATTCTTTTAAGTCTATGGCAAAAATGAAAATACTCCAGCCAGAAATGGTAAGGCTTAAAGAATTACATAAAGATGATAAGGTTAAATTACAACAGGAAATGATGGCTTTATATAAAAGGGAAAAAGTCAATCCTATCTCTGGATGTTTGCCTGTCTTAATTCAGATTCCATTTTTTTTCGCTATTTACAAAATGCTCTATGTCACTTTAGAAATGAGACATCAGCCATTTTTTGGTTGGATAAAGGATTTATCTGATAGAGATCCTACTTCTATCTTCAATTTATTTGGTTTGATCCCCTGGGATCCTCCAACTTTTTTAATGATTGGTGCTTGGCCAATATTGATGGGTATAAGTATGTTTATTCAACAAAAATTAAACCCAACTCCACCAGACCCTATACAAGCTAAAATATTTATGTTTTTTCCAATTTTTTTAACAATAATATTAGCTCCGTTTCCTTCAGGTCTAGTCGTATATTGGACAGTGAACAATATATTAACTATTGCTCAACAGTGGGTAATTATGAGAGGAACTAAAGTAAAAACAGTCTAAATATTTAATGCCAATAGTAGAGAATTTAGATAATAAAATAAAAGAGTTTTGGCCAAAAGATGGTCCTACTTCAGATAAAATAGAGAAATATATCAAAAAATATTCTAAAGAAAAAATTGTAATTAAATGCGGTGGTAGAGTTCTTTTAGATCCCGATCTTTTTGAAAATTTCATTAACGATATAACAATTTTAAAAAATCTAGGTTTAACCCCTATTGTAGTTCACGGTGGTGGACCAAGAATAAAAAAAAAACTAAATGAACTAAATATAGAAAGTAAATTTATTATGGGATTAAGAGTAACAGATGAAAAAGTTATAAAAGTTGTTGAAAAAGTTATGTTAGAATTTAATAAAGAAATTGTAAACGCTATAGAAAAAAAAAGGTGTAAAGCAAAATCTGTAACTGTAAAAGAAAATAACGCTATATTTGTTGAGCAAAAAAATAAAGTATTAGGTTATGTGGGTACGCCAACAAAAATTGATAGTAAATTAATTTTGAATATTATAAAGGAAAACTTCATACCAGTTATTTCACCTATGGGAATTGATGATAATAAACATACCTATAATATTAATGCAGATACAGCCGCAGGAGCCTTAGCGAAAAGTTTAAAATCACGGCGTTTAATGCTTATGACAGATGTTGAGGGAGTTTATGATAAAAATAAAAATTTAATTTCTGAAATTAAGTCATCAGAGGCAGAAAAGCTTATTTATGACGCTACAATTAGTGAGGGCATGATACCTAAAATAAGAACATGTATTAATGCTTTAGAAAATGGAGTTCGAGGTGTTGTTATTATTGATGGCAGAAAACCACACTCAATACTTTTTGAATTATTTTCTGATCAAGGGTCTGGAACACTTATAAGAAAATGAAATCATTCAAATCTATAAATTGCTGGTTATTTGATCTTGATAATACATTATACTCTGGAAAAACGAAAGTATTCGAACAAATTGATAAAAAAATGTCAAAATTTATATCTGAAAAACTTAATGTAGATATTAAGAAAGCAAAAGAAATACAAAAAAGTTATTTTTATGAATATAATACCACTTTGAACGGAATGATTAAAAATCATAAAATTGATGCAAATGAATTTTTAGAGTTTGTTCATGATATTGATATTACCTTTCTTAAAAACGATACGGCCTTAAAACAAGAGATGGAAATACTCGATGGGAAAAAAATTATTTTTACAAACGGTTCTAAAAAACACGCAATGAATGTAACTAAAAAAATTGGAATTCAGCATTGTTTTGATGATATTTTTGATATTGTAGACAGTGACTTTGTGCCAAAACCGTCAATAGAGCCCTATAAAAAACTAGTAGAAAAACATAAAATTGACCCAAAATTATGTGTATTTGTTGAAGATATTGCAAGAAATTTAAAACCAGCATATGAAATGGGTATGAAAACTATTTGGGTGGAAAATGATGAACCTTGGGCAAGAAAATTTTCAGATAGTAATTTTGTTAATTATAAAACAAAAAATTTATCCGAGTTTTTAAGAAAAATTAATTTAGAAAAGTCCGCATAATGAATACAGATTCTTTTGAAAAAATAATTAATGAGGCATGGAATAATAAAAACCAAATTAATTCTCAATCTGACAAAAAAATATTAAATGCTATTAGTGAAACTGTAGAATTATTAGATTCAGGAAAAATACGAGTTGCAGAAAAAAAAAATAATCAATGGCATGTTAATCAATGGATAAAAAAAACAATATTGCTAAGCTTTAGAGTAAATAAAATGAAGTCCTCTAAAGGACCATATTCAACTTGGTTCGATAAAATTGAAGGTAAGACGCAAGGTTGGGATGAAAAAAAAATGATCGAAGCTGGTTTCAGATACGTTCCTAATGGTGTAATAAGAAAAGGAGCTTTTATTGCAAAAAATGTTGTGTTAATGCCTTCTTTTGTAAATGTTGGTGCTTATGTAGATGAAGGAAGCATGATTGATACTTGGGCGTCTGTAGGATCTTGTGCCCAAATTGGAAAAAACTGCCATATATCAGGAGGAGCAGGAATAGGTGGAGTATTAGAACCTATGCAAGCAAACCCAACTATAATTGAAGATAATTGTTTTATTGGAGCAAGAGCTGAAATAGCTGAAGGCGTTATTGTTGAAAAAGGGTCAGTGTTATCTATGGGAGTTTATATTGGAGCCTCAACAAGAATCGTTGATAGGTCATCAGGTGAAATACTTTATGGAAAAGTTCCTCCTTACTCAGTAGTAGTTCCTGGAGCTATGCCAAGTAAAAATAACCCCAATGGACCATCATTGTATTGTGTAATAATTGTAAAAAAGGTTGACGAAAAAACAAGAAGTAAAACTTCAATTAATGATTTATTGAGAGATTAAAGAACTCATGCCAATCAGTGAATTAAAATTATCTAAAGAATTGATTCGCATTCCCAGCATCACACCAAATGATGCAGGCGCAATAAAACTTTTAGCAAAAAAATTAAGATCTCTTGGTTTTAAATGCCAAATAATAAATTTTAAAAATATAAAAAATTTGTACGCAAAACTTGGAAGATCATCTCCTAATTTTTGCTTCGCAGGTCATACAGATGTTGTGCCCCCTGGTAATATAAAAGAATGGAGTGTAAATCCATTTAGACCAACTATCAAAAACAATAAATTAATTGGACGTGGAGCTAATGATATGAAAACTTCGATTGCATGCTTTGTTGCTGCAGTAAGTAAATTTAAAACAAAAAATAAAAAATTTAAAGGTTCAATAAGTTTATTAATTACTGGTGATGAAGAAGGGGTAGCAATTAATGGAACAAAAAAAGTTGTAAAATATCTAAAGAGAAAAAAAGAAAAAATTAATTTTTGTTTGGTAGGAGAACCAACAAATCCTAACAAATTAGGCGAAATGATAAAAATTGGGAGAAGAGGAAGTATTACAGGAAGACTCTCTATAATCGGTACACAAGGTCATGTTGCTTACCCTAATAGAGCCAACAATCCATCAAATGCTATGGTAGAAATTTTAAAAAAAATAAAAGAAATCAAATTAGATAAAGGAACAAAAAATTTTCAGCCATCAAATCTGGAAATAACAAAAATTAATATTGATAACCACGCAGATAATGTAATTCCGGGATCGGCTGAGGCAGTATTTAATATTAGATTTAATAACAAACATTCTTCTAGCTCTTTAAAAAGAAAATTAAATAAATTGTTTATATCGATAACAAAAAGAACTAAGTGTAAATTTAGTATAAATTATGAAGTTTCTGGTGAAGCTTTTTTAACAAAACCAAATAAAACGACATACTTGGTTCAAAATATCGTTAAAAAAATAACAGGAATCAAACCACGATTATCTACTACAGGGGGAACATCAGATGCCAGATTCATTAGAAAGATCGCACCCTGCTTAGAATTTGGCTTGGTTGGAAAAACAATGCATAAAGTTGATGAGTCTGTTCCTCTTTCAGATCTTAAAAAATTGACTAATATATATGAAAATATATTAGAAAATTATTTTAAGTAAAAATGAGCATACATTTCTCTAAAGAAGAATTTGCTGACCGAAAATCCAAAATTGTTAATGAGTTAAAAAAACAAGGTTTGGATGCTTTGTTAATGTTTAGACAAGAGTCAATGTATTGGCTCACTGGTTATGATACTTTTGGATTTGTTTTTTTTCAGTGTTTAATTTTGACTAATAAAGGCGATTTAATACTTCTTACAAGAGCCCCAGATTTAAGACAAGCACAAAATACTTCTATTATTAATGATATTAGAATTTGGGTAGATAAAGATAAATCTAACCCAGCAGATGAACTTAAAAATATTTTGTCTGAACTAGGTTTAAAAAATTCTAATCTGGGTGTTGAGTATGAAGCATATGGATTAACAGGTAGAAATGCGATTAAGCTAAATAATTCTTTAAAAAATTTTGCAACTCTTAACGACAAATCAGAATTAATTTCTCATTATAGAGCTATTAAATCACAAGCTGAAATTTCTTATATAAAAAAAGCTGCAGAGCTAGCAGATAAAGCAATGGAAGCTGCATGGAAATATGCTCACGCCGGCGTAAGTGAATCTAAAATCTTAGCAGAAATGCAAGCTGTTATTTTTAATGGCGGAGGTGATTATCCAGCAAACGAATTCATCATTGGTTCTGGAAGTAATGCTTTGTTATGCCGTTACCAAAGTGAGAAAAGAAATTTAGATGAAATTGATCAATTATCTATAGAATGGGCAGGAACTTATAAACATTATCATGCCGCAATGTTTCGAACAATTCCAATTGGTAAAGTAAATGAAAAACAAAAAAAAATGTATGAAGCTTGTGCTGAAGCACTAAATGCTTGTCAAAATAAATTAAAACCTGGAAATAAAGTTGGTGAAGTTTTTGATATTCACGCTAATACCCTTGATAAATTTGGTTTTAAAGATTCAAGAATGAATGCTTGTGGTTATTCGCTTGGAGCACTTTTCGCGCCAAATTGGATGGACTGGCCCATGCTTTACACTGGAAATCCATATATAATTAAGCCAGGCAATGTATTTTTCATGCACATGATTTTAATGGATAGCCAAAACCAATTAGCTATGAACCTTGGGGAAACCTATTTAGTTACACAAGCTGGGAATGAAAGATTAGGGAAAAAAAAATTAGATTTAGTTATAGGTTAATTAAAATGATAGAAAATAAATTAAGTTTTTTTTTTAAACATCAAATTTGGCATGTGGGCGGAATTATAGTTTTATTTTATATGGGAACACAATTTGCTGATCTTCAAAGTAATACTAATACATTTATTGGAATAAGTGCTTTGGGTTGGTTTATGATTGCTATGTCTGTACCTATAATTCATCAAGTATATGTTTGGTTGTGCTGGAGATCAGAATTATGTTGGAAATCAATAACCAACACAATTGGATTCAAGGGCTACATAGTACTTTTTTTTATTTTAATTATCTCAAGACTTTCTGCGATCGTATTGTGTTTTATTGATTATGGATCCTTGTATAAACCAGATTGGTTTACTTGGATTTTATCAATTATTATTTTTATTCCAGGAGTCTACACGATGTACTCGGTAAAAAAATATTTTGGATTTTTAAGGGCTGCAGGAGCAGATCATTTTGATCCAAAGTATAGAGATTTCCCTTTTGAAAAAAGAGGTATTTTTAAATGGACCCCAAATGCAATGTATGTTTTTGCAATAGGAATTCCATTTGGTTTTGCGGTAGCAACAGGCTCTCAATCAATGTTCGTAGTTAGTATTTATACTTATATTTCTATTTGGTTACATTATTTCTGCACTGAAAAAGAAGATTTTAAAGTAATTTACGGAAATAAGTAATGAAGACAGGAATAATAACTTCTGATACCTATTTAAATCATAATACGGGACAGGGACATCCTGAAAGGCCAGATCGTGTAACTGTAGTTATAGATCATTTAAAAAAATTAAAATCAAAAAATTTAATTTGGAAAAAAACAGCTAAATTTGATCTTAAATATTTAGAATATGCTCATGACAAAGAATATCTAAATAATGTAACTGAGTCTTTTCCTAAACAAGGTTTAAATTTCTTAGATGGAGATACTATTGTGTCACCTGGAAGTAAAGATGCAACAAAAGATGCTGTGGGGTCTATTTTAACTGCCATTGATGGTGTAATGAAAAAAGATTTCAATAATGCTTTTTGCGCTGTAAGACCTCCTGGTCACCACGCAGAGAAAAAAAAGGCTATGGGATTTTGTGTCTACAATAACATAGCTGTTGGTGCTTATTATTTATTAGAAAAATATAAATTGAAAAAAGTGGCTATTATTGATTTTGATGTTCATCATGGAAATGGGACACAAAATATTTTCTACGATAACGAAAAAGTATTATATATGTCTTCTCATCAATATCCTTATTATCCAGGATCTGGAGCCGCAAATGAAAAAGGGAATAGAAATAACATTTTTAATGTTCCTCTAAATGCAGGTACAAAATCCCATGAATTTTTAAATGCTTATGACAGTATTTTTAAAAAGCTTAAAGAATTTAAACCACAGTTTATTTTATTATCAGCTGGTTTTGATGCACACATAGATGACCCGCTTGCCCAAATTAATTTAGAATCCAAAGATTACTATACATTAACAAAAAGAATAATGGCTCTTGCGAAAGAACTTTGTGATAAAAAAATAGTATCTATCTTAGAAGGTGGTTACGATTTAAACGCTTTAAAAGAAAGTGTTGATTATCATGTTAAATCTTTAATGGAATAAATTAATATTTTTTTATTTATTAAAATTAATCCAGCCTGCTTGGTAGTGTGAAAATAAAAGATTTGCTTTTACATGGCTAGCATATTCATGAACAAGAAAGCCTTTGCCTCCAATAGAAGGAGGGGGAGATTGCAAAACTTCCCAACTTCCTTTGCTAGAATCGTCAGTATGAGACAAATTTCCATTTGCGGGAGAATCGTCGACCACCACCAAAGTTTCTGGACGTAAAACTCTATTAATTGCAGTTAATTCTTTTAAATGGTGAGACGCAGACGGATGTGGATATCTCCAATCTACATCAAAAGAATCTAAATAAAACATTGATACTTTAGTTTTATTTTTTAAAAAATTACTGGAAAGATTATTTAAATAACGAACACTGTCTTCTGTTGTAATTTCAACATTATTACTAACTGTTTTTTTACAATTTTCCGTAGATTCCTTACTTATGTCTACGGTAAAAACTTTTGAATTTTCTCCTCTTGATAAAGTGTATTTATCAAATATTAAAGTGCTTTGTCCGTCTAAAAAATTATCTTTAACACGCAAACAACCAGTTTCTACAATTATAATCGGAGTAGGTTGAGAATCTAAATATTTAAAAATTTTTCTAAAAGAAATTTCTCTATTGCCTAGCTTATTAGCTATCGAGTCAAACCATTTATAAAAATCCAAACTATTATTCATTTTTAAAAACTAATATATAATTTTGGTTAGATAAAGACCACATGCAGGTGCTGGTGGTGCACATTTTAAACGATTTTTTGATTTAAAAGATTTTTTAAAATCATTTAAGCTCCATTTACCCTCTCCTAAATATTTTATACATCCGACCATTGATCGGACTTGTTGTTGCAAAAAAGACCTTGAAGTAAATTGTAAGGTAATTTTATCTTTATTTTGTTTTATTAATATTTTTTCCATAGTTTTAATTGGAGATTTTGATCCACAAGTTGATGCTCTATAAGTCGAAAAATCATGAGTTCCTAGTAAAAATTTAGCCCCTTTTTTCATAGTCAATAAATCTAATTTTTTTTTTATATGCCAAGCCTTATTTTTTTGAAGAGCTAAAGGAGATTGTCTATTAACAATCAAATAAAGATAAGTTCTTTTTTTGGCATCATGTCTTGCATGAAATTTATTATTTGCTTTATTTACCTTTAACACTGTTACTGGCTTATTTCCAATATTTTGATTAATTGCTGGTAAAATTTTTTTTTTACTTATTTTTTTTTTTAAATCAAAATGTGCCGTTTGATCTAAAGCATGGACACCAGAATCTGTTCTTCCAGCTCCTATTACTATTACCCTTTCTTTTGAAAATTTAAATATTGCTTTTTGAAGAACTTCTTGAATCGACTGACCATTTTTTTGAAATTGCCAACCAACAAATGGTGTTCCTTCATACTCAATTTTTATTTTATATCTTTGCATTAAACTAGAATTGATCCACTGCTAATTTTGTAGCCTAATAAAAATTCTTTTACAGTTTGTTTGTTTTTTCCTTGTTTTTGTAATTCCAAAATTTGAATAGAATTTGATTTGCACGCAACATTTAAATTCTCGTCAATTACGGTACCTGCTTTTCCTGATAATGAGGATTTGATTGCTTTAAACACTTTAAACCTGTCGCCCTTATGTTCAAACCATGCTCCAGGGCTTGGGCTCAATCCATGAATATGCGCTATTACATTATCTGATTCTAAATTCCAGTTTATTCTTGTTTCTTCTTTAATTATTTTTTTTGCATAAGTAGCTTTATTATCATCTTGTCTTTTAGGTTCTATTTTTTTATTCTCTAAATTTTTCAAGGTATCAAACAATAAATCTGCACCTATAACAGAAAGTTTTTTTTCAATCTCTCCAAATGTCGAATTTTGATTTAATTTTATTTCTTTAGAGGAAAGTACTGGTCCACAATCTAGTTTTTCTTCAATCTTCATAATACTAATACCTATTTTTTTATCTTGATTCATTATAGCTCTTTGAATTGGAGCCGCCCCTCTCCACCTAGGTAATAAAGATGCGTGAATATTAATAAAACCAAACTTTGGTATTTCTAAAAATTTTTTTGGTATTATTTGTCCATAGGCTACTACAATGACTAAATCTGGCGTTAAATTTTTTAAAACTTTAAATTCTTCATCATTATTTAAACTACTGGGGCTCCTTAAACTTAATTTTTTTTTTCTTGAAAATTCTTCAATGGGTGAAACATTTATTTTTTGACCCCTTTTTGATTTTTTAGGTGGTTGTGTATAAATTTTTAAAATATTAAAATTATTTTTAATTAATTCTTTAAGTGCAGGCAAAGAAAACTCAGGAGTTCCCATAAAAATTACATTAAGTGACATTAATTCTCTTTTGAATTTAAACTACTATTCTTTCAACTGATTTTTTTTGTTTAGAAAGTTTTTTAATAATCATTGATTTTTTTAAATTAGATAAATAATCAATAAATAAAATGCCTTCCAAATGGTCCATTTCATGCTGGATGCACGTAGCTAACATACCCTTTGCTTCAATTTCTTTTTTCTCCCCATAATAATCTAAATATTTAATATGGCAACTTTCAGGTCTTTCGATCTCCGCAAATTGCCCTGGCACAGATAGGCACCCTTCCTCATAAATAGAATTGGTTTGAGATTTATTAACTATTTCTGGATTTATAAAAAATAATGGATTTTTTTTTCCTTCTTTTTGGTCTATATCAAGAACAATTACCTGTTTAGGCACTCCAATTTGAATAGCTGCTAAACCAATTCCAGGTGCCGCATACATTGTTTCCAACATATCATCCATCAATTTTCGCAAATCATCATCAACTTTTTCTACTGGATGAGATTTCTCTCTCAATGCCCTGTTTGGTTCTGTTAAAATTTGTCTCAATGCCATAAAAATATAATTAAATTATAAGGCTATTATAGTCAAGTAAACGGAATTTTTGTAAAAAATACTACGCTCTTGTAGGCAAAGATTCGCTCAAGATATTATTTCTTATTTTTTTTAAATTTAGGTCGTTAAGTATTTTGTTTAAAAAATAAACAGTTTCTGGATCTAAATCTCTTACTTTGTCCTCCCCTATTATTTCTACAATTTTAAGCATAAGTAAACCAATTTGATTTTGCTCCGCTAAATCTTGTAAATTTTGCGGTACAGTTAATTGGGAAGACAATTCATCATATTTTAATTCTTTAGGTATGACAATCCCATCTGCTATTAAAGATTCTAAAACTATAATATCCTTTATAGAAATAAAATACTTTTTATTTCTTTTAATTTTTTTATAAACAGATTTAAAATCTTTTTGGGTTTTGCTTATTTTAGGATTATTTTCTAAAAAATGCTTAATTACTTTTGATCTATGTAAAATATCATTATCATATTTTATTTTTAAGGTTAAATTTTCCTTAGAGTTTTTATCTATTAATTCTACATATCTATCTGGGATTTTGCTTGGGTCAATAGATTTTAAAATATTTGAAAACTCATCTTTATAAACTGGAAACAACTTATCTTTAATAAATAAATCTTTAAGTAAAAAAGCTAAGTTTATTTTTCTTTCAACGTTATCACTTAGTAAAAGGCTTTGATAAAGTAATGCTCGAGATTTATAAGTAGGTAAATTTTTATAAATTTCTTCAGCATTCAATATTTGGTTAAAATTAAAATTTATTTTTAAATATATTTTAAATACTTCTTTATTATCAAAAGAATCTTCTAAAGCTGCTTGTTCGTATTTTTTTATTACACTCTCATCTTCAAGATCATTTACTTCTATTAAATTAGCAGATGATAGATATCTCCATATATATTTATCAGTGTTTTCTTTTGGCTCATATTTAAAATCATTATTAGTAATATGAGAAAAATAAAAATTTAAAAGATTGTTATCTAAAATTTTTTGACTAGTTTTATCTGTAACGCCAAGTAAAAAATTTATTTTATCTACAAAAAAGTTGTCTTTTAAACCTGTTTCCCTTAATAAATCAAAAAGTAGTTGAGCTTCTTCTTTACGATTGTCATTTATTAAACAATAAACTTTAAATTTTTCTAAATAAATATTTTTAACTTTGGAATCCATAAAATCAATCTTATTACAGGCAGATTTAATATCTGCTGAAGATAAGTATTCATTGATCAAAAACTTTATAGCTGATGAATTTTTACCTACTTCTGGGTTATTTTTAAGCAAAACTTCTAAATCTTTGATTCTCTTTTTTTTGATTAACCAATTAATTTTTATTTTTAAAAATTCTTCTGTATTGAGGTTTTTTTCTGGAGCATAAGCGTTGGTGAATAAAGCTTGAAAAAGTAAATCTTCTGAAACTTTTGAAAGCCTTAGTTTATTGATTCTATTTAAAACTTTCTTTATTTCTTCGCCATCAGTTTTAGACCACATGTTTAAATTAAAATTATATTCATCAGGGTCAAATATTCCAACTACTGATTTATTTTCAGTCCTAATTATTTTTTCATCAATCTTAACTTGAATTTCATTTATATCTCCAGATAAAATTGGGCTTTCGATAGCGGAGTTTTCTTCGTTTATGACTTCAACATTTTGTTCATTTTTTTTTTCTTTTTTTTTCCATATATCTAAGGCTTCTTCTTCTGCACCAAGTAAACCAAATATACCAAATGTAAAAAAAAATATAGATGCGAGTAAGATTTGCTTATTTAAGTGTAATGAGCTTATCATTAGTAATTTCTTGCTTTATAAGTTTATTGGGGGCTGGCATATCTATTTGGTCTATCAATATAATTGCTATAAAGATTACAAATAAAGACAGAATAATCTTTAACAGATAGTTCTTATTTGTTCCCCTGCTGCTCAAGCCTTTTTCATATTTAGATCTGAATCTAAGTTGCATAATTACTAATTTGTATTTAAACTCGAAAATTAAGACATTATTGTGAAAAATCAAATTTAAAATTTTCAGGTAGTAGTGAAAAAAAACCTTATTTTATTAGGAATGATGGCTGTTGGCAAAACAACCCTAGGTAAAATTGTGGCAAAAAAACAAAAACTAGCTTTTGCGGATATAGATAAACTGATTGAAAAGAAAAATTTAATGAAAATTAGTGAAATTTTTAAGAAAAAAGGAGAAAATTTTTTTAGAACTCAAGAAGAAAAGGAAGTTTTAAAATTTTCAAATAAAAATAATTACGTAATTGCTTTAGGAGGCGGAGCTTTTATGAACAAAAATATAAGAAATTATGTTTTAAAAAAGTGTGTATCAATTTGGCTAGATGCCCCAATTAACGTACTAAATAATAGAGTTAAAAAAAATATTAAAAGACCGTTGCTCGGTAAAAAAAATAATCAGGTAATGTTGGAAAAAATATATAAGGAAAGAAAAGATATATATAAACTAGCAAATCATAAAATTGATTGCAGTGTTTTTAGTAAAGAAAGTATAACAAAAAAAATAATTGAAATTTATGAAAAGCAATAAAGTATTAGTTAATACTAAAAGTAAAACCTATCCAATTTTTATTGGTGATAAAAATATTACCTCTATAAGTTCTCTAATTAGAAAAAAGTTACCTAAGGTAAAAAAAATATTTGTAATTGCTGACAAAAAAGTACCTAAAAAAATATTTATAAAATTAAGAAATTCCTTAAAAAAATATGATGTTAAAATCTACAAACTTACAGTTAATGAAAAAATAAAAAATTTTAAGCTAGCTTATAAGCTAATTGAATTTCTAATAAAAGAAAATTTTAATAAGTCAGACTGTTTAATTTCTCTTGGTGGAGGTGTAGTAGGTGATTTATCGGCTTTTGTTGCAAGCCTTGTTAAAAGAGGAATAAAATTTATAAATATTCCAACAACACTTTTAGCGCAAGTAGATTCCTCTATTGGTGGAAAAACAGCTGTAAATTCCAATCAAGGTAAAAATCTAATAGGAACAATTTATCAACCAGATTTTGTTTTAATAGATATGTCTGCATTGAATAGTTTACCAAAAAGAGAGATGGTCTGTGGGTATGGTGAAATATTAAAACACTCTTTAATATTAGATAGAAAATTTTTCTTTTGGCTAAGAAAAAATGGAAAAAAAATAATAAACGCAAAAGATAAAAGTATTTTAATTAATGCAATAACAAAAAGCTGTAAGATAAAATCTTTAGTCGTAAGTAAAGATGAAAGTGAAAAAAATTTAAGAATGATTTTAAATTTTGGTCATACTTTTGCTCATGGATTTGAAAGTGCAAAAAATTTCTCAAAAAAAATAAATCATGGTGAGGCTGTTTTGTTAGGTATGATTATGGCTAGCCAACTTTCCTTCAGAAAAAAAATTTTACCATTGGAAGATTTATTATTAATTAAAAAACACTATCATGAACTAAACTTACCTATGAATATAAAAAAATATTTTCAAAAAAAAGATATAAACAAAATTGTCTCATTTATGAAGAAAGATAAAAAAAATTTTAGCTCAAAACTAAACTTAATTCTTTTAAAAAGGATCGGAAAAACAATTAAACCAGGCAGTTCTATTATCAGTGATAATGAAATTAAAAAATTACTTTATCTCAATTTCTAAAGCATGAATTTTATCAATCATTTCATCTTTTAAAATAGAAAAAATTACCTTATGTGCGTCTATTTTTTTTAAATTTCTCAGTTCTTTAGATTTTATAAGAAGCTTAAGGTGAAATTTTTTAACGTCAAACGATTTATGAGTTCTATGTAAACTAGAATTATCAACTATTTCTATTTCTTCAACATTAAGTTTTTTATTAATTTTCTCTTTTACTTCTTGTAAAAAATCTGTCATTTAACTTTTAAAATCATAAAACATATAATAAATTTAAACAATGAAAAATATTTGTGAATGGAATAATTGCAAAGAAATTGGCAAATTTAAGGCTCCTACTGAAAAAGATAATATTAAAAATTTTCAATGGCTGTGTAAAGAACATATCAAATTATTTAATAAAAATTGGAATTATTTTGAGGGAATGTCTCAAAATGAAATAGAAAATTTTTTAAAGTCTGATCTTACGTGGCACCGACCAACGCAAAAATTTGGATCTGTAGATAATTTTTTTAACATATTATGGAATCATGCTTTAAGTGATAAATTTAAAATTTTTGAAAGAGATAATGCTTTTCAAAAAACCTTGAATAGAAATTTGTGTGAAAAAGATAAAGACGCATTTAAAATTATGGGCTTGAAATTTAATGCTGATTGGGCTTCCGTTCAAAAAAAATTTAAATCTCTTGTAAAAAAATTCCATCCTGATAAACATTCTGGTAGTAAAGAATATGAGGACAGGCTAAAAAAAATAACAATGGCATATAGCCACTTAAAAATTTTAATGGGAGCAAAATAAAAAATAAAATGACTAGTTTTGCAGAATTAACACCAGACATAAAAGTTTCAATAAACCAAATTTTTGGTATCGAGTCTGAAATGAAAGTAGATGCTTTTTCTAAGAAAAATCAATACGTTCCTGAAATAGATAGTAATTACAAATTTGATAGAGACACAACTTTAGCTATTATTTCTGGTTTTGCTTTTAATAAACGTGTTCTAGTTCAAGGTTACCACGGAACTGGAAAATCAACACACATAGAGCAAGTTGCCGCTAGATTGAATTGGCCTTGCATAAGAGTTAATTTAGATAGCCACGTAAGTAGAATAGACTTAATCGGCAAAGATGCAATCGTCGTTAAAGATGGCAAACAAATTACTGAGTTTAAAGAAGGAATACTTCCTTGGTCTATACAAAATCCTGTTGCTCTAGTATTTGATGAATACGATGCTGGAAGACCTGATGTAATGTTTGTTATACAAAGAGTTCTTGAAAAAGAAGGAAGTTTTACTCTTTTAGATCAAAACAAAGTTTTGAAACAACACCAGTATTTTAGATTATTTGCAACAACCAATACAATTGGATTGGGAGATACCACTGGGCTTTATCAGGGTACACAGCAAATTAATCAAGGACAATTGGATAGATGGAATATAATTACAACTTTAAACTATTTAAAATTTGATAAAGAGTTAGAAATTATTTTGTCAAAATCTAAAAAATTTAACAATAAAGAAGGTAAAGAAACTGTTTCAAATATGATCAAAGTTGCGGACTTAACAAGGAAAGGTTTTGTTAATGGAGATATTTCAACAGTAATGAGTCCTCGAACAGTTTTACATTGGGCCGAGAATTCTGAAATATTTAAAGATGTTGGTTATGCATTTAGGGTCACATTTTTAAATAAATGTGACGATTTAGAAAAAAATATAATTGCAGAATACTACCAAAGATGTTTTGGAGACGATCTTCCAGAGTCATCAATTAATATTAAAATATAAAAAATGGATGAAAGAGAATTTTTAAAAGAAAGATTTAAATCTGCTGTTTCGTCAGCAGTAAAAGTTATATCAGAAAAATTTGATGTAGAAATTAGTTTTGGTAATAGCGCTAATACAAAAAAAAATTCTCTCAATTTTCCCGAATTAGTAAGCCTAAAAAATCTTCAAGATTTTACAAATTTGCGAGCTTTTGCAGATTCTGAAGCTCTAAAAATTAAATATACAAATGAAAAAATTTACCTAAAAAATGAACCTGAAGGAGCAACAGCAAAAGCATTATATGCTATAGCTGAAAGAATTAGGTATGAAAAAATAGGGTCTGATAAGTTAATAGGAGTAAAAAATAATATTACACAATGTTATGAAAATAAATTTAAAAATAAAAAACTTAGTGAAATTAAAACAGAAACCGATGTAACGATCGCTGAAGCATTTGAATTGTATTTAAGGAGTCATTTTTTTAATATTAAACAAAATGAAACAAAAAAAAAGATACTCAGTTATTGGAAAAAGTCATTTGATAAAAATTTAAAAAAAAAAATTAATGAACTAGATAAGTGTTTAAATGATCAAAATAAATTTAGCTATCTTATAGCTGAACTAATAGAAAATTTAGAATTTGAAGATGCTGACAAAAAAGAAAAGAACGAAAAAAATGAATCCTCTAAAGAAAATGCTTCTTCAGATCAAAATAAAAGTGAAGAAAAACAACTAAAAGATAATGAAGATAATATAGAAAACGAAACAGAACTAAGTGCAATTGATAGCGATTCCGATTCCTTAAATGAAAATCAAAATTTAGATGAAAAAGAATCAACAAAACAAATAATAAATAAAGATATAAGTACAAATTTAAAAAACACTTTTAAACAAAAATATAAGATATTTACAAATGAGTTTGACGAAATTAAAGAGGCTGAAGATCTAGAAAAGGAAGAAGAGATTTCTAGACTAAGAAAAAACCTAGATCAACAATTAATTAGTTTACAAAATGTTATTGCTAAGCTTGCAAATAAATTGCAAAGGCAGTTAATGGCAAAACAAAATAGATCTTGGGAATTCGACTTAGAAGAAGGTGTTCTTGATTCTTCTAAACTCTCAAGAATAATTATAGATCCTTTTAATCCTCAATCCTTTAAAGTTGAAAAAAAAACTGAATTTAAAGATACTTTAGTAACTCTTTTAATAGATAACTCTGGGTCTATGCGTGGCAGACCAATATCAGTTGCTGCAATTTGTGCAGACATTTTATCTCGAACCTTGGAAAGGTGCTCTGTAAAAGTTGAAATCTTGGGATTTACTACAAAAAATTGGAAAGGTGGAAAAAGTAGAGAAAAATGGAATGCAAATGATAAGCCCACTAATCCAGGTAGATTAAATGATTTGAGACACATAATATATAAATCTGCAGACAATTTATGGAGACAATCGAAAAAAAATCTTGGTCTCATGCTAAAGGAAGGTTTACTAAAAGAAAATATTGATGGAGAAGCTCTTTTGTGGGCTTTTAAAAGACTCGGTAAAAGAAAAGAGGAAAGAAAGATACTAATGATTATTTCTGATGGAGCGCCTGTAGACGACTCGACTTTATCAGTTAATTCAGGTGATTATTTGGAAAAACACCTTAAACAAACTGTTAAATGGATTGAGGAAAATTCAGAAATTGAAATTTTAGCTATAGGAATAGGGCATGATGTTACTAGATACTATAAAAAAGCTATAAAAATTACTGATGTGCAGGAATTGGGCGATGTTATGATTAATCAACTCACTGAGCTTTTTTCTTCAAAAAAAAGTAAAACTATGCATTAACTTTTTTTTTATTTTCTGAAATTTCTTTAATATAAGAAAGTAAAATTCTAAAAGGAATTAACATTATTAGTGCTACTAAAATTTTTACAGTTAAATCGCCTAAAGATAAACTTAACCAATTAATTCCAGTCCCATAAAAAGCAATAGAAAAAAATAATAAAGTATCTATGATTGAACCTATAATTGAAGAAGTTAATGGTGCAATAAACCATTTTTTTCTTCTTAGTTTATCAAAAATATTAACATCGATTAACTGAGCTGTAAGGAATGCTATACCAGATCCAAACGCAATTCTTAAAGAAATCAAATCTATATTGCTTATTGAAAAATAAAATGTTGCAAATAAACCGCAAAAAAAACCAAAATATACAACTTTTTTAGCAATTTTTTTTCCGTATTTTCTGTTTGATAAATCAGTTATTAAAAATGAAATTGGGTATGTAAAAGCCCCATATGTGAGTAGATTTTCTAAATTAAAATATTTTACAGGAAATTGAACTAAATAATTTGATAACGTAACTATGACACCTATTAAAATGACCAAAATAAAAAATAATTTATTTTTTATTTTTTCCATTAATAGTTATGCTTTTGCAATAACTTGCTTTTTTAATTTTTTTGCACGCAACGACAACTTGAATGATTTAACATTTTTAAGATAAAAATCTATTCCACCTTTATAATCTACTGATCTCAGTGCTGAATTGCTAACATTTAATTTTATATTTCTTTTCAATAACTCACTTTTAAATGTAACTTTTTTTAGGTTAGGTAAAAATTTTCTTTTTACCTTGTTGTTTGCGTGGCTCACTTTATGACCTTTTAAAGGAGACTTTCCTGTAAGTTCGCATTTTCTAGACATATCTAAATTCCTAAGCAGTATATAGATGCAGTAGGTAATGGAATCAAGTTAATATATTAAAATATTGACAACTTTATCATCGGAGAATAGTTATATTCTTAGATTTTTAAATGAATACCACATTATCTATTGCTTTTTTAGCTGGTTTAATTAGTTTTTTGTCACCTTGCGTTCTTCCTCTAATTCCAGGTTACATCTCTTATATTTCAGGAACATCATTTAACGAGTTAAAGGAAAAAAAAAGTAATCTGATTGTTGTTAAAACAATTTTCTTCACGCTTGGGTTTTCTTTAGTCTTTATTGCTTTAGGTTCTACAGCTTCATTAATTGGTAATTTTTTTTTAGTAAATTCTGAAACTTTTAGAATAATAGCCGGTATTATTATAATATTTTTTTCACTTAATTTAATTGGCGTTCTTAATTTTAATTTTATGAACAAAGACATAAGAATTTTTACTAATAAATATAGTAGTAACATGTCGTTTCCATTGCTTGTGGGAACCGCATTTGGTTTCGGATGGACGCCTTGCATAGGTCCTATTCTTGGATCAATTTTAACACTGGCTGCAATAGAAGAAAGTTTGAGTAAAAGTATCTTTCTGCTGACATTTTATTCTTTAGGTTTGGCTATACCTTTTATTATCTCCGGAGTTTTGATTGATAAATTTTTATTATTTTCAAAAGATTTTAAAAAATATGCTTTAACAATTACAAAAGTTGGTGGTGTCATTTTATTGCTAACTGGTATAGCCATTTTGACTGGACAACTACAGGTTTTAGGATTTTTTATATTAGAATATTTTCCTTCATTACAAAACTTCGGATAGATTAATTAAATTTAATAAATCTATATTCCTTTACCAATCACATCTTTTATATTTTTTATACCTTCAGATTTTAAGATTTGAATTAATTCTTTTTTAATATCTTTTGCTGCTGTAGGGCCTCTATAAACAAAGCTAGTATAAAGTTGCAATAATGATGCTCCAGCAATAATTTTTTCATAAGCTGACTTTCCTGAATTAACACCACCAACTCCTATAATGGGAATTTTGCCTTTCAATTGTTTATAAAATTTTTTGATCATGTTGGTGGATATTTGCTGTAGAGGTTCGCCTGAAAGACCTCCTTCTTCTCTCTTATCTTCGCTTGTTAAATTATCTCTATTACTATTTGTAGTGTTTGTAAGTATAATTGCAGAAATATCACTTTTTAATGCCACATCTATAATTTCGTCAATGTGATTATCTTTTATGTCTGGTGACACTTTCAATAATAAGGGAATGTTTGTTTTGCTTTCTATTTTTATTTTATTAAGAGTAAGTAAAAGATCTTCGAGTTTTTCTTTATCGTGAAAATTTCTTAAATCTTTTGTATTTGGTGAAGAAATATTAATAGTAATATAATCTGCTATATCAAAAAAGTTTTTTAGCCCTAAACAAAAATCATTTTTTTGGTCTTTTGTATTTTTATTTGGGCCTATATTAATTCCTAAAATACCTTTTTTTTTCTCAGAAATAATTCTATTTTTAACTTTCTCCATTCCATCATTATTGAAACCTAGTCTATTAATTAGAGCGCCATCTTCTTTTAATCTAAATATTCTAGGCTTTGGATTACCAAATTGTTTTAAAGGAGTGATTGTTCCAACCTCAACAAAACCAAAACCTAATTTTAATAGTGAATTATATGCCTCGGCACTTTTATCAAAACCTGCTGCAAGACCAATTGGATTAGGAAAATTTTTTCCTAATAGTTCAATATTTAATATTTTCTCATCTTCTACTTCAAACATTTTGCCAGGTAAAGGATTTAGCTTTAGTGATTTGATGGCTAAATCATGAGCAACTTCTGGATCTAAATTGAATATAAAAGGTCTTAATATAGAAAACATTATTTAATATATTTATTTATCAGTTCAATACTTTCTTTAATACCAAAAAAACTTATAAAAAAACCCATTCTTGGTCCGTCTTGATCACCGAAAATTATTTCATAAATTGCTTTAAACCACTCTCTTAAGTTTTCTTGATACCCATTGTCTTTGCCAACAGAATAAACAATTGTTTGTATAGCCTCGGGGTCAATTTGATCTTTACAGTTTTTTAATCTTATAACTAAATCTTCAAGGGCTTTTTTTTCTTTTTCATTAGGTTTTCTATATCTTTTTTTAGGCTTAACTACATCTGTATAATACTTTAAAGCGTACTCAACTAAACTATCTAAAATAGGATGTTCTTGAATTTTGATATCTTTTTTATATTTTTTTATGAATTTCCATAAAACATCTTTATCAGTTGCATTGCTGGTTCCAACTAAATTTAATAATATAGAAAATGACATAATAGATTTTTCTTGTGGAGGGTTGCCATTGTGAATATGCCAAACTGGATTTAATAATTTTTGTTTATCATCTTGCGTATTAAACTTATCTATATTAGATAAATACTCATCAACAGCTTTGGGAACGACGTCTGCATATAGTTTTTTTGCTCTTTTTGGATTTTGATACATATACAAAGATAAGCTTTCAGGTGAAGCATACTTTAACCATTGTTCTATAGTTATTCCATTTCCTTTAGATTTAGAAATTTTCTCACCTTTTTCATCTAAAAACATTTCATATGCAAAACCGTTAGGACTTCTTTTGCCCAATAGTTGGCAAATTTTATTAGAAAGAATTGCGCTTTCAATTAAATCTTTTCCATACATTTCGTAATCAACATCAAAAGCATACCATCTCATTGCCCAGTCTACTTTCCATTGCAATTTACACTTTCCATTTATAATTTCTGTTTCTATTTTTTTTTCACCATTTTTATAAATGATTTTTCCTTCATTTTTTTTTATCTCAATAATCGGTACCTCTAAAACTTTTTCAGTATCAGGACATATTGGTAAAAAAGGACTATAAGTTTTTTTTCTTTCATTCCCTAATGTAGGAAGAATAATATCCTTTATTTCGTCATACTTTTCTAAAACTAAAAGCAAAGCATCATTAAATAGTCCTTTTTTATAAATTTCTGTTGAACTTTTAAAAGTATAATTAAAATTAAACTTATTTAAAAACTGTTTCAGCATTTCATTATTATGCTCTCCAAAACTTTTATACTTTTTAAAAGGGTCTGGAACTTTCGTTAAAGGCTTATGTAAATTTTTTTCTAAAATTTCTTTATTTGGAATATTGTCTGGTATTTTTCTCAAACCATCCATGTCATCTGAAAAAGTAATAATTTCAGTTGGTATATCAATTATTTGATTAATTGCATTTACCATCATTGTGGTTCTCGCCACCTCTCCAAAAGTTCCTATATGAGGTAAACCACTAGGGCCATATCCAGTTTGAAGGGTGATTTTTCCATTTTTTTCAAAAATTTTTTTTCTTTCTTTAACTAATTTTCTAGCCTCAACAAAAGGCCATGAGCTAGTAGCTTGAATTATTGATTTATCTATCACGTTATTTAAGATTTATTAAATTTTGTAGTTAAAATATACATATAATAAGTTTTTATTATGTTGAATTTCAAATATTTTTAAATAACCTCCGGTCTCAAAAAATGAATAATAATAAAACTGTTTTTTTTGCAATTGGCATACTCCTAATAATTTTAGGAACAGCTATGCTTATACCATTTTTTTCTCAATTTTTATATGATGAGAAAAATAGCTCTTTTCTATCATCAGCTACGGTAACAATATTTATAGGAATACTTTTGGTATTAGCCAATTTAGAAGAGACTAGAAAGCTTAACTTACAACAAGCTTTTTTACTAACAACATTTTCATGGATAGCTATAGCAATTTTTGGTTCCTTGCCTTTTATATTATCCAGTCTCAATTTGTCTTTCATCGATGCCTTTTTTGAAAGTATGTCTGGCATAACAACCACGGGGTCAACTATAATTGCAAATTTAGATAATGCTCCAAAGAGTATTCTTTTATGGAGAGCTATACTTCAGTGGCTTGGAGGCATAGGTGTAATTGTTATGGCTATAACAATACTTCCTCTGCTAAACGTTGGAGGAATGCAATTATTTAAAAATGAACAGGTGTCAGATACTACTGAAAAAATTTTACCAAAGACTCGTGAAGTTACTCTAATAATTTCATCAATATATCTTTCTTTAACTTTAGTATGTGGGGTATCTTATTGGTTTGCTGGAATGAACATATTTGACAGTATTGCCCATTCAATGACAACTATTGCTACGGGAGGTTTCTCTACTTATAGTAAATCCATTGGTTACTTTCAAAATCCAAAAATAGAAATAGTTTCAATAATTTTTATAATATTAGGAAGTATTCCATTTATAGCTTACCTAAAATTTATAAAAGGTAATAAAAAAATTTTTTTTAAAGATTCACAAATAAAAGGGTTAGTATATATTTTAATCATTTCTGTTTTGGTGATGTTTTTCTACTTAATGTTAAGTAATCAAGAATACAGCCTTTCTGAAAATTTAAGAATATCAACCTTTAATGTAGTTTCTATTTTATCTGGAACTGGATATGTAACTTCTGATTTTAGCTTATGGGGAAAATTTCCCTTAATATTTTTTATTTTTTTAATGTTTCTTGGTGGATGTGCGGGGTCTACAACATGTGGTATTAAGATTTTTAGATTTCAAATTTTAGGTTTTTTTATTATAAACCAAATTAAAAAGCTTGTTTATCCTCGTGGAATTTTTTCTATTAAATATAATAATGAAAAAATAACTGATAGTTTTATTAACTCAATAATTACATTCGTATTTTTATATTTTTTTATATTTTTTATTTTAGCGACACTCTTATCTTTAAATGGTTTAGATTTTGTAACTGCGCTATCAGGATCTGCATCCGCAATATCCAATGTTGGGCCTGGTTTGGGCGATGTTATTGGTCCAAATGGTAATTTTAGTAGCCTACCTAGTTTTTCTAAATTAAGTTTGTCTTTAGGTATGCTTCTTGGTAGATTAGAATTATTTGCAGTATTGATTTTATTTTTTCCTTCATTTTGGAAAAATTATTAGGTGATTTGTGGAAATTTATAAAAAACAAACATTATCAGAAACATTTTCCGTTTATTTTGAAAAACGTATGGCAAGAATTTTGCTGTTAGGTATCATTAGTGGCTTCCCTTGGGTTCTTATTGGAAGCAGTTTAAGCCTTTGGTTAAAAGAGGATGGTCTTAGCAGAAGCACGATTGGTTGGGCTGGTTTAATTTTTGCAGTATATGCTTTTAATTATCTTTGGGCACCAATAATAGATAGAATTCGTATTCCTTGGTTAACAAATAAAATTGGGCATCGACGTGGCTGGATCGTAACCATGCAAGCAATTATTTTGGTTAGCTTAATATGCTGGAGTATTATAGATCCAACAACAAATTTAGCTTTAGTAATCACCGTTGGTTTAATTATTGCTGTTGCTTCTGCAACTCAAGACATCACAGTAGATGCATTAAGAATTGAACAAATTGGTGAGAATGAAGGTAAATCAATGCAAGCAGGTGCGGCTATGGCGGTTGTTGGTTGGTGGACAGGTTATAAATTAGGCGGAGTAATAGCTTTAAAAGCAGCTGAGTATTTTCAAAATGCAGGTTTTGAAAATTATTGGCAAATTACTTTTTTAATTCTTGGTATTGTTATTATAGTCTGCAATATTGGCTTAATGTTTGTTGATGAACGACAAACCAATGAAAGACAAGAATCTCAAAAAAATACCGATCAAATGATAGAACAGAAATTAGGTTCTTCTAATGTTGCTGTTAAATCAATTGCTTGGGTTAGCGGTACCGTTGCTGGTCCAATAATTAGTTTTTTTAAAAAAAATGGATTTAAAATTGCTATAGGTATATTAGGATTTGTATTTCTTTTTAAAATTGGTGAAGCTTTTCTTGGAAGAATGTCGATTATATTTTATAAAGAAATAGGATTTTCTAAAGGAGATATAGCGCTTTATTCAAAAGGTTTGGGGTGGATAACAACTGTAGTGTTTACCTTGCTAGGTGGTTTATTTGCAATACGTTCTGGAGTAATAAAAGCAATGTTTATTTCGGGAATATTGATGGCATCTACAAATCTTTTGTTTTCTTTGCTTGCGTGGTCAGGCAAATCAGAATGGCTTTTTGCTATAGCTGTTATTTTTGATGATATGGCTGCTGCATTTGCGACTGTAGCGTTCGTAGCTTTTATTTCAATGCTGGTAGACAGAACATATACTGCTACTCAGTACGCATTGCTTGCCTCAATCGGGACTGCAGGAAGAACTACTTTAGCAGCTTCTTCTGGCGCGATGGTGGATTGGTTAAATGGAGACTGGGGGATATTTTTTGTAATTACAGCAATTATGGTAATACCATCATTAGTTTGTTTATGGTTTATTAGAGATAAACTTAAATTGCAGTGAGAAGTAATTTATCTTGTATAAATGTTTATAAGAAAAGGAATGTAAAATCCGAGGTCGTTACACAACTTTTGTACGGTGATGCATTTAAAAAAATCCAAAAAAAAGGATCTTGGGTAAAAATTAAAAATAATAAAGATAATTATAAAGGTTTTATTAAAATAGAAAAATTTCCTCAAAATCAAAAAAGTAGTCATAAAATACATAAACTCTTTGCAGATTTATACTCGCAACCATATAAAAAAAATAAAATTAAAAATAAACTTAGCTTTAACTCAAAAATTAAAATCACAAAAAAACAAGGTGAATTTTATAAATTTGATAATCTGTGGGATAAAAAAAAAGACTTAAAAGAAATAAATTACAGCACAAAAGATATTTTTAAAAAGGTAAAAAATTTTATTAATATAAAGTATAAATGGGGTGGAAAACATTATAGTGGAATTGATTGCTCAGGCCTTGTCCAGCTATGTTTTAATTTTAATAATAAGTTTTGCCCAAGAGATGCAAAAGATCAAATTAAATATTTTAAAAAAAAAATAAAATTGAAAAATATAAAAAAAAATGATCTAATTTTTTGGAAAGGTCATGTTGCTGTTGCGATATCTAAAGAAAAATTAATTCATGCTTATGGGCCATATAAAAAAGTAGTAATTATGCCAATTAAAAAAACTATAAATTTAATTAAAAAAACAGCGAAACTAAGTATTACTGGTATAAGAAGAATTAACTAATATGAAAAAAACAGAACTTATAAAAATTGATTGTCCTATTTGTGGAATAGATACTCCATATGATGTTAAATACGAAGCAAATTTTCAATTAGATTCGTTAGATTTTGCTGCAAAAAAAATATCTAAACATATGTATTTTAGAAATGTCAGATGCAAGAAATGCAATTTAATTTATTCAAATCCTATAATTCCTTTCGAGCAAATAAAAAAATTTTATCAAACAACTTATTTTCTTGAGTTAAGTCAATTAGAAATAATGGCAAATGACTATGAAAAGCTTTTTTATAAATATATACCAAACATTTCAAAAAATACTAATGTCTTAGAAGTTGGTTGTGCTAACGGTCTCTTTTTAAAACGTTTAGAAAAGAGAGGTATAATAAATTTTAAAGGTGTTGAACCAAGTAGAGAAGCATACTCAGTAACTGACGATGTTGTAAAACCAAATGTAATAAATGATTTTCTTAGCAACAACATGTTTGAGAACAATTCTTTTGATGTTGCTTGTTCTTTTCAAACTTTTGACCACGTGCTTGAACCTAACGATTTTTTACAAAAAATTAATAAATATATTAAGCCTGGAGGTTATTTTTTACAAGTTCATCACAATGTAAATTCATTATTACCTACGTTACTAGGTTCAAAAGCTTCTACGTTTGATGTTGAACACATACACCTCTGGTCTCCTAAAACAATGAAATTAATTTTAAAAAAAAACGGATTTGAAGTGGTAAAAATAAAAAATATAACTACTGGATATTTGCTTGGTCATGCACTTGAGCGTCTGCCTTTATACCCTTCTTTAAAAAAAATCTTAATAAAATTATCAACATTTTTAAAATTAAGTAAATTAGCAATACGATTCCCAATTGAAAATATGGTGATAGTTTCACGAAAAAAAATTCTTTAATTTTAATTTTAATTATATATATTGATAATATATTAAACGAATCAAAAGGAGTATTTATGATTTGGTATGCATTAGGCGCAGTTGCCGTATATTGGTATATGAACAAGTAATTAACTCATTTATCACTTCCATATACATTTATGAAAATAGATGTATATGGAAAATAACTAGACTAAAATATTTTTTCTAAAAAATACAATTAGACCTCATCTATAAATTAAAAAAACATAAATATTTGATTTGATTAATATTTTTTGCAAGTGTACAATTATACTAAAAAAAGGAGATTTTTATGTGGGCTGCATTAGCGATAGTTGCTGTAATATACGTAGTAGTAAATAATTAATAATCAAATCAAAGTTACTTAAAAAAAATTTGAGTTCGATTTCAGTTTAAATCGAAAAAAATATATCACTTCGCTCAAAAGGGTGATTTTTTCGAAATATAGTATTTAATATTCCCTCTTTTTTAAGAATAATCGTAAAAAATACAAATATCCTCATAATATCAACCCAAAGCGTGCTGTATTAGACTTTTTGACAGTTAAAAAAAGTGTACAATAATGATGCTATTTAAGAGGGGTTTATGAGAAAAAAAACTAGGAAAAAAACTAGGAAAAAAGCTAGAAAAAAAATTATTAAAAAAAGAAAAACCAAAGCTTCAAATAAAAGAGTTGATGGTGGAGGCATAGACTTAGAAAAAGTTATAAATTTTAAATTTCAAAATCTAGGTAAAATTTATAAAAAATTTTCAAAAAAACTTGAAAGAGAAAAAGAAAGAAAAGAGAAATTTAAAAGTAAAGATAGAGAAAAACAAATCAAAGAAGATCAAAAAAGATTAAAAGAAGAAGAAAAACAGTTAAAAAAAGAGGAAGAGAATCGATTAAAAGAAATTGATATTATAAGAATTGAGCAAGAGAAAAAGGTAAGAGAAGAACAAGAAGAAAGAAAAAGAATTGATCCAATTTACAAAGAAAGTATAGCAAAAGCAGAACAAGAGAAACTTGCAGAACTTGAAAGCGTTACTCAATTAAAGGAAAAAAGAATATTAGATGAGCAACAAAAAGTTGAAGCAATGAATCAAATATATAGTGAAAAATTAGAAAAAATAGAAAACGAAAAGATAACAGCTCTTGAAGAAATTAATAAATTAAAAGAAAAAAGATTAACTGAAGAGCAGCAAGAAAAAGATAGATTAGATCAGCTATATAAAGATAAGGCTGAAAAAGAAAGGCAGAAAAGAATAACAGAAAAAGAATTAAAAAAAACAAAAATTGCAGAAGCAAAAAGATTAGAACAAGAAGAAATATCAAATATAAAAGAAGAAAATAGGATTTTAAAAGAAAAAGAAGAAAATAATTTAAAAAAAGAAAAAGAAGGAAGATTAAAAGCTGAAGAAAAAAGAAGATCAAATGAAGAAATAATAAGAAAAATAAGAGAAGAGCAAATAATTCTAAAAGAAAAAGAGAAAAGCTTAGAAGAAGACTCAGAAAGAATATTAGAGGAGGAAGAAAATAAAAGATTCAAAGAAGAAGAGGAAAGAAGATTATTAAAAGAAAAAGGTAAGTTAAGAGAAGAAGAAAGAAAGATTAAAAGAGAAAAGAAAATAAAGGTTGAAGAAGAAGAAGAAAGAAAACTACAAGAAGAAGAGGAAAGAAGATTAAATGAAGAGGAAGTTGAAAGATTAAAATCATACGAACTTATAAAAATCAAAAAAGAAAAAGAAATTGAAAAGGAAAGAGAATCGCTCGAAAAAATAGATGAAATTTACAAAGATTCATTAGATAAAGTAGAACAAGAAAAAAAGATAAAACTCGAAGAAGTTAACGCGTTAAAGGAAGAAAGACTAAATGAAGAAAATGAAGTTCGAAGAAAATTAGATAAAGCACACAAAAAAAAAATAGCTGAAGCAGAAAGAGACAGATCAAATCGTATTGAAAAAGCAAAAAAAATAATAGAAAAAAAATTAAGAGAAGACGAGGAAAATAGAAAATTAAAAGAAGAAAAAGCAAGAAAGGAAAAAGCAGAAGAAACTAGAAGAAGACAAATTGATGAAGTAAGCAAATCAAAAGAGATTGAAAGAGAAAATCTAAAAAGAATGGAAGAAAGACTATCAAATAATCCTACAGAACAAGAAAATTTAGATCAGGAAAAGAAAGATTAAAATTAATGGCGGAGAGAGTGGGATTCGAACCCACGATACGATTGCTCGTATACACACTTTCCAAGCGTGCGCCTTCAACCACTCGGCCATCTCTCCATAAAAATATTATTTATTT
>Ga0208764_10000150_pt1 | contig 39075 bp, 35 predicted proteins | sample ETNtaG_18_FD_185762 | JGI IMG/M metagenome (GOLD analysis project Ga0208764, IMG submission 185762) | Marine microbial and viral communities from oxygen minimum zone, Eastern Pacific Ocean - ETNP201302SV91 (SPAdes) (version 2) | ecosystem: Environmental > Aquatic > Marine > Oceanic ... | reverse complement strand
GTTGGTCGGCATCGCCATCTCCGGGTACCTGATCTCCCGTTTGGGATCAGCTGCCTTGGTGTTCGTGGGCGTGGTGACCGCTGTCGGATGGGCCTGGCACCACCTGTATGCCACGCCGCGTACCGATAGGGCGGGCGCCATCCGCCACGTGTTTCGCCGGTGGGGTCGGGAGGCCGACGACTCCTTGGAGCGAGAGATCAGCGCGGCGATGGCTGGCCACGGCCTTCGGGACCGGGACGACTACGCAGGCCTTATCGCCCGGGCTGTGGTGCTGTCCATTCCCGAGGGAGCCGACATCGGTGAGGCGGCCGCCCGTGCATCGACGGTGCTGTCGGATCGGATCGGGGTGCCCACGGAGCGGGTTACCGAACGGTTCTTGGAGACCGGGTCGTTGTGGATCCAGCCGTCGTCGGACCATCCGACGGCTACACCGGTGGCCCTGTTCGAGGTGCTGGACGTCGATCAGTTGGTCATCGTTCGGGCGTCGTCGGGCATCCGCATTCCGGCAGCATGGGGCGGTTCGGGGGAGCGGGTCAACGCCCTGTTCTTCCTTGCTGGGACGACCGCCGAGCCAGGCCGGGCGCTCCGCCTGGCCGGAGAGTTGGCGGGGTTCTTGCATACCGGGGCACGGGCGTGCGGGCAGGCGGCCACCGAGGACGAGGTGAAGACGGCGTTGCTACCCGGACAGACTGTCCGCCAGTACGCCTTGTTACCCGAGGGCCTGGATGCGGGGCTGATCGGGAGGCGCATTGGCGATCTGAGCCTGCCCGAGGAGGTTTCGGTAGCTGCGGTGAGTCGCTTCGGTGTGGCCCTGCCCGTCGAGGACGACCTGGTGTTGGAGGCCGACGACCAATTGACGGTGGTCGGTCCGGAGAGCGCGATGCCAGTCTCTGGTGCACCAGCGTCCTTGGGTTGACTACTAGCTGGCGCGGGCTGGCATGGGTGGTTAGTCGACTAGGAGGCGGCGGATCTCGGCTGCACCAGCTACCCGCTCGGCGTCGGTCGCCGCGATGGGAGCCAAGTTGAAGTCGACCGCTCCGGCATCCATGAACGGTCGGAGCCACTCCACGATGTCGGCTGGCGTGCCGACCGGCGAGTAGCGCTCGAAGGCCGCCCACGGCGCGCCGTAGAACTTCTCCATGGCGGGGGCCAGTAGCGCCGCACCCTCGGTCGGCGTGTCACCCAGGCCCACCCAGATTTGGTAGCCGTGTCGCCACGCCACGGCGTCACGGCCGCTCGCAGCGGCCGCCTGCTCAGCGATGTGCACGCCTTCGGCGAACCGGCGTGGCGAGCACCATGAGGCAAGCCACCCGTCCCCCCGCCGACCGGCCCGTCTGGCAGCCGCGTCGGACCGGCCACCCACGGTTACCGGTACCGGTGGGGTCGGCGCGGGGCGGATCGAGACGTCAGGCGCGTCGTAGAACTCACCGTGGTGGTCGACCGCCTCGCCAGCCAGCAGGGGTCGCAGCACGTCGAGGGCCTCGTCGGTACGACGTCCACGGGTTGACGGGTCAACGCCCACCACCTCCATTTCGTGGCGGTCCTCGCCACCCACGCCCACACCGAAGGTCAGTCGCCCAGGCGCCTGTTCGGCCAGCGTCGCCACCTGACGGGCCACGGCAACCGGATGGCGCAGGGCCAGCAGGTACACACCGACGTACACGCCGATGGTGGGATGTAGGCCAGCTAGCCATGAGACCTTCATGAGGCCGTCCATGCCGCGACCGTCGAAGAACGACACGTGGTCGGCGGTGAACACGTGGTCGAGGTCCGCATCAGCTGCTCCGTGCACGTAGGCCGTTGCGTCGTCATGCGATGCGAAGCCAGCCGGCGGGATGGACACGCCGACCCGAACCCCTTGGGCCATGTGATTCCCGGCCCGCTGGTTAGCCATGCCCGTGGTTCACGGCGTTCGCTTCTCGCCAAACTGGTCCCATGAGGTGATCTTGTCGGCGCCCCGATGACGGGGAGCCACGCCCCACTTTCCGGTGGGGTGACCGAGGGGCAGCAAGGCCAGGACCTCGTAGCGCTCTGGGATGCCCACCAACTCGCGCACGTCGTCCTCATAGATTCGGTGCAGCGTGGTCATCGCCGTACCCAGTCCGAGGGACCGAGCGGCCAGCATGAAGTTCTGGATAGCCGGGTACACCGAGGCGTGGGTCGGGCCGACGGGCATCGGTCCCTCGTCGTCGTGGACCGTCATGTCGATGGACGGCATGAGCAGCAGCACCAGCACCGGTACGTGTTCGAGGTTTTCGGCCAGATGCACGGTGGCCCGGCTGTTGCGTTCCCAGCCCTCGCGGACCGCGTCGTTGGGGAACTCGGTAGGAGCGATAGCCGGTTCGTAGCGCCGCCAACCGCGTCGGTAGATCTCTGCCAGCCCGACTTTCTGCACGGGGTCCTGCACGACCACGAACTGGTACGGCTGGATGTTGCCGCCACTGGGGGCCTGAACGGCGGCCTGCAGACAGGTCCAGATGTCCTCGTCGGACACTGGTTCGTCGCTGTACCGGCGCATGGCCCGGTTGGTCATCAGGCCGTCCAACAGCCCGATCTCGTTGCCGCGGGCTCCGCCCGTCTCGAAGGTCATGGTGCTCTCCAGTTTCTGATCGACTATTTCCCGGTGAACCGGGGCTCGCGCTTTTCGGCTAGGGCGGCTAGGGCCTCGTGGAAGTCCTCCGACGCGAAGGTCACCGTCTCCAGGGCCGTCGACAGGTCGAAGGCGGGGCCGCAAGTCTGTTTGATCCACGTGTTGACCGCCTGCTTGGTGAACTGCACAGCCTGGGGGGCACCGGCGGCCAGGCGCTTCGCCCACGCCAGGCCGGCAGCCATGCAGGCCTCGGGGTCGGGCGCCGACTCTACGATCAGCCCCATCTTTTCGGCGTCGGCCGCGGTGACCGGGTCACCGGTTAGCAGGTACCGCTTGGCCAACTGCGGGCCGACGGCCAGGGGCCAGGCCACGGTGCCGCCGTCGCCGGCCACGATCCCCACCTTGACATGCGGGTCGCCGAGGCGGGCCGTATCGGACATCACGGTGATGTCGGCCAGCAGGGCGATGCTGGCCCCGAGGCCCATGGCGTGGCCGGTCACCGCGCACACTATGGGGAGGTGCACGTCGAGCATGTTCCACACGATTGACTTGCCGTCCAAGCGGATGTCGGCGGCATAGCCGGGCTCGGCGAATCGGGGGAACCAGGCGAAGTCGCCGCCGGCGGTGAAGGCCTGTTCGGTGCCAGCCAGCAGCACGGCTCGGGCTTCGCGTTCCTCGCGCAACTCCTTGAACAGCAGCGCTAACTCGTGGTGCATCTGGGCATCGACCTTGTTCAGGTCGTCATCGGGCTTGTCAACGGTGACGACCAAGACGTCGCCGTCGCGCTCAAACCGCATGTACTCAAACTCGTCGAATCGGGAATCGTCGGACACCGGTTGTCTCCTGTTTCTCTGGGTCGTTCTAGGGGTCGTGTTCAGGAAGGGTCAGGGTCGAGGTTCACGGGGGAGCCCCAGAAGGCGTTCCCCGATGATGTTGCGTTGGACCTCGCTGGTGCCACCTCCAATGGTGAGTGCTCGGGAGAAGTAGTGCCCCCATGCCCAGAGGTCTTCGTCCTCCTCATACGGGTAGTGACCGTCCAGCATGGTCGACGGTCCCTCGAGGTCCTTCACCAGCGTCATGGCCTTCTGTCCGTGCTTGTCGCCAATGGCCTTGCGGATTGACGACAACGGCCCAGGATCGCCGCCGGTCAACTGGGCGCTCATGACCCGCTGGTTCAGAAGGCGCAACACCGCCATCTCGGTGTAGAGGTCAGCCACCCGTTGGCGAAGGATCGGGTCTTCACAGCCCAGTTCGCGGATGCGGTCCAGCACCGTTGGGTCGTCGGGGCCGCGGCCCCATAGAACGCCGCCTTGGGAGAGGGATACCCGTTCGTTAGCCAGCGTTACTTTGGCGAGGCGCCAGCCCTCGTTCTCGGTGCCCACCAGATTCTCGACAGGAATCTCCACGTCGGTCAGGAACGTCTCGTTGAAGTGCCGGCCACCGGTCATCTCCACGATGGGACGGACCTCGATGCCCGGTGTGGTCATGTCCAACAGTAGGTACGAGATGCCTTTCTGGGGCGGGCCGTCGTCGGAGGTTCGGACCAGCAGGATGCCCCAGTCGGTGACATCGGCCCGGGTGGACCAGATCTTGGAGCCGTTCACGGTGTAGTGGTCGCCGTCACGCACGGCCCTGGTGCGCAGCGACGCCAGATCTGAGCCGGCCTCGGGCTCACTGAACAATTGGCACCAGTCCTCGGTGTTGGCCAGCATCGGTGGGAGGAAGCGCTCCTTTTGGGCCTGGGTACCGCCGGCGATGATGGTCGGCCCAGCCCAGCCGACACCGATGGAGGCACCGGGGATGCGAACCCCAGCCCGCTGGAACTCGTCATCGATGATGAGTTGGGTGACGGCATCGGCATCGCGTCCCCATGGACCGGGCCAGTGTGGGGCAATGAATCCACCGGCGGCCAGCGTGGCCCTATCGGGGTGTGGATGGGTGTCCAGCCAGACGCGTATCTCGAGGCGTCTCGGATCGTCGTCGGGAGGAAGAGTGAAGTCCACGGGTTTCTGCCGGTTGGGGAGTGGTGTTCCGGAGACCCTAGAGACCAGTCCCTAGAGAAGGGTGGTGTCGGTCTCGAGACCGAGGGCCAGCCGGCCGGTGAGCTCGTGAATGCGGGGAGCCACCATTGCGTGAGTGGCGGCGACCTGGCCGTCGCGGATCTTTCGCTGAAGCGGTTCTCGGAGGTACACCGCTGCTCCACCCGCCTCACGTCCGAGTGTGATTAAGGCGTCGGCGCAGCGCTGGGCAGCGTCGCAGGCCGCCAGTCTGAGGCTGCGTCGGTGCTCGAGGGTGAGGGGGTCGCCGGCTGCTGCTGTGGTCCACGCCTCGCCGATGGCGTCGTGCAGGAAGGCCCGGGTGGATCGGGCGGTGGCTTCAGCGGTGGAGAGAGCCGCCTGACCGGAGGCTCGTTCAGCCAGCGTTCGTTTTGAGCCCTCGGGCTTCTTGGCTGTGGCCAACTCGCCAAATCGGTCGACGGCGCCATCCAAGAGGCCGATGGACACCGAGGCGATGCCGATGGCCAGCATTCCGTAGAAGGGGAAGCGCCAGGTGGGGCCGTCGAGGCGAGGGGTGGCGTCCATCATCTGGAGCCACCGGCCCTCGGGGACGAAGGTGTCCTCGACGCGGTAGTCAGTCGACCCACTGCCAGAGAGTCCGGTGACGTGCCAGGTGTCGAGGTGCTCGACGTCGTCGCGGTCGAAGAACACGAACGGAGCTACCAGGCCGTCAGCCCGGCGGGCCGGTTTTCCATCGGGGTCGACGATGCGGGCACCTCCGCCGATCCAGTTGCAGTGGCGGGTACCTGAGCCCCATGCCCAGGTCCCTGAGACGCGTAGGCCTCCGTCGACTGGGGTGGCGGTTCCCACAGGGGCGGCGTATCCGCCGGCACAGGAGTCTGGGGAGCCGAAGACCAGGGAGGCCACGTCCTCAGGCAGGAACCCGGCCATGAGGGAGGTGGTCCCGGCGATCATCACACACCACGCCGCGCCGCCGTCGTGGCGGGCTACCTCGGCGATCACCTGAGATGCGGTGGCCACGTCGGCCTCCGGCCCGCCTAGGTCGGCGGGGGTGAGGAGGCGAAATAGCCCTGCATTGCGTAGGTCTGCCACCACGTCGTCGGGCAGGGTGCGTTCGGCCTCGGAGCGTTCGGCGCGTTCGGCTAGCGACGGTCCGAGTGCCTGGGCGGCGGGGAGTAGATCGGACGCGGTCACCCTAGGGAGGGAGGACATGGGGCACAAATATAGAATATCCTTCTAGAAACGTCAAATCTAGATAGAAGTGATCTACAGTTTGAGTATGTCTAGTCAGGAGGTCGCCTTCGAGAACGTCGGGCCGGAACGGGCCCCTGACGGACGGGCCGCCCGGACCCGTGCCGCTCTGGTGGAGGCCACGCTGGCCCGGTTACGGAGTGATGGCTCGTTCACCGCCGAGCAGGTGGCGACCGACGCCGGGGTGAGCGTGGCCACCATCTACAACCGGTTTCCCGATGGGCGTGACGGCCTGCTGGCCGCCGCCTTCGACCGGGCGCTAGACGGGGTGGTGGAGGCCAGTACCCGCCCACTGACGGCGGAGCACCTACTGGACCACGGGTTGTCCGGGACGATGACCGCTTTGGTTGACGGCCTGTGCGAAGCCTTCTCTGCCGACGCACTGGTCATGCGAGCCGCCTTGGCCCGGCTACCCGAGAGTCGCTCGCTACGCGATGCATACCGACGTCACGAGGGTACGGCCCGAGTTGCTAATCGGCGGTTCGTGGAGTTGGGCCAAGCGGCGGGGCGGATCGTCGACGGCGATCCGGATGAGCTGGCCGACCTGCTCATCGTGCTGGGTCAGGGGATCAACAACCCGGTGTTGTTGGGCGCTACCGATCGTGGTCGACTCTGTGCCCGACTGGCTGACGCACTGGTGGCCGTCCTTGATCCTGGAACCGAGAGGCCATGACTGACGAGACGGGTACCACGGTCGTCTATTGGCGTCGGATGTGCGGGTTCTGCACCCGTCTACTGGGCGCGCTTGAGGGCGCGGGTGTCGACGTTGAACTGCGGGACATCTGGGAGGACCCGGAGGCAGCAGCTTTCGTCCGCTCGGTGAACGACGGAGCCGAGACGGTGCCCACGGTCGTCCTGCCCGACGGCCGGGCGATCACCAACCCGTCCCCCGATGCACTAATTGCACACCTGACGGCGGGCTCCTAGGTCGCGCTGCCGGTGGGATCCGACCCCGTGGCCTATGGCTTGTCATCGGTCGAACCGAGATCGATGGGCTCGCTGAGGCTGATCCTGTGAAGGCCTATGGCTCCCAGGTGGGGTGCAAGAGTGGCCGTGGCTGCTACCGCAGGAGCCGGTTCAGCCATTCCACCCGACGAGACGGTTGGCCGGTGCGGGCCTCTGCCCGGTCGGCACCTGCGGCCATCCAAAGGCCAGCGGTGACACCCACCCAGCGCAGTGGCTCGGGTTCCCACCTCCGAGCCTGGTGGCCGATCCATGGGAGGTCCGTGCGGCCACTCGCCGTCTCAGTGATCAGTTCAGCGATGGTGTGCCCGGCCAGTTTGGCGGTGGCCACCCCGTCGCCCACGTAGCCGCCAGCCCACGCCATGCCCGAGGGCCGGTCAAAGCCACACGACGGGACCCAGTCGCGGGTCAGGCCCATGACGCCACCCCACCGGTGGGTAATCGCCGCTTCACCCAGTACCGGGAACAGTTGCCGCAGCGAGGCTTCGACCTTGTCATGTACCTCGTGGTGAACCCCGGTGGTCGACGAGACCTTCGATCCGAACTGGTAGGGAGCTCCCCTTCCCCCCATGGCGATGCGGCCGTCGGCTGTGCGTTGGCCGTAGATGATGAGATTGCGGCCATCGCCGAACGTGGGTCGGTCGGTCAGGCCGATCTCGTCCCACACGGCGTTCGACAGTGGTTCAGTGGCCACCATCATCGAGTACAGAGGGACGAGGGTGCGGCGGTGGCCGACTAGGTCCCGGGTGTAGCCCTCGGTGGCCCGCACTACGACGTCGGCCCGCACCGTGCCCCGGTCGGTCTCCAGCCGGGCTGAACTGGTCGGGTCGGCAGGGTGGATGGCCGACACGGCGGTCCGTTCGTGGATGGTGCCGCCCAGGCGTTCTACGGTTTCGGCCAGACCTCGCACCAGCCGGCTCGGGTGGATGGCCGCCACGTGTCGGTTGAACCAACCGCCGACCACGTCGGTGGCGTTGCACAATGAACGGGCCTCGTCGCCGTCGACCCAATGAACGTCGTCGTCGGTTAGCCCGAGGGCGTGCCGGGCCCTTACGCCGGCGCCGATCCGTTCGGCCTGGGGGCCACTGCGGGCCATGTCGATCCAGCCGCCCTTGGCGTAGTGGCAGTCAATGCCCTCGGTCTCGGCCACTCGGCCGATGTCATCGATGGCGTCGTACAGTCCACGCATCTGGCGGACCGCGGCCTCCGGGGTGGATCGGGCGGCCCAGTCCATAGGGCTGATGCTGTACTCGCCGAGGGCCCAGCCTCCGTTTCGTCCCGAGGCACCAAATCCGGCGATCTCGCGTTCCACGACCACGACGCGAAGGCCGGGGTCGATTCGCAGCAGGTGGTAGGCGGTCCAGAGGCCAGTAAAGCCGGCGCCCACGATGGCCACGTCGGCATCCCGGTCGCCTTGAAGGGCCGGGCGGGGGTCGAGAGACCCGGGCACGGTGTCGTGCCAGAACGAGACGGCACGGTCGTCGCGGGGTTCCTCAAGGTTGTCCATCGGGTCGAACCTAGGCGGCGGGCGGTTCGAGTCTGACCACCAGGCGGTCAGCTGTCGAAGCCGATTCCGAAGCGGTCCAGTAGTGACAGCCAGGGCCCGCGTCGTCCATCCCGACGGTCGCAGTCCTTGATCGCCCGACGGGTGAGCTGGATGGCCGGCCAGCGCAGCGGTTCCGGGGGGAACGGAAACGGGGCCCGTCGAACCATCTCCAGCGAAGTTCGTTCCGAGGTGATTCCGTCGACCAGATCCAGGGCCACCCGGGCACCGAACCGGCTGGCCCCCACCCCCAGCCCGGTGTACCCGGCAACCCATGCCGCCCGCCCCCGGTGGCTTGTGCCCCACGTGCAGGTGAACCGGCTGGTGGCGGCGATCGGGCCGCCCCACCGGTGGGTGAACCGGATGCCCTCCAGTTGGGGGAAGGTCGCCAGAAAGTGTCGGGCCAGGGTACGGGTGGTCGACTCGCTTTGTTCGTGGCCCGGGTCCACCCGGTTGCCGAAGTGGTACAGCGCGTCCCACCCACCCCACAGGATCCGGTTGTCGGGGGTGAGGCGGTAGTAGTGGAACTGGTTGCCCACGTCGGATAGTCCCTCCCGGCCCATCCAGCCCAGGGACGCCAGCTGCGTCGACGACAGGGGCTCGGTAGCCAGTACGTGGTCGTAGACCGGTGCCACCCTCTTTCGGATGGCCCGAATCGGCGATCGGTAGGCGTTGGTGGCCACCACCGCCCGGTCCGTTGTGACCGTGCCTTGGTCGGTTTCGACCCGGATGCTGCTCAGGGTGGCCTCCAACGACCGGACGGCGCTGTGGTCGTGGAACCGGACGCCCAGGCTCTCGGCAGCGGTCCGCAGGCCCCAGGCCAGGCGGGCCGGGTCCAGCATCACCGTGCGGTTGGGTATCAGCAGTCCGGCCCGGTACAGCGGAGAGTCGACCCGGGACCGGGTGGTCGGGGCGTCAAGCAGGGTGGCCTCGATGCCGTGGGCGAGGTGCACGTCCATGGCATCGGCCAACTCAACGGCCTGCCAGTCGGTGACTGCGACGTTCAACTCACCGGTCCGCTCGGCTCCGCAGTCGATGTCGTGGCGGTCGATGGTGGCCACGATGTCGCCCAGGTTCTCATCGCCGAGTCGGACCAGGTCGGCGATCTCCTCGGGCCAGTGGGCCACCCCGTTCTCCAGGCCGTGGGTGAGTGAGGCGTCGCAAAACCCACCGTTGCGTCCCGTTGCTCCCGCTGCCGTCTCGTTGGCTTCCAACACCACGACCGTCCGCCCGGGGTCGGCCTCGACCGCGCACAACGCGGTCCACAATCCGGTGAAACCTCCGCCCACGACCACGAGGTCGGCGGTGGTTGGACCGTCTAGCGCTGGAGCGGCAACCGGTCGGGCGGGTTGGTCCAGCCAGAGCACCGTGGGGGCCGAGTCGGCCAGCGCCGCATCCGCCACGTCGCTGCGTGGGCCTCCTCCGGCGGCCGTCAGGAAGGAATCCGCCCTCATCGGCTGTCCTTGCCGGTCTCGGTCATTCCAACGGAACAGGTAGCAGAAATGCTATTGAACGACGAATTCCATTGTATAACTGGCAGCTCGACGACGGATTCAGTAGTGTGCCGCACGGCATGGAGAGTAGTCCCTCTGTGCCCGAGGGCGAGTGGCCCGGCCGGTACTCCAGAAGGGTTCCGGCGGGTTCAGACGAGGGACGGGGAGGACCGAATCGATGAACGGAACCACGAACGGGCAGGGTCCGGTGGTCGAGTTGGCCGGGGTGGTCAAGCGCTTCGGCGATCGCTCGGGCACCGAGGTGACTGCGGTGGACCACATTGACCTCACCATCACAGATGGCGAGTTCTTCTCCCTGCTCGGCCCGTCAGGCTGTGGCAAGACCACCACTCTGCGCATGGTGGCCGGCCTCGAACTGCCGACCGCCGGGTCCATCCGTATCCACGGTGAGGAGATGGGCCTCCGTCCGCCAAACAAGCGACCCGTCAACACCGTCTTCCAGAGCTACGCGCTGTTCCCCCACATGACGGTGGCCGCCAACGTCGGCTTCGGCCTCGAGATGCGCAAGGTCCCCGCTTCCGAGCGCAAGGACCTCATCGACTGGGCCATCGACCTGGTCGAGATGGGTTCCATGGCCCACCGCAAGCCCACCCAGTTGTCGGGTGGCCAGCAGCAGCGGGTGGCTTTGGCCCGGGCGTTGGTGAATCGGCCCGAGGTGCTCCTGTTGGATGAGCCGCTGGGGGCTCTCGACCTGAAGCTCCGCCAGCAGATGCAACTCGAACTCAAGAACCTCCAACGCGAGGTCGGCATCACCTTCGTTTACGTCACCCACGACCAAGAGGAGGCGGTCACCATGAGTGACCGCATCGGCGTCATGCATGAGGGTCGCCTCCTACAGGTCGACACGCCCGAGGCCATCTACGAGCGGCCCACCACCCGGTTCGTGGCCGACTTCATCGGACAGACCAACTTCCTCGAGGCCACGGTGGCCAGCGGCGAGGAGGTTGTGCTGTCGAACGGCGACCGCCTCCGCCTGTCGTCGGACCAGCCGGCCGGGTCGTCAGTGGCCGTCACCGTCCGACCCGAGCGACTCACCGTGCACCGCCGGGGCGAGGCGCCCACGGATCGTCATTGCGTCGAGGGCCGGGTGGAGACCGTCACCTACCTGGGCAACGCCGTGGTCTACGGCATCGGCGTGGACTGGATGCACCTCGAGGTCCGTTGTCCAGCCACCCTGGCCGGCGACCGTCGGGACGTGGGCGACGACGTCACGGTGTCCTTCGAGCCCGACCACGCCGCGGTGGTGACCGGCTGATGCCCGTCGAGGCACCTCCGGGCGACGCCCCGGAACTGGAGGACACCACCGAGGTGGCCACACCGGGTCTGGAGTACCAGGCCGAACGTGCCAAGGCGCGTCAGGGCTTCCTGCTGGGGCTGCCCACCATCGTCTATTTGCTGATCTTCTTCGTTGCCCCGCTGGGATTCGTGGTGGCCTACTCCTTCGCCACCCGCACCAGCACCGGCCGGACCGAGTTACGCGACTTCAACCTGAACGCCTACGCCCGCCTCGGCGACGACATCATCATGACGGTTGCCTGGCGGTCGCTGTGGATGGCCGTGCTGGCCACGCTGATCTGCCTGGTGCTGGCTTACCCGCTGGCCTACTTCATTTCGACCCGCAGCCCGGCTGTACGCAACATGCTCCTGGTCGCGGTGATGATCCCGTTCTGGTCAAACTTCCTGATCCGGACTTACGCCTGGCGGGTACTGCTTGACAGCGACGGGCTCGTGACCCAGGGCCTGGAGTTGCTCGGTCTAGGGGATGGACGCATCCTGTTCACCTCCAACGCTGTGATCCTGGGCCTCGTCTACGGCTACCTGCCGTTCATGGTGCTGCCTCTGTACGCGGCCATCGAGCGCGTCGACTGGAGCCTCGTGGAAGGTGCCCGTGACCTCTACGCCAGTGGCTGGGCGGCCTTTCGCCGGGTGGTGTGGCCGCTGTCGCGCCCTGGCGTCATTGCTGGTTCGATGCTGGTCTTCGTGCCCAGCTTCGGGGCCTACGTCACCCCGGCCATCCTGGGCGGCAACAAGGAGGGCCTGCTGGGCAGTTACATCGTGCTGCAGTTCCTTTCGGCCCGGAACGGGCCGGTGGGTTCGGCAGTGTCGGTGGTGGTCCTCGGCGTGATGCTCGTCAGCACACTCATCTACTTCCGGGCCGGGGGGAAGAACCTGTGAGCAAGGGCGTCGCCAAGTCGACCGCTGAACCCCAGGGGGCTAGTCGCTGGCTGCTTCGCGGCCACTCGGCGGCCGTGTTCGCCTTCTTCTACGCCCCGATCGTCGTGCTCTGCGTCTTCTCGTTCAACGACAGCAACGCGGTGGGAAACTGGAACGGCTTCACGCTGGACTGGTACTCAGACCTGTTCGCCAACGACAACATCCAGTCCTCGATTTGGGTGTCGGTCAAGGTGTGCGTGGTGTCGACGCTGATCTCGGTAGTGCTGGGCACTGCTGGAGCGTTGGCCCTCGAACGGTTCCGGTGGTGGGGCCAGAAGGCCTTCGACGCTGTCCTCTACCTGCCGATCATCATCCCCGACGTCACCATGGCCGTGATGATGCTGGTCTTCTTCAGCGAGACGGCGTCATGGTTCGACTGGATTCCCGGCGTCAACCTCCAGAACGGCCTCGAGAAGCTGGTGTTCAGCCACGTGGCGTTCAACATCTCGTTCGTGTCGGTGGTGGTAAGGGCCCGTCTGGCCAACCTGGACGCCTCCATGGAGGAGGCGGCCGCCGACCTTTACGCCAACCGCTGGCAGGCCTTTCGCCGGGTCACCCTGCCCCAAATCATGCCGGGCGTGATCGGTGGGGCCCTGCTGGCGGTGACCATCTCGCTGGACGACGTGGTGGTGTCCAGCTTCGTCTCCGCGGTGGGAGGTACCCCGCTGTCGGTGTACGTGTTCGGCATGTTGCGCAAGGGGGTCACCCCCCTCGTGAACTCCGTGTCGGTCGTGATGTTGGCGGCGTCCATGGCATTCGTCATGGCGTCGCTCGTGATCTCCCGGGCAACGGGCTCGGAGAGGGAGGAAAGGTGAGTGCAATGAGGAAGTGGATTCGAATCGTCGCCCTGTTGGGCATCCTCAGCGTCGTAGCCGCTAGTTGCGGCAGCGATTCTGAGGAAGCTGCAGGCGACTTCAAGCAGTGCGACGCCGGTGAGACCGACGGTGACCTGGCGTTCTTCAACTGGTCGGAGTACATGGACCCTGACCTGATCGCGGCGTTCCAGGACGAGTTCGGGGTCAGCGTGACCGAGGACTTCTACCCGTCCAACGAAGAGATGTTTGCCAAGATCTCGCCCGGAGGAACGGGCTACGACGTAATCGTCCCGTCGGACTACATGATCTCAATCCTGAGGTCGGAAGCTCTGATCCAGCCCATCCAGAAGGACGCGGTACCCAACCACGTCAACATCGCCGACAAGTTCGCCGATCCGCCGTTCGATCCGGGGAACACCTACACGCAGCCCTATCAGTGGGGCACCACCGGGGTGGGCGTGGACCTAGGCGTGACCGGGCACGACATCCCGCTGACCTGGGGCCTGCTCTTCGACGCCGACCTCGCCGAGCAGTACGGCCTGTCGGGCAAGATCAGCCTGCTGGACGATCCACGCGAGACCATGGGTGCAGCGCTCAAGTACCTGGGTTACTCACTGAACTCCACGTCGGCCGACGAGCTGGCCGAGGCCGAGGCGGTCATCGCCGACGCCGTCAGCCGGGTCGCCGCCTTCGATTCGGACCAGTACAGCGAGCTGGTGGTAGCCGGGGAGACCATCGCCGGTCACGGTTACAGCGGCAACTTCCTCTGGGACTTCGAGGAGGGTGAGAGCGAGTACACCTACTTCGTGCCCGACGAGGGTGGCACGGTCTGGGTGGACGGCATGGCCGTCCTAGTTGACGCGCCGCATCCCTGCACGGCTTTCGCCTTCATCAACTTCCTGTTGGACGCCCACAACGGTGCGCAACTGACGAACTTCAACTGGTACGCCAGCCCCAACGGCGCCGCTGAGGAGTTCATCGACCAGGAGGTGCTCGACAACCAGATCATCTACCCGTCCGCGGCGACGATGGAGCGCCTCGAGTTCATCGAGGACACCGGTGAGTTCGAGATCGAGTACACCGACGCTCTGACCAGGGCGCGCGGCTGATCCTTCCTCCCTTCCGGTCGGCGGGTCGGGGTGCAAGACGCACTTCCGGCCCGCCGACCGGGCGGGCCCACCGCCGGTTTCGGGCGGCGGGACGGCGAGATGAACCAACGAACGATGATGGGAACCCGACGATGAGCGAGCACCAGCGCCTGGCTGAACTAGCCGAGCGGCACCTGTGGGGACACTTCTCTGTCCTCAAGAACGACATTGACGGGACCCGGGTCATCGAGCGCGGCCAGGGCTGCCACGTGTGGGACGCCGAGGGGAACCGGTACCTCGATGGTCTAGCCGGTTTGTTCGTCAGCCAACTGGGGCACGGTCGCCCTGAACTGGCTCGGGCGGCCGGGGACCAGGCAGCGACGCTCGGGTACTTCCCCATCTGGACCTACGGGCACCCGACGGCCATTGAACTGTCGGCCATTCTGGCTGGACTGGCGCCAGGTGACCTGAACCGGGTGTTCTTCACTACCGGTGGATCCGAGGCCGTCGAGTCGGCCTGGAAGCTGGCTCGCCAGTACTTCAAGTTGAAGGGCAAGCCCGACAAAGTCAAGGTCGTCAGTCGGAACCTCGCCTACCACGGGACCACGATGGGTGCGCTGTCCATCACCGGGCTTGATTCCATCAAGACGGTGTTCGAGCCGCTAGTGCCCGGTGCGATCAAGGTGCCCGAGACCAACCACTACCGGTGCCCGACCTGTCAGGACGACCCGCACTGCTCGTTGCACGCGGCAGACGCCATCGAAGAGGCCATCATCAGGGAGGGTCCCGACACCGTGGCTGCCCTGTTCGTTGAGCCGGTGCAGAATGCCGGCGGCTGCTTTGTGCCCCCGCCCGGCTATTTCGACCGGGTCCGTGAGATCTGCAACCGTCACGACGTGTTGCTGGTTTCCGACGAGGTCATCTGCGCCTACGGGCGCATCGGCCACATGTTCGGGTGCGAGCGGTTTGGCTACATACCCGACGTGATCACCTCGGCGAAGGGCCTCACCTCGGGCTACGCGCCGCTCGGCGCCATGATCGTGAGTGACCGGGTGGCCGAGCCCTTCGTGGGCACCGGCGACTCGTTCCTGCATGGCATTACCTTCGCGGGCCATCCGGTGAGCTGCGCCGTGGCGCTGGCCAACCTCCAGATCTTCCAGGACGAAGGCATCATCGGCCACGTCCAGACGAACGAGTCGGCCTTCCGGGCCGCGCTAGACGATCTGGCTGATCTGCCGATCGTCGGCGACATCCGTGGTGCCGGCTACTTCTACGGCATCGAACTCGTTCGGGACCGCGACACCCGGGCCTCGTTCAGCGACGACGAGCGCGAGCATCTACTACGAGGTTTCCTGTCCAACCGCCTTCTGGAACTAGGCCTGATCTGTCGGGCCGATGACCGGGGTGAACCGGTTATCCAGCTCTCGCCACCGCTCATCGCCGGCCCAGATGAGTTCGCGGAGATCAACTCGAAACTCCGTCAGGCGCTAACCGAAGCCATGGCTGAGTTGGGCGTGTAGGACCGGCATCGTGAACGAGCTGACGGGGGCCCCGGGACGGTCTACGAGCGAGGTCTTCCCTCTCGACGAAAAGGATCGAGCGATCATCACTGAACTCCAGGTGGACGGGCGCATGTCCTACGCCGACCTAGCGCCACGCGTCGGCCTGTCCCAGGCAGCGGTGCGTCAGCGGGTCAACCGGCTTATCGGGCGTGGGGTCATGCAGGTGGTGGCCGTGACCGATCCCCTCAGCCTCGGCCTGTCCACCCAGGCCATGGTTGGTATCAGCGTCTCCGGTGACGTCCGGGCGGTGGCTGCTGCGGTCTCTGAGTGTCGGGAGGCCGAGTATGTCCTGATCACCGCTGGCCGCTACGACGTGCTAGCCGAGGTTCTGTGCGAGGACAGCGAGGCTCTGCTGTCGCTGGTCAACGACCGAATCCGGTCTATCGACGGCGTGGCCTCCACCGAGGTGTTTTCCATACTCAAGATGGAGAAGATGACGTTCTCCTGGGGCACCGGCTAACGCTTGCTTCCCGGTCTCACCGGTCTGGTCAACGCAGAGCGTTGGCCAGGGTGTCGATGACGCGGCCGATTTCGTCGTCGGTAATGACGAGCGGCGGACAGATGGCCAGGCAGGTCCCGATGGGCCGCACTATCACCCCCTCCTCAAGGATGGCGTTTCGTACCGGGATGGAGTCGCGGCCCAGTTCCGCGGCGTACACCGCGCCCATGCCCCGCCACGATTCGATGTGTCCGTCGGCCGCCAGGGCACGCAGGCCCTCCTGGAGCTTTTCGCCGACGTGGTTGGCCCGCTGATCAAGGCCTTCGTCGGTCATGATCTGGAGGTTGGCTATGCCCGCTGCGCACGAGGCATGGTGTCCCGAGTACGTGTAGCCGGTTCGGAGCAGGAAGCCGGGCTCTTCGAGCTCCTCGCAGACGGCCCGGGACACGATGACGCCGGACAGCGGGAGGTAGCCCGACGTGACGCCCTTGGCGAAGGTGATCAGGTCAGGGGTGACGCCAAAGGTCTGGGCGCCGAACCATTCGCCGGTCCGACCGAAGCCGCAGATCACCTCATCGAAGATGAGCAGTGCCCCGTTGTCGTCACACAGGCGACGCAGGCCCTCGAGGTAGCCGTCGGCCGGTGGGAAGACACCGCCAGCACCCTGTAGCGGCTCGGTCAGGACAGCGGCAATCCGGTCACCCTGCTCGGCGAAGATCGACGCCATGGCCTCTAGGTCGTCGTGGGGGACCTCCAGGAAGTGGGGGACCAGGTCGCCCCAGCCCTCACGGTTGGGGGCGATGCCCTGAGCTGACGTCCCTCCGAAGTTGGTTCCGTGGTAGCCGTTGGTGCGCTTGATGATGACCTGGCGACCCTCGGTGCCCCGGCGTTGCTGGACCAGTCGGGCAATCTTCAGCGCGGTGTCGACAGCCTCAGATCCCGAGCAACCCAGGAAGGTCCGTCCGTCGGGGTGCGGCGACCGCTCCACGATCATCTCAGCCACCCGGGCGGCGGGACCGTTGGTGAACGGAGCGAAGGTGTTGTACGCCTCCATCTGGTGCATCTGAGCGGTGACGGCGTCGATGATCTCGGTACGTCCGTGGCCGACCTGACAGAGCCAGAGGTTGGCCATGGCGTCGACATAGTCCTTGCCGGAGGCGTCGTAGACGAGCGAGCCCTCGCCGCGGACGATGTCGATGAAGTCGCCCTCGGGCATGGCCGGTGGGGAAAACGGGTGGAGCAGGGCGTTGGTCATTGAAAGGGCCTCCTGATCGGGTCGGTGGGGACGCCGGGTTGGACGAGCTGACGGTCGGTGGGTCGCGTGAGTATGGCACCAATCAGCAAAAGGATCGCCATGGTGGAGGCGGTGACAATCCAGGCCGTGAGGTCACCGTGGCTGTCGTAGATCATGGCAATGATCATGGCTGCCACCGCGGCCGTGGCCACCTCGACGGCACCCATGAGGCCCTGCGCGGAGGCCTGTCGGTTCTCGGCCACTGCGGCGGCCACCAGCATGGGGGCCGACGGGAAGGTGAAGCCCTCCATTACCGAGGTGGCCATGGTGATGGCCACCAGGGCGGCCACTCCGGGGACGACGCCGTAGAAGGTGGTCAGCAGGGTGATGCTGGCCAGGCCTCCGATGGCCCACCGGCGGGCGCCGTACCGCTGGGCCAGCGAGCCACCCAGTGGGGACAGCAGGGCGATGGGGAGAGCCGCCAGGGTGATCCCGACCGCCAGAGTGGTCTGGGTGGCGCCGCGGGTATCCATCTCGAGGACCCACACGGCCTCGAAGGCACCGATGAACACGAAGTAGGCCGCCACCACGAAGAAGGCGCCCACCAGGCGGCGGATGCGAAGCAGGCCCTTGAGGCCGAGGCCCTCCTCGTCTCGTGCCGCCGTGTCGGGTTGGGCCCGGAAGGAGACGGGCAGCAGCATGGCCAATGCGACGGCCATGGCCCAGAACGTGAACCGAAAGCCACCGATACCGGCCAGCAGGGAGGCGATCATCGGACCGGCCACGAAGCCGCCGACGTCCCACGCTCCAAGGCGACCCATGTTGCGTCCCAGGTTCGTCGGATCGGCCACGATGACCGTGCGTCGGGCCGCCGGGCCGGCAGTGCCCAGGGCGAAGCCGAAGACCGCCCGCCCGAGCACGTAGTGCCAAAGATCCTGGCCGACGGCCAAGAGCACCATGCCGACGACGCCGAGGGCGAGGCCGCCGCGAAGCATGGCCGGGGCCCGGCCCCGGTCGGCTTGGGGGGCCATGCTGATGTTGGCCACGAAGGCCGCCGCGAATCCCGCAGCGATGGCCAGGCCGATCCCGGTATCGGTGAACCCGAGCTCACTGCGGATCTCGGCAAGCAGCACGATGATCGACCCCAGCCCCGCTGACGCCCCGAACAGGATCAGGAAGTAGGGAGCAAGGCTGGGCCCGGTCTTGGAGGGCTCACCGTTACTCGTCAGATCCTCAGCCACGGACGTCGACGCCGGGGAGCACACAGAGCATCTCGTAGAGGAGGTTGGCGGCCACCAGACTGGTCATGCCGGTGGTGTCGTAGATGGGGGCCACCTCGACGAGGTCGCATCCCACGAGGTCCAGACCACGGCAACCCCGGATCACCTCGAGGCCCTGGGGCATGGTGAGGCCACCGACCTCGGGCGTGCCGGTGCCGGGTGCGTACGCGGGGTCCAGGCCGTCGATGTCGAAGCTCAGGTAGACGGGGCCTCCGTCCACCTGTTCGCGCACCTCGGCCATGAGCGGTTCGAGGCTGCGGTGCCAGCATTCCTCGGCCTGAACGACCCGGAAGCCCTGCTCCCGCGACCAGTCGAAGTCATCGGCCGCATAGCCGGTGCCCCGAACACCGATCTGGACGACACGGTTGCTGTCCAGCAGGCCTTCTTCGACGGCCCTCCGGAACGGGGTGCCGTGTGCCACCTTGGAGCCGAACATGGTGTCGTTGATGTCGGTGTGGGCGTCCACGTGGATCAGCCCGACTGGGCCGTGCTTACTGGCCATGGCTCGCAGGATGGGCAGCACGATGGTGTGGTCGCCGCCCATTGACGCGGTGATCACGTCGTGGGCCAGCAGGTCGACGTAGTGGGCCTCGATGGCATCCACGGCGGCCCCCAGGTCGAAGGGGCTGGCTGCCACGTCGCCCGTGTCATCGATGCGGAGGCTGTCGAACGGGGCGGCCCGGGTGGCCATGTTGTAGGGGCGAAGCAGCACCGATTCGGAGCGGATGTCGCGAGGGCCGAAGCGGGCGCCCGGCCGGTTGGAGGTGCCGATGTCCATGGGGACGCCCACCACGGCGACGTCCAGGTCAGCCGGCTCGGTGGTGCCGGGAAGGCGCATGAAGGTGGCAATGCCGCCGAAGCGGGGCATCTCGTTGCCGCCGAGGGGTTGGGGGTTCCCTGTCTTGAATCGCTGGGTCATCGGGGGAGTATTCCACGGGTGGTCCTGGTGAGTCGCCTCGAATCGGTGGTGGCGGTCGGGCCATGGCAGGCTCCGCACCATGGTCCACGAGAGTTACCGACATGAACACGACAAGGGCCTGATGGCTGAGCTTCGATGGCTTCGAAAGATCCGCACCTTCTGGCAGACCGACCTGAACCGGGCCATCGTCGACCTGGCAGCTCCTCAGCCCGGTGAGCGTGGTCTAGACGTGGGAGCCGGCATGGGTGCAGCCACGGTTCTGGCAGCCAGGCGTGGTGCCCACGTGGTGGCCGTGGAGCCGGGCGGCACCATGCGCCTGGTGGCCCGGGGGCGACGATTATTCAACCGGAGTCGGCGGAGGATCACCGTCGAACCCGGGGTGGCCGAGGACCTGCCGGTGGCCGGGGGATCCACTGAAGTGCTCTGGGCGGGTAACGCCATGCACCACTGGGTCGACCATGAGGCGGCGTTCGCCGAGTTTGCGCGGGTGTTGGCGCCAGGCGGCCGGCTGGTACTGGTCGACGAGGACTATGACGACCCGACCCATCCCGACCATGGAGAGTTTGCCGGTCACGAGGCCGAGTTGACGCCGGTCGACGTGGAAGCCATCGCCGTGGCCATGGTGGCTCTGGGGCTGGATGCCGCCGGTACCTACGAGGTGGTGGCCGGCGTCCCGGCCAAGGTCGTTCGGGCGACCAAGCCGGTTTAACGCAGGTCAATCCTGAACGGGATCAATGGGAGTGATGGGCGGGTGGGCTGCCTCGACGACGGCGGCCGCCGCGAGGGTGCGGTCCTCTCGGTGACGGTCGGCCATGAACTGCACGCCGAGGGGCACACCGTCGGCGTTGCATCCGATTGGGATCTGGGTGGCGGGAAGGCCGAGCACGTTGGCCGGGGTGATGGGTGTGAAGACGCCGTCGTAGAGGGCCCGGACGACGGTCAGGTCATCGGAGAGGTCGTCGTGATGGCCGAACGGCGGCTGGTACCAGGTGGGCAGCACCAGCACCGGAAAATCGTCTAGGAACAAGGCCCACTGGCGGGCCAGGCGGTGGCGTTCGATATGAACTTCCTGGGGTGCCACCTCACCAGCCGGCCAGAACGCCATCGAGGAGCGGATCAGGTGGGCGCCGTCGTCGGACATCACGGCGGACAGGGCCTCCATGGTCATCGGGAAGTCTTCGCCGAGGAGCCGACCCCACACGTCGTAGCACCGCTCCATCTCGGGTGGGGTGGCGTCGACGACGTCCCAGCCGGCGGCGGCCAGAGCTTCGCCGGCCCGGCGAACGGCCTCGCGGGCATCAGGGTGGATTGGCTCACCGGGCAGGTCGGTGGGCACGGCGGCCCGTCGGATGAAGTTCCTGCCGTCGTGGGGCACATCGACTGACCGGGGGTCGCGCGGGTGGCGCCCCACGGTGACTCGCAACATCGCCTCGAGGTCCGCCACCGAGCGGGCCATGGGGCCGGCGACGGCCATGAGTTGCCGTCCCAGCAGAGCTTCGGATGCGCGGGGTGACGTGCCGTGTACGGGCAGGCGTCCGAGGGAGGTCTTGGTCGCAGCGATACCACACGCGTAGGCCGGGTTGCGGACTGACCCGCCGAGGTCACTGCCCATGCCCATGGGGGTCATGCCCGAGGCGATGGCCGAAGCGTCGCCACCGGACGATCCGCTGGCCGTACGGTCCGGGTGCCAGGGGTTGCGGGTCAGGCCGAACAAGGGGTTGTCGGTGGCCAACCGCATGGCCATCTCGGGCTGGTTGGTCTTGGCGATGGGGATGGCCCCAGCGGACCGGAGTCGGCCGATGGTGGGGTCGTCGACCGGGGCGACGTTGTCGGCGAAGGTCGGGATGCCGTAGGTGGTTGGGTGGCCTGCCAAGTCCAGCCCGTCCTTGACGGTGAAGGGGACGCCGGCCAGCGGGCCCAGTGTCTCGCCGGCGGCCCGGGCCCGGTCCGTGGCGTCGGCGGCGGCCCGGGCTTCATCGGCCGTTACCAGCACGGCGGCGTTCAGCCAGCCGTTCACCTCGTCTATGCGTTCCAGATGGGCCTCAATCACCTCGCGAGCTGACACGTCGACACTGGCCATCAGAGAGGCCAGTTCGGTGCCGGTCCGTTGCCAGAGTGGATCAGTCATCGTGGCAACCTAACCACCACCCGGAGAGCGGAGGACGGCGACATGCCGCAAGCAGAGTCCAATGGGCTGACACTGGAGTACGAAGAGTTCGGTGATTCCGCCGATCCGCCGATCCTGCTCATCATGGGGCTGAGTGCCCAAATGACGGTGTGGCCCGAGGACTTCTGTCGGCAGTTGGCCCACCGGGGTCACCGAGTGATCCGATTCGACAACCGGGACGTCGGCCTCAGCACGTGGTTCGACCAGTGCCCGGTGGGTGATCCGGTCGAGGCCTTCCTCACGTTCCTGGGTGGCGGGTCCGTCGAATCGCCCTACGCCATGGCCGATCTAGCCGATGATGCTGCCGGCCTGCTAGACGCCCTCGGCCTCGATTCGGTGCACGTGGTGGGCGCCTCGTTCGGAGGGATGATCGCCCAGCGGATCGCCATCGGACATCCCGACCGGGTCCGGAGTCTGACCTCGATCATGTCGATGCCCAGGGTCATCCCCATGGATCTGGAGGTGGCCCTGTCGCTGCAGGCTCCTGACGTGGACCCGTCGGACCACGAAACGGTCGTGGCATCGGGAGTCGCGGCTGCCCGCCTATACGCCGGAACGGGGTTCACCTTCGACGAGGAGGGAGCCCGCCGGCAATCACTGGCCAACCTGAAGCGGGCCTGGCACCCTGATGGTGGCGTACGTCAGGCCTTCGCCGCACTGGCCGACGAGGATCGTCGCCCCGGCCTGGCAGAGGTGACGGTTCCCGCGTTGGTCATCCACGGCACCGAGGATCCGCTCGTCGTGCCTCAGGGTGGGCAGGAGACCGCCGATGCAATCCCGGGTGCCGAACTGGTGTGGATAGAGGGCATGGGGCACGAGATGCCCGAGGCGGCGTGGCCTCAGATCCTTGATCCGATCAGTGCGCTGGTTGCCCGGGCCGAGACCCTCTGACCCTTTCGGTTGGTACCTGTCGGCCTGCGGGCCGACAGGCGATCAGGGCTGGATGATGATGAGGCGGTCCTCGGTCATCTCGCGCACCGTGTAGGCGGGGCCTTCACGGGTGTTGCCCGAGTCACGGATGCCGCCATACGGCATGTGGTCGGCCCGCCACGACGGCGACTCGTTGATGAGCACACCGCCGTACTCGAGGACCTCGGTGGCCCGCAGGGCCTTGCCGATGTCGTTGGTGAACACAGCGGCCTGTAGCCCGTAGGTACTGGCGTTAGCCCTGGTCAGGGCGTCCTCGTAGTCGGTATAGGTGGCAATGCCCACCACCGGTCCAAACACCTCAATGCAACTGACCTTCATGTCATCGGTGACGTCGGCCAGAACGGTGGGGGCCAGAACGCCGTCGGTCATGGTGCCGCCACAGACCAGCGTGGCCCCGGCTGCCGTGGCTTCATCGACCCAGGCGGCGACCCGTTCGGTCTCGCCGCCGTCGATGAGCGACGACACATCGGTGGCCGGATCGGCTGGATCGCCCACGGTGAGGCTGCGGGCCTGGTCGGCCATGGCCTCGGTGAACGCAGTGGCGATGTCTTCGTGCACGTAGATGCGCTGGGTGGAGATGCAGGTCTGACCGGCGAAGCCGAAGGCCGCCATCTTCAACTTGGCGGCTGCAGCAGCCACGTCGACGTCGGGTTCGATGACGATCGGCGAGTTGTTGCCGAGTTCGAGGGAAACCTTCTTGCGGGGGGCGGTAGCTCGGATGTTCCAACCCACGGGTGGCGAGCCGGTGAAGGTGATCATGGCCACGTCATCGTGTTCGACCAGATGTGCGGCAGTACGGCCCGGGCAGGTGACCACGTTCAACCAGCCCGGCGGCAGACCACAGTCCTCGAGGAGGACCTCGGCCAGCAGGAGGGCGGTCAACGGGGTAGACGAGGCCGGCTTGAGGACCACCGGGCAGCCAGCGGCGATCGCCGGTGCAATCTTGTGACACACCAGATTCAACGGAAAGTTGAACGGCGAGATGGCTCCGACCACGCCGATCGGGACCTTTTTGATGAAGCCGGTCTTGCCTTCACCAGCCGGACTGGCGTCCAGCGTCAGGGCTTCGCTGGTCATGGTCCGGGCCACGGCGGCCGAGAACCGGGCCGTGTCGACGGCCCGGGAGGCCTCGACGCGGGCAGTGCTGATGGGCTTGGCCGCCTCAGCCGAGATGCTCTGGGCGAACTCCTCCTGTCGGGCCGTAAGGGCCTCGGCCAGACGGTCCAAGATGGCGGCGCGTTCGTGGGTGGGGATCGCTCCGGCGGCCAGAGTGGCCTTTGCCGTGGCGATGGCCGCGTCGAGGTGTTCCGTCGTGCCCACCGGGACACTGCCCAGGACACGACCGTCGTAAGGCGACCGGACCTCGTCGGCCTTGTCGGCGTCGACGCGCTCGGCGCCGATGATCATCAGGTGATGTTCGCTCACGGGGAAGACCTCCGGGGACGCGCGTGTGACCGGGACAACCTACACTGATGCAGATACTTCGGACCCGAATGAATCTGATGGTGTGGGTCCGCCGGGCCCTGGGATGAGGGCGATGATGGGCGACGACGCTGGAGTGCGGTCACGGGTTTCCGTGGCTGGGGTATCGGTCTCCGTCGACCATTACGTCGGAGGGCGTCGCCTGTCGTCGCCCACCACCTTCGAGAATCGCTCCCCGTTGGACTGGTCGACGGTGCTGGCCGAGGTGTCGGCCGGTGACGCCGCCACAGCGGATGCTGCCCTGGCCGCGGCCACCGAGGCCTTCGAGGGCTGGGCTGCCCTGGGTACCGCCGGGCGGGCACCCCACCTCCGCCGTCTGGCCGACCTGATCGACGAGCGGGTGGCCGATATCGCGGCGGTTGAGTGCGTCGACATGGGGATGCGCCACGAGAGCCTCCGCAACCGGGTCATCGGCCGGGGGGCTAGAAACTTCCGGGCCTACGCCGAACTGGCCGAACAGCACGAGGAACGGGTCTGGTCGTCCAACGGCACCGCCAACCGTGTGCAGCGACTCCCTGCTGGTCCAGCGGTGGTCATCACGCCGTGGAACGCCCCGTTCATGCTGGCCACCTGGAAGCTGGCTCCCGCGCTGGCTGCCGGCAACCCGGTGGTCCTCAAGCCTGCCGAGTGGTCGCCCCTGTCGGCCAGCTTGCTGGCCGACCTAGCCGACGAGGCCGGACTGCCGTCCGGCGTACTCAACGTCGTGCAGGGCATCGGGTCCCAGATCGGTCCACCACTGACATCGGACCGGCGGGTGCGGCGCCTGTCGTTCACCGGTTCGCCGGCCACCGCCCGGGCGATCGGGACGGCTGCCGCGGCCAACATCGTGCCGTTCACCGCGGAACTGGGCGGAAAGGGCGCCCTGGTGGTGTTTGCCGACAGCGACCTGGATGCAGCGGCCCGCACGGCAGCCGGCCAGTACGACGACTCGGGCCAGGTCTGCCTGGCCGGGACCCGCCTACTCGTCGAGGCTTCGGCGGCCGACGACTTTCTGGCCCGGTTCCACGCCTACGCCGACGAGCACCTCCTCGGCGACGCCCATGACGATGCCACCACGATCACTCCGATGATCCACCCCACCCACGTGACCCGCGTCGAGGGGTTCATCGAGCGGGCGCTGGCGGCCGGCGACAAGGTGCTCCGGGGTGGGCACCGTCATGTCCCCGACGGTTGGACCGGGCGGCCCGAGGACGCCCTGTGGGTTGAGCCCACCCTTATCGCGCCGGCGTCCAATGACAGCGAGATCGTCCAACACGAGGTGTTCGGGCCCGTCCTGACCTTCCAGACGTTCGTCGACGAGGATGAGGCGATCCGGCTTGCCAACTCAACGGCCTACGGGCTGTCGGCCACTTTGTTCACCGGATCGGCCGAGCGGGCCGAGCGGGTGGGTGGCGCTCTTCGGGCGGGCACCACCTGGGTCAATTGCTTTCTGGTTCGCGACCTGACGGCGCCGTTCGGTGGCTTGGGCATCAGCGGACTGGGGCGCGAGGGTGGTGATCACGCCCTGGAGTTCCACGCCGACCTCAAGACCCTCCAGATACGTGAGGACACCACCACATGAGCGACCTGATAACCCCCCGCCGGCGAGAGCTGGTGGGCCAGATGGCAGCGCTGGGGCCGACCATCGCGGCCCGGGCCGATCAGGTCGACCGGGATGCGGCCTTTCCCTACGAGAACTACGCCGATCTCCGCGAGGCGGGCTTCCTTGCCCTGTGCATCCCTGAGGAACACGGCGGACTGGGTGCGGACTTCTCGACCTACGCCCTGGTATCCGAGGAATTGGCCAGGCACTGCGGTTCGACCGCGCTGACCTTCAACATGCACACAGCCACCATGTTGCTGATCGGCCAGATAGCCGACGACCTCTCGATGGGTGACGAGGAGCGAGTGGAGCACGACCGGCGCCGCACCGCCGTGTGGCGTGGCGTGGTCGAGGACGGCACGATCCACGCTCAGCCGTTCAGCGAGGGGCGGGCACCCGGGGAGACCGCGGGCTTCGCCACGCAGGCCGTTCCCGTCGACGGGGGCTTCCGGGTGTCGGGTCGCAAGATCTTCGCCTCGTTGTCCGAAGCCGCCGACAGTCACAACGTGACTTGCATGGTCGAAGGCGACGATCGGGTCCGGTTCCTCGGGGTACCGGCTGACGCGGAGGGCATCACCATCCAAGGCGACTGGGATCCGCTGGGCATGCGGGGCACCGTTTCCAAGAACTTGCTGTTCGACAACGTGTTCGTACGTGCCGACCAGGAGTTACTGCCGCCTGGTTGCTTCGACCAGGTGGCCACCCGCTGGCCGTACTTCTACATGACGCTGTCGTTTTCCTACCTGGGGATCCAGCGGGCGGTGCTGGACTACACGGCAGCCGCCCTGCGAGGCGACGGTGGGTCGACGGAACGCCGGGACCACCCGCAGAAGCAGAACGGGTGGGCGGAGATGCGCTTGGCGTGGGAACGGTCCCAGGCCCTGACCTACCGGGTGCTTGGCGAGGTAGGGGTGGATCCGACCGAGGACCAACTCCATCGGGCCTGGTCGGCCACGGTGACGGCCATGGAGACGGCGCCTGAGGTGGCGTCCACCGCGGTCCGGGTGTGTGGCGGCCGCTCGCTTCTGCGACCCAGCGCTCTGGAGCGGATGTATCGCGACGCCCGCTGCGGTGCCACGATGCTTCCGTGGAGCGTCGAGGTGACGCGCGATCGACTGGGCCGGGCTGGCCTCTACGACGACTGAACCGATCAGGAAGGGATGGGGGGACTGACATGAGTGTGCCGTGGCATCGGATTGAGGCGTTCTCCGACCACTTCGCCCGTTGTGCAGTGCACGCCGGCGAGACGGCCGTGGTGCTGGCCGAGGACGACAGCCGTCCTGAACTGGTCAAGGCGGCCGTGGTCGCCCTGCAACGCCTCGGTGCCGCGGTGTCGACCGTGGTGCTGCCCACGCTCCCCAACCGGGGCCCCGTCCCTATCCGCTCCACCGGAGCGTCGGTGGCTCTCGCCCACAACCCGGCGGTGCTGGCAGGACTGGCAGCTGCCGACTTCATTGCCGACTGCACTGTGGAGGGCCTGCTGCACGCTGAGGAACGCCCGGCCATCCTTTCCGACGGCGCCCGGATTCTGATGTTGTCCAACGAGCACCCGGAGGTGTTCGACCGCGTTGGCCACGATGAATCTTTGAGCGACCGGGTGGCCCATGGACGCCAACTGCTGGCCGGGGCGTCGACCATGCAGGTCACCTCCGTGGCCGGAACCGACCTCACGGTCCACCTGGCTGGAGCGGTGGTCGCTGGGTCGGACGGCACGGTCACCGAGCCGGGCGGTATCGCCCACTGGCCAGGCGGGCTGGTGCTCTGCTTTCCGGCCGCCGGCTCTACCTCGGGAACCATTGTCATGGCCCCGGGTGACGCCAACCTGACCTTCAAGGAATACGTGCGATCACCGATCACCTGCACGCTGGTGGACGATCACGTCGTGTCCGTTGACGGCGACGGGTTGGACGCCGAACTCTTCTCGTCGTACCTGGCTGCATGGGACGAACCGGAGGCCTACGCGGTCAGCCACGTGGGCTGGGGCATGAACCACGCCTGCCGGTGGGATGTCCTGCCGCTGTACGACAAGGCCGACCTGAACGGCACGGAGCTACGGGCCTTCGCCGGGAACTTCCTGTGGTCGACCGGGGCCAACGAGGTGGCCGACCGATTCTGCCGGGGCCACTTCGACCTGCCGATGCGAAACTGTACGGTGGCCCTCGACGGTGTGTCCGTAGTGGTCGACGGAACCCTGGTTCCAGATCTGACCTGAATGACTGGCCAGGCCAGGCCAGGCCTGGGCTGACGGCCGGGACCGGGTAGGTACGCGGCTCGGAGGACTGCCTCTTTGAGCTCAGGCGGTCTGGATGGTGAGGTGCTTGGTGCCGCTGATGAGGTTGGAACGCAGGCGGTCCGAGGCGTGCACGATCTCGATGTCGGTGGTGCGGGCGAGCAGTTCCTGCAGGGTGATGCGGATCTCCATGCGGGCCAACCACGCTCCCAGACAGAGATGCGGCCCGTTGCGCCCGAAGGCAACGTGGTCGTTGGGGTCCCGTCGGATGTCGAACCGGTAGGGGTCGTCGAACTTCCGCTCGTCGTAGTCAGCCGACGCCCACCACAGCACGACCTTGTCGCCCTTTCGGATGGTGCGGCCGTGGAGCCGCTGGTCACTGGTAGCGGTGCGCCGGAAGTGGGTGGTGACCGTGGTCCACCGCAGGATCTCCTCGACTGCCGTTCCCATCAGTGTCTGCTCATTTCGTAGAGCCTGCATTTGCTTGGGATGGTCTACGAGCGCCCGTAGACCTTCGGTCAACGAGTACCGGGTGGTGTCGTTGCCAGCGGCGACCAGCAGAGCGAAGAAGTTGTTGAACTCCAGATCACTAAGTGGTTCGCCGTCGGTGGTCGTCGCCAATAGTCGGGAGATCACATCGTCGTGGGGGCAGCCCCGCCGTTCAGCAGCTGCCTTTTGCGCGTAGCGGAAGACCTCCAGGCCGGCTGGGCTGCGGAAAGGGATAAGTCGGAATTCGTCGGTGTCGACCTGATCGACAACGTGGTCGGTGTACTCGGGATCGGAGTTGGACAGGAGCTGATCGCCCCATTCCACGAGTTGCTCGGCATGGTCGTCGGGGATCCCCAGAAGCCGACCCAGCATCCGCATCGGAAGCAAGCGGGCCACCTCGGCCACGAAGTCGAACTCGCCGAGGGTGAGTGCTTCATCGAGAATCTCGACTGTGAGCTCCCGGATCGGCTCCTCGTAGGACTCGACTGTCATACGTGTGAAGCCCCGGTTGACGAGCCGGCGCAACCTGGTGTGGTCGGGTGGGTCTAGCTCCATGAGGGTGCGCCGAGCCTCGGTCTCCTCAGCATCCATTTCTTCGAGACGGATGCCCTGGTAGGAGGTGAAGTCGCCCCACCGTCGGTTCAGGTCGACCACGTCGTCGTAACGAGTCACGGCCCAGAAGCCGGAGCCGTCAGCCTCGTCGACCCATGCCACCGGATCCTCATCGCGCATTCGCTGGAAGGTGGAGTACGGCGTGCCGGCCACCCAGGTGTCATGTGACGACAGGTCAACGTGGCCGTCGTCGGAGTCCGGTGTCCAGGGGTGACGGGCCACCTTCGTCTCCATGTTGCCGGTCACTATTCCCTTTCTGGGCGGAGATCGGCAAGAGTGGTGCCTCCGTTCCACGAAGCGCTCACGCTGCGCCAGTATCCGGCGATCATTTCCTTGGGAGCGAGGCGGTTGAGTTCCTCGACTGGAGATTCGAATACCCGGAGATCGACGTCGCCGGTGAATGCCGGACTGACTTCAGCGTCGTAGCCCTGCATGGTGACCAGTTCGTGCAGCGAATCGGTGCCGTCAGCCTCGATGGCCGGGAAATATCGGTGGTGGATCATTGGCAAAGCGTTCACGAAGCCGGCGTGGTCGCTGGGGCCAGTGATTGTGAATTCGGCTTCGATAAGTCGGCGCCCGTAGGCCGAGCAGGTGGCGCCGAAGTGGCCGCCAGGTTCAAGTCGAGGTCCGGCCTTGCCTACCGTGACTGGTCGGGTGACCCAGATGTCGCCCAACTTCTTGGGGTAGCCCTGCACGTGGCCACGCAACATTGCGTAGTCCTTGTCGACCCAGATATAGACGCAGCGACTGTACGTCTGGCCCTCGTAGGTGCAGCGGACGACGACGAAGCACTCCTTGTACTGGAGTCGGTCGGGATCAACGACTTCATTGAAGTCGTCGGAGCAGGACTGCCAGTCGGCCCAGATGATGGCCACCGCGCCCGGGTCGTCGTCAACCGGTGTCAACGGCTCGGGAAGTAGTTCAGCCACGGCCGCTGGGTCGGTGCGGTACTCGATGGTGAGCATGTCGCCCGAGTAGTGCCACGGAGGCGAGGGGACCAGTGAGGAGAGGCCGGTGGCCGAGCGGGGGAACGTAAAGCCTTGGAGGTTTGCCATGATGATGAGCGTATCATTTGGTCCCTAACGACTTCCATGCAAAGATGCTGCTCCCGCCAATAGCGCGGGATTGACCGATTGGGAGCTGCGGGTGGCCACGGACGGAAGCGGATCGCGAGAGACCCGGCGAATCATGCTGGACGGGTCGGTGGTCCCAGTGACAGTGGATGGCAAAGAGTTGGTGACCAGCGACGGTCGCCGAATCTCCGAGGCTGACGCCATGCACCTGCCTCCTAGCGAGCCATCCAAGATCCTCTGCGTTCACCTCAATCACGTCAGCCGGGTCGAGGAGTTCCAGGTTTCATTGCCGGCGGCGCCCACTTACTTCCAAAAGCCGACGTCCTCGTTGAACGCACATCGTGGCGAGGTGGTGCGACCCGAGCGATGCCGTTGGCTCAACTACGAGGGTGAGATCGTCATCGTCATGGGTCGACTGTGTCGCAACGTCAGCCCCGACGAGGCGGGCGACTTCATCGCCGGGTACAGCATCGGCAACGACTACGGCCTGCATGACTTCCGTGACACCGATGCTGGCTCGATGCTGCGGGTCAAGGGCTCGGACACCATGTGCCCGGTCGGTCCGGGCCTGGTCGAGGGCTGGGACTTCCGGGGCAAGGGCATCCGCACCCTGGTCAATGGCGAGGTGGCCCAGGACGGCAACACCGACGAGATGACGTGGGACATGCACTACTTGGTGGCCGACCTGGCCCGCACAATCACCCTGCTCCCAGGGGACATGATCTTCTCGGGCACGCCGGCCAACTCCCGGCCCGTGCAGCCCGGCGACGTGGTCACCGTGGAGGTTGAGGGCATCGGGGCGCTTACCAACACCATCGTGACCGGTCCAGTGCCCATCCGTGACGACTGTGGTGCCCAGCCCACCGAGTCCGAAGAGGTCCTATCGACCGCCCTCGGTGGCGACTGGGAGTTCCGTGGTATCCGCTCTCCAGAGCGCTGAAGTGGTGGCAACGACTGGCTAGTGCACATTTAGATTTTGTATGTAAATATGGCGCCGTCGTTGCAAACCCGCTCGACGCGACAGGTCAGGAGCATCAGTAGGCCGCTCGGTTGACCGTCGTTTACTCCCGAATGATTTACCCGAATGATTTACCCGAATGATTTAGATGCAAGGATTCTGAAGTACTAACTGGTCTCTAATTGAGTTCCATCCGGAGGGGTGACCCGATATGAAAACGAAATTCACGATGGCTTTGCTAACAGTCTTGGCAGTCACAGCTGCGTCCTGCGGGAGCAGTAGTGACGAGGCGTCGGAGCCACAGACAACAGCTGCCCCGGCAACAACAACTGCCCCGGCAACAACAGCTGCCCCTGCGACTACCGCTGCATCAGGAGACGGCTCAGCAGCGGCGATGTCGGGTCTAGATGTGGACGCGGTCTTGGCGGCGGACCTTTCGGATTGCGCCGATGCACCGTCGGGTGACCCGATCCGCGTGGGAATGGCGATGGACTTCTCCGACGTTGTGGGGTTCGTGGATATCCCGGGCTCGAAGGTCGTGCCGTATGTGGCGGAGCTGATCAACTGCGCAGGCGGCATCAACGGAAGCCCAGTGGAGGTCCGCGTGGCTGAGGTTGGTGACGACGCTGCGTTGGCTACCCAGGAGCTGCTGGACTGGGGCGCCCATTTCCTTATTGGCCCACCGTTCGCGGACTTCGCGTTGCCGATTTTGCAGACGACCGGTGGTCAGGTGCCGTTGTTCGTAGCGGCGTCGACGGAGCCGACGTTGGCTGATGCGTCGATCAACTCGTACCTAGTGACGTTTGACGACTACGGGATGTCAGAGGCGGCAGCGCGTTGGGCGCTGGACCAGGGCATCACGCGGGCCATCGTGTTCACCGAGGGTGAGGGGATCCCCTATACGGGCGTGAACCCGGATGCGTTTATCGCTGAGTTCGAGGGCAATGGCGGCGAGGTGGTCAGCACGCAGACATACGTATGGGCAGCCGATACCGACTTCTCGGCGCAGGTGAACGAGATCGCTGGCATCTCCGAGAACAACGAGATCGTCTTCTCGGCCGCTCTCGGCTTCCAGTTGACCGCTCTGCGCGGGCAGCTCGAAGGTCAGGGCCTCGACGGCCTGACCTACGCGGGAACCGATGCCCTGGATGCCACCGGTATCCAGTTCGAGGCGAACAACGAGGGCATTGTTCACACGCCGCACGTCAGCATCAGCGCTGGTGATCGGGTGGACACGCTGCTGGCTGACTACGAAGCCGCCAAGGGCGAGGCGTTGGAGAGTCGCGGGTTCATGCCGCTCTATGTGGACTCGATGTTCCTGGGAATCCAGGGGATCTTGGACTGCGGGTGTGCTGACCCGGCGGGCATCGGTGAAGCCGTGAAGCAGATCTCGGGCTTTGAGGGCCTGTCAGGTGAGATCAGCTATGCCGGCACTAACGGCATTCCACCCAAGGCAGTTCCGATCAACCGGATCGTCAACGGCGAAGACGTGCTCGTCGCCACCATCGGAGACTGAATCGGCGTGCTCGAGGTGTCGGGTCTCACGACCGCCTATGGCGAGATCTCGGCACTTCGGGATGCAAACCTAAGCGTCGGGTCCGGTGAGGTCGTTGGCCTCATCGGACCCAACGGCGCGGGCAAATCGACGCTGTTGAACACCATCGCCGGCCTGTTGGTGCCCCGGGCCGGGAGGGTGGACTTCGACGGGCGGGACGTCACCGGCCGCTCACCGGAAGAGTTGTTGCGAGCGGGCCTGGCGCTGGTGCCCGAGCGTCGACGCATCTTCGTGGACCTGACCGTGGAGGAGAACTTGCGGATCGGTGGCGTCACCATCCCGGCGACGGATCGGGGCGACCTACTCAACGAGATGGCTGAACTATTTCCCGTTCTTCGCGACAAGTGGACGACATCGGCTGGCTACCTGTCTGGCGGCGAGGCCCAGCAGTTGGCCATTGGCAGGGCGCTGATGTCGAGGCCACGACTGCTGATGATGGACGAGCCGTCGCTGGGCCTCGCTCCGATTCTTGTAGATACCGTCTTCCAACTTGTCGAGGCGCTCCGCGACCAAGGTCGGACGCTGCTGGTAGTCGAGCAGAACGCGACGAGAATGCTCGAGGTGGCCGACCGGGCATACGTGTTACGCAGCGGCCAGGTGGTTGCCGAGGGCACTGGGGCCGAGTTGCGATCCGATGAGCGACTCTTCGACATGTTCGTGGGTAACTGAGCGGTGGTTGAACTCCTTCAGAACCTGATCGACGGCCTAGGTAGAGGCAGTATCTACGCTCTGCTGGCTCTTGGGGTCGCCGTGATCTTCGGCGTCATGCACCTCCTGAACTTTGCGCACGGTGAACTAATCACCGTTTCGGGGTATGCAGCGTTTTGGGCGATCGAAGCTGGCTGGTCGTGGATCCTGACTGTTCCGTTGGTGATAGTCGTCTCGGTACTCACGTCATTGGTCATCGAACGGGTGGCCTTCAGTCGGGTTCGTGGTGCCGACCAGTTCACGCTCCTACTCACTTCGTTTGGCGTGCACTTTGTCGTGTTCGCCATTTTCTTGCTCTACGTATCCGCTTCAGTCAAGACGTTTGCACGACCCGGTTGGGTTACCGACACCTACGCCCTCGGTTCCTTAAGGGTCGAGGTATACGACACGGTGGTTATCGCCATCACTCTGGCCACGTTGGCCGGCACCACGTTCGTGCTGCAGCGGACCACCTTCGGGCTTTCTCTGCGAGCTGCCGCTGCCGACTTCGACACTGCCCGGCTGATGGGGGTCCGGTCGGACTCGGTCATTCGTGGCGCCTTCGCTCTATCGGGACTCCTGGCGGGTATCGCCAGTGTTTTCTGGCTGATGCGAGCCGGTAGCACCGTGCCCAGCGCGGGTATCGACCCGATGCTGAAAGGCGTGCTAGCGGCACTGATCGGGGGGCTAGGAAGTCTCCGGGGTGCCGTCGTCGGGGGCTTTGCCCTGGGTATGGCCGAAGTGCTCCTGCGGTCGCGTCTGCCCGACTCGATAGCCAGTCTTACCGAGGGCGTGGTCTTCCTACTCATCGCTCTTCTATTCATCTTCCGACCCCAGGGCCTGGTCTCGGTCGACCACGCTGAACGAGTCTGATGTTTCCCGACCTGCGCCGTGACGTACTGCTACCGGTTGCCGCCGGGCTGATCCTTTTTGGCCTCTTTGTGGGTGCCGGCCTTCTGTACCAAGGCCAGTTGGGGGGTCAAGAGCGACTGGTCACCTTGGCTCTTATCGATGCTGTCCTCGTCCTAGGGCTGCAGATCTACGTCGGGAACACGGGGATCCTGTCCTTTGGTCATATCGGCTTTGGGGCCATCGCTGGATATGCCTTTGCGCTGATGGCGATTTCGCCAGTCGAGAAAGCCAAGCGGGTCGCTGACGCTCCGTTCGGCTTAGCGGATGTGCACCTAGGACCCTGGACGAGCATGGGTCTGGCCCTCGTGGTAGTCCTGATCGTGGCGCTAGTTGTCGGCCTTGGCCTAGCCCGCTCTGGCGCCGAGTCCGGCGCCGTGTCGGCCACTGTCATTACTCTGGCTCTGCTCTTCGTGACCCACGAGGTTGCCCGGAACTGGCCTGACCTGACCGGGGGCGATCGGGCTGGCCTTTCGTTCCGTATCGGTGGGGGACTTGATTCCCGAGCGCCTCTGTACCTGGCGCTCCTCGCTGCCATTCTTTCCGCTCTTCTCTATGCCCGGAGTCGGGGCGGTCGTCTAGCCGTGGCTGCCCGAGAGGATGACCTCGCGGCCCGCGCCATGGGAGTGAACCCGCTCGTTCAGCAGATGGTGGCCCTCCTGTTGTCCGTAGCGGTAGTCGGAATGGGGGCCGGGCTCCGGGTTTACGAGAGGGGTTCGATCCTGCCCCGCGACTTCTTCTTCAATCTCACTCTGGTAACCCTGGTCATGCTCATCGTCGGGGGGCGCCGAAGCGTGAGCGGCGCCCTGCTGGGGGTGGCGGTCATCACCGCAGGTCGGGAGTTAGCGCGGCGTTTAGGTCAGGACGGCTTCGAGTTCTTCGGCATTGGTCTGGACGGCGCGCCGTTGGACTGGATCTTCCGAGAGAATCTGAAGACGGTATTCCTCGGCGTAGCCATGCTTGGTTTCATGATCTGGCGACCGTCGGGCCTGTTGGACGATTGGGATCTCGACCGCTGGTTGCACGCACGTCTGGATAGGTGGCGGAGTCGACGCGAGGACCCTCAAGATGGGACTCGACCGGAACTCCCATCGGAGGTAGAGCCCGACGATACGGACGTTCTCGTCGTCAAGGGGGTCGGCGTTTCTTTCGGAGGCTTCCAGGCGCTCGACGAGGTGGGCCTTGAAGTGGGCCGAACCGAGGTCGTCGGAGTCATCGGACCCAACGGTGCTGGCAAGACCACCTTGCTGAATGTGGTCACCGGACTGGTTGGATCGGACACGGGCCGCGTTGAGTTGGGTGAAGTCGATCTCACCGGCATGCCATCCCACCAGATCGCTCGGAGGGGTCTGGTGAGGACCTTCCAGAATTTGCGCCTATTTGGCGCCCTGACCGTTCGGGAAAATATCGAAGTGTCTGCCCTTGTGGCTTCGTCCACTCGGCAACATCGCCTACCTCCGGACATCGATGGCCTGCTGCTGGTCGCTGGCTTGTGGGACGTCCGTGATCGCCGAGCCCGAGAGTTGGACTACGGCACATCACGGCGCTTGGAGTTGGCGCGAGCCGTCGCCATGGCTCCGTCCTTTCTCCTGTTGGATGAGCCAACGTCGGGCATGAGTGACGCCGAATCGCTAGTTATGGTCGATCAGGTTCGGCGGATGGCTGGGGTGGTGGGTGCCGGTGTGGTGGTCATCGACCACGATCTCAATTTCATCACCGGGATCTGCGACCGCATCACCTGCTTGGATCGTGGCCAGGTCATAGCTGTCGGATCGGCAGCCGAAGTGCAGGCAGACCCGGTTGTCCAGGCCGCCTATCTTGGAAGTTCCGCAGAGACCTGAGGTCCCGCTAGGGCGACGTCCACAATTCCAGACGTGGAAGGGTCCCTCGTTAGCGCAGGTGGGAGGCTTCCGAAACCAGCCAGGCGAAGAGAGGGTCGCCCGCCCGGGTTGGGAGCATCTCGGGGTGCCACTGAACGGCAACTACGGGCAGATTCTCATGCTCGAGGCCTTCGACAGAGTCATCGCCGGAGCGTGCTGTGACTCGCAAGTCTCTTCCCACCTCGTCCACGGTCTGATGATGCAGTGAATTGACCGGGAGGTAAGGGCCGTAGATGCCACCGAGGACGGTGTCGTCGTCGAACGTCACGTCGTGCCACTCGGTCGTGACTGGCGAATCGAATCCGGCGTGACTGGGAACATCCTGATGAAGGGTGCCACCGGCGTGGATGTTGACGATCTGAAGGCCCCTGCAGATGCCGACCACCGGTATCCGGTCGTTGTAGGCGGCGTCCAGCACAGCGCACTCGTGTTCGTCGCGCAGTGGTTCTGGAGGGAACGCGTCAGTCGATGACTCATGGCCATACCTTTGGGGGTTGACGTCGGCTCCACCGGTTAGCAGTACGCCATCGAGGCGAGGGACGAGTTCGGCCGGGTCGACGTCAAGGGGGATGTGGATCGGTAGCCCACCAGCCTCGAGGACACCCCGCCCGTAATCGGCGTAGTAGAGGTCGACGGAGAAATCAGCCAGTACGTCCAGGTTCCCCACCAACTGGTCGCCTTTCTTGCGCCTCCCCGTGATTCCGATCAACGGTCGTGGTGGCACGGACGCTCCTTCGCGTTGTTTGGCCAGTTAGAAATGAATAATGTATTCAAAGTATCCTGAGTGGCGATATCCCACCATCCGGGGGCGACGGGGAGGAGTACATGGAGCCGAAAGGTGATGGGCGTGAGCCACGGTATCCCCAGCGGACGCCGGCCTCCAGACGTCGGGGCGTCCTTGGAGAGGAGGTCGTGGACTACGTACGGGAGCTCATCCTGACCGGCACCATTCGGTCCGGGGAGAAAATCGACCAGCAGGCGGTCAGTGAGGCCCTAGGGGTTAGCCGAAGCCCCATTCGCGAAGCGCTGGTAGTTCTCGGCCGTGAAGGCCTCGTCGAGTTGACGCCCCGCCGCGGGGCCTCAGTGGCTGACCTATCGCCGGAGGACATCATCGACCACTACGCCCTGTTCGGCGTGGTGTCCGGGAGGGCAGCCGCCCTGGCAGCGGAGACCATCGACGAGGAGGGGCTCTCGGAACTCCGCAAGGTTCACACCCGCTTCCTCGACGCTGGATCCGAACTCGGACCAGACGACCTTCAGCAGCTGAACCATGACTTTCATCGGATCATCAACCTGACGGCACCGGGTCGGACCCGCTGGTTGCTGCGCCATCTTGAGCACTCGGTGCCCTCCAGCTACTACGAGTTCGCGGACGGCTGGAATCACACGGCGGTTCAACACCATGCGGCGATCTTGGAGGCCATCGCCAGTGGCGACGCCGATGGCGCCCGGCGGGCCATGGAGAGCCACCTGCAGGCCAGTGGCGAGGCCGCTGCTGCCCAGTTGGCGGCCCGTGGTTTCTTTGGCGACGACATCAGGGAGACGATGCCGTGATAGCCGGTGCCCAACCGGTCGGCCGCGACGACCTGGACCTCATACGCATCGAAGTTCAACGCTTGGCCGATCGATACGGGTGTGACTATTGGCGCGGCCTTGAACCCGACCGGTACCCGGAGGAGTTTGTCGCTGACCTGACCGCTCACGGCTGGTTGGGGGCCCTCATCCCCGAGGAATACGGCGGTGGCGGCCTTGACCTCACCGGCGCCTCGGTGGTCCTCGAGGAAGTTTCGGCCAGCGGCGGCAACCCAGCTGCCTGCCATGCCCAGATGTACGTCATGGGCACCCTGCTGCGCCACGGATCCGAGGAACAGAAGCGGCGATATCTACCCCGGATCGCCTCGGGCGAACTACGGCTCCAGGCCTTCGGCGTCACTGAGCCGGCAGCAGGGTCCGACACTGGCAGTATTCGGACCCGTGCCGTACGTGACGGTGACACGTGGCAGGTGAACGGACAGAAGATCTGGACCAGTCGGGCGCTCCATTCTGACCTGATGCTGTTGCTGGCTCGGACTACACCGTCCAGCGAGTGTGAACGCCACACTGATGGGCTGTCGGTGTTCCTCGTAGAGATGCGTGACGCCGCCGGCGACCTCGTCCCGGGACTCACCATCAATCCGATTCCCACGATGATGAACCACAGCACCACGGAGGTGTTCTTCGACGAAGTGGTGCTCCCCGCTGATGCCCTCGTCGGGACCGAGGGGATGGGGTTCCGCCACGTGCTTGATGGTATGAACGCTGAGCGAATCTTGATCGCAGCGGAGTGCATTGGTGACGGCAGGTTCTTCCTTGAACGGGCCTCCGCCTACGCCTCGGAACGGGTGGTATTCGGTCGTCCCATCGGCGCCAATCAGGGCGTGCAGTTCCCTCTTGCCCGGGCATACGCCGACCTGCAGGCCGCCGACCTCATGCGCTATCGAGCAGCCGAGTTGTTCGACGCCGGTCAGCCCTGCGCGGCCGAGGCAAACATGGCCAAACTGCTGGCTTCAGAAGCATCGTGGTCAGCAGGCAATGCGGCCTTGGACACTCACGGTGGGTTCGGCTTCGCTGTCGAATACGACATCGAACGCAAGCTGCGGGAAACTCGGCTCTACAAGGTCGCCCCCATCAGCAACAACTTGGTCCTCACCTTTCTTGGCGAGAAGGTTCTGGGTATGCCGAGGAGCTACTGATGCGTGCCGTGGTTTGCGATGGGGTGGGTGCCGACTTGCGCCTGGTCGAGAACCACCCGGAGCCCGTGGCAGCTCCGGGCGGTACCACGTTCTCCGTCACTGCCTGCGGCGTCTGTCATAGCGATCTGCACGTGGTCGATGGAGATTTCCCCAGCCCGCTGCCCATGGTTCTGGGACATGAGGTCACCGGCGTCCACGAACGCCTTGGCTCGGTCATGCTCTATGCCCCATGGGGTTGCCGGTCGTGCCCGCAGTGTTCCGATGGGCTTGAGCAGATCTGTGCGGACGCCACTGAGGCTGGCTTGTTCACAGACGGCGGGTACGCCGAGCGGATGCGGGTGCCTGACGAGAGCTGTCTG
>Ga0208764_10000149_pt1 | contig 39080 bp, 33 predicted proteins | sample ETNtaG_18_FD_185762 | JGI IMG/M metagenome (GOLD analysis project Ga0208764, IMG submission 185762) | Marine microbial and viral communities from oxygen minimum zone, Eastern Pacific Ocean - ETNP201302SV91 (SPAdes) (version 2) | ecosystem: Environmental > Aquatic > Marine > Oceanic ... | reverse complement strand
TAACAGATACGTTGCCAGATGAAGCAGCGATAATATCATCCAAATAAATACTTTGATTTTGTTTGTTATCCAATTGAGCTTGAATGGGACCACCAGCTGAATCAGCAGTACTTGTGGTACGCAAATCAGTTAACAAGTCAAACTGTGCATTAGTAACGGGCTGATTACTGCTAGCATTGATCTGTTCCGCATTAAGATACAACAAACCAGATCCATCCACAGCAGGAAGCTTTCCGCCTTCCCAATTAGAAGAAAACTCTAATTGAGGGATTTGCCCTATGGCTAGACCTGCATCAACTTCCACCTTTACACTACCAGCCTCCGCAACCGTAGCGCCATTTATTAATATTCCTCTCCCTGCATTTGTATATACATGCGCAATGTCACCGCCTGGAGCCCAATACCCTTCGTCTACACCATCAGAAGTCCATTGAAAACCAGCATCCCCAGCATCTTTGACAAAGAAATTACCATACTCAACTTTTGATGCAGATAATATTCCATCTTCAGCTAAATCATCCAAATGCACATTTTGCTGTTGCGCATCCAAATTTGTTCTTGCGTCTTCCGCAGTAGACGCACCTGTCCCACCTTGGTTTATCGCTAACATTGTGGTAAGACCAGTAATAGATAAAATGTCCGAATTGTTTCCCTTTTGAGCTTTGTTATCTAATTGATCCTGTATGAGACCACCAGGGCCATCTTCACCAGATATCGTACGAACACCTGCAAGCATATTGAATTCTGAATTCGAAACAGTACTATCATTAATTTGATCCGCTGTTATTCCTTCAAGTCTGGACGCATTTACAGCCGGCAACTTCTGATTGACATCAAGAGCAATTACTTGATTTGGTCCTGTACCGACATCTACATTAAATTCAATGCTAGTAGCAGAATCTGCACCAGATACCTCATAAGTCAAATAATCTCCAATATTAGACCAGCGCCCGGCCAAGTTCGCGTCAGATCCCCAAATTTGTCCTTGCTGACCAGGTTCATTGATAAAATATTCGCCATACTGAACTTTATCAGCTGGAATATCCTGTCCATCTGCATAATTTTGCAAATCCTGGTTCCATGCTTGAACATCTTGACCAATCTTGAGCCCAAGATCTATTCTTGCAGAATCAGCAGTTCTCGCTTCCCAATAGTAACCACGACTAATTAACATTTGTTTCACATTGGGGTTTTCCGAATGATTTTGAGTAGCAATTGTCTGTAGATCAGAATCAAAACCCTGCACATCTACACCAATTTGCAAACCAAGACTATCTCTAGCACCTTCACTAGTAGACGCACCTGTCCCACCATCAGATACGGATAAATCTTCAATACCCGATATAGAACCACCAGTAATTGCAACACTGTCTGATTCTTGAATGGCCATATCGCCTAATCCAAGTGCACTACGCGCATCTTCTCCACCTTGAGCAGTCCATGTAAGCTGGGTACCATCATAAACAATCAGATGCCCTTGCTCTAAATCTCTTAAGTCAGCTATTTGTTGTAATTCGGAATCATATGCCTGTATTGTGGATCCAATATATTGAAATAGAGAATCCTCAGATACATAATAACCAAGACTATCCAATGTTGCATAATAACTCAGAGTATCAGTTACTGCAAAATCAGCAAGGTCAGGAGTATTTAATATATCTTCATATTCACCAGAGAACGCCACTACGGATAGCTCAGATGTCAATGTATAATTATCTAAACTATCTAAGGTTACATAATAGCCAAGAGAATCCTTGGTTGCAAAAGGAGTGAGATCAGGAGAGTTTAACAGATCAGAGTACTCACCACTCATAGCAACTTGGGATAGGTCAGCTGTTTTGGTATAACCTTTAGCAAAATACGTTGTATCCGATTTTATTGCATACATAACAGATGTTATCTGTTGACGTGGGGACAACGTATTGCCATCAATTTCTATTTCAAGATATGAATTCATTGGAACAGTCTCTATTGGGAATCCATTGGAACCCAAAAGAGCTGAAACCAACCCATCTGAAACAGTTAATAGATGCGTTTCACTCCAAAACTCACTACCATCCTCTTCTTGGTCAAACAGTCGGAAATTCACCGTATACTGACCATCACTAACTGGGCCAGCTCCGCCGACTGTAAGGAAGCCTTGATAAGAGAGCAATCTTGGTACGGTTTCGACCGCAATAGATCTGCGCTATTCTTATCTCCTTCCTTATTATCAATTATTAGTTCACTGTTTTTGAACTTCTGTCCAAACAACAGGAACGGTACTAGCATAAATGCGAGAATATAATTCTTCATTACACTACTCCTTTTTTTTACTCTGTTGATCTGTTATTAAATTTTGTTTCAAAATCTGTCTTTATTTTTGCATTATAAATTTATTCAAACGGGAAATTACCTGGCGGCACGCCCAACTCTTCATCTCCACCAAAAATTGCAATCGTCAACCCCCCAATTACCATAGCTGTAGCGGCAAGTACTTCTGGATGTTCTTTATAAAATTCTACGGTATCATAAAATGAATCTTGTATCATTCCTTTTATCCCTTGAGCGCTTCTTCTTTGCTTCTTAGGTCTCTTATTATATCTTTTACCAGCAAACATATCTTTCAATGTTTTTTCGACAGCAGGTTTAATATCTGTCATACCCATAGGAGATCCTTGCTCATCCAGAACAATTGTAGTGGATAAATTAATTTGATCTGCCATTTTTAATGGAATCATCCCACTTTTAAGATTTTCAGCAACGGGATCACCACCCGAAGTTTCAAAAACTGAATAATAATTTAGCTTTAATACATTATTTTTTTGGAATTCCCAGGTCACAACATCAGTAGCGCCTACTGAAAGCGCATTCTCTGTTGCATCCGCTAAGGAGCTAGATGTCCTTTTGAATACTGGCTGGAACGGAGAAACTTCCGGCGCATCATACCCCCCAGGATATAAAAAGTCACTACTTACGGGTGACTCCAGAGGCATAAATACACCTACCCCATCATACAATACGGAATTAACGGTGCTAATAAGAAAATCATTAAATTGTCCAACCTTTGTAGTTGACAGATCTGAAATATTAAGTCCTTGCACAAGCCCAACTTGTCTATCTGTTTTTGGTCTTCCTGTGACTCGAACTGTATCCCGATCTACAACCTGCCCATCTGGACCGCTAACTGATAAGAAAAAAACATAATGCGTTTCAGTATCAAGTGTTGGAAGTTTAAATGTAGCAACTGGATCTGTAGCAGATGACAGCACAATTCCATCTGGTGTACGCCAAAGATATGATAAATCTTGATTAATTGCCGCACCAGGAGCAACAGCAGAAATCTGCACTTTTTCCCCTCCTTGCGCAACTTGGTTACCTGGCCCTTTAAATGAAGTCATTTTGCCCTGCTTTGCTCTCATTCCAACCAAATGAACCGTATTATATCTTCCATCGTTTAATGTCACCTTAAAAAGGAAAATTTGTTCGATCATTACTTCAGGAATTCGAAACCCAATTTCTGTATCACTTGTTCCTTTAAAATCCAAATTATTCATGGATTCCCATTTGTAGGATATCTTATCCTGATTATCATCATAAGATTTTCGAGCATCCAATGAAATCGTATCTCCACCCAATACATCAAAAACAATATCGACTTTCTGATTCATCTTTTCCTTAGAGGCAGCATCTATAGGATCCAAACGCATTTTACTAAATTGGTTTTTACCCCTAGAAATTCTTTGTTCACGAAGAACAATTTTAAACCCTTCCACAACTGCAACTGGAGGAGTGCTAACTACAGTCTGATTTAACCGGACTGTATCCTGTTCCGCGAATGAACTATGCTCATTATTTGCATTCGCATATAAACTTGTAATAAACAAAAAAACTGCAAGTAGCCTTACCATACAATACCCAAAGTCTATTTTATATTTTTAGCATCCATTAACTGCTAACAACATATCTACACATAAACAATACGCAGATATAGTAGCAAATTACATGCTAAGATACGATAAAACCATGATCTACCGCACATGAAAATTTAATTTTTTCTAACTATAATTACTTACTTCGCTAAGCAGTTTTACCATCATGTCTTTTGTTAATCTACGCGTATTCACATTCCTTGGGCTAGGATGATAACTTGATATTAAATGAAAGTTATTTGGCAACGTATAAATTGCATGATGTTTAAAAGGATAGTCTTTTACTTTTATATCAAATTGGGAACGCCAAAAGCGTAAACAAGCATCAAATGCAATTTTACCCAACGCAAGCATGCATTTAGCATTACTTAATAAGTTGATCTCATCATTAAAATAACTAAAACAATTCCGTAGTTCTTCTGCAGTTGGTTTATCTTGCGGTGGAACACATTTAAGTGCAGGTGTCATATAACAGTTGTTGAGTTCCAGCCCATCATCCAAGCTATCCGAATTCGGTTGGTTAGATAAACCAACTTCATGCATACACATCATTAAAAAATCTGCTGATTTATCCCCAGTAAAAACCCTGCCCGTACGATTACCTCCATGGGCTGCAGGAGCCAATCCAACAATAATAATGGAAGCCAGATGGTCCCCATACCCTGGAACTGGTTTTCCCCAATAATCCCAATCCATATATTGCTTTCGTTTTTCATTTGCAATTTTTGTACGAAAATCAACTAGGCGGGAGCAATCATTACAACGGGTTATTTTTGCATTAAAATGATCTAAATTATCTATATCTTGTTTAGTCATATCTGTAATATAGTTTTTTTTAAATCTTCATACTACTTTCGATGTTCATTGCTTCCACAATCAAGCTTATATAAATTCGCACCCAATTTTAACAATTATGAATTGAGTATTAATTATGGCTTTAATGACAACAATGCGCAACCGAATGCATATATTTCTATGGGCAATTCTTATTCTATTCTTATTAAGTATATCCATTGGAGGCTTAGTAGGTGGTGCAAATATCATCGATCAACTATTTGGTAGAATTGACCCATCAACTGCAATAGGCGCAGTAAATGGTCAAAAGATTTCCCCTGACGATTTTTCAAGAGCTGTTTCTGCTAGATTAGAACAAGTTCGTTCCAGTGGTCGCGAGATTACGGATAGAGACTTTGATCAAGCGAGAAAACAAGTATGGGATGATTATATCCGTGAAATATTAATTTCACAATCTATTGAAAAGCTTGAAATATCTGCAACGGATCAGGAAGTACTATATCACTTGCAAAATATTCCCCCACCATTTTTAACATCTGATCCAGCTTTTCAAACAAATGGAGAGTTTGACCAGTCAAAATATGAGCAAGCTATAAGCAATCCGAATGGCAATGAATGGATCCAGATTGAACAGTTCATGAAGGATACATATATACCAAATATCAAACTGCAAGAAATGGTAAATGCAGATTTAATTATTTCAGATGAAGATGTTTGGGAAAGCTATATTAAACAACATGTTAATTTTACTATTAATGGTGTTCATATTACCACGAATGCTGTAAAAGATGATATAGTAGAACCAACTGAAGAAGAATTGTTTGACGAATACACAAAAAATATTGATGATTTTTATCGTCAAGAGATGAGAAATCTTGATGTCGTATCTTGGGAAAAGAAACCTTCTAATGAAGATTCAAGTAGAATAATTGATGAATGTCAATACATCATGGACCAATTAAATGATGGTGCTGATTTTTCAAATTTAGCAAATATGTATTCACAAGATCCTGGCAACCAAGTCTCTCCAGACTCTGGTAGAGGTGGAGATCTAGGATGGTTTGGTAAAGGTCAAATGGTTAAACCATTCGAAGATGCAGCTTTTATTGCGAATGTTGGGGATGTCGTTGGGCCAGTTTTGTCTCGATTCGGCTATCATATAATTAAAGTAAATGATCGAAGAAATGATAATGATACAGAAGAAATTAATGCATCACATATACTTTTAAAAATTGAAATGGGTCCAAATACGAATGATGCGCTTAGACGTAAATCCACACTTTTTAGCTATGACGCATCTGACCCAAGTATAGGTTTTTCTGCTGCTCTCGACTCTCATCAAGTTACTACAAACAATGTGGATAATATTTTAGAAGAAGCTGCAACACTTCAAAATTTTGGCGCATTTCGTCAAGCCATTCGATTTGCTTATAATAATGAAGTGAATGATGTATCTGACCCTATGCAGAATGATCGGTATTTCATTGTAGCAAAATTAGATAGTATTTTACCAGAGGGCACAAAATCATTTGATGAAGTGCAAAATCAAATTAGAAATTCTATCAATCAAGAACGACAGTTTGATCAGGCAAAAATTCTTGCTGAGAAATTAAGAAAAGAAGTTGATAATGGGTCTACATACCAACAACTAAAAGATAATTTTGAAAATATTGATCTAATCAATGATGATACAAAATTGCTAATAAGAAGTTTTCAATCCTTAGGGAAAAGTAATTATTTGGTTGGAGCACTATCTAATGCGAAAAAAGGAGATGTTGTTGGTCCTCTTAAAACACCTAGAGGGTATGGTATTGTTAATATCGTAGATATTTCCCCTATTGATAGCTCTGATTTTGAGATGAAGCGCGATGTCATTTATGATAATATATTAAACCAAAAAAGAAACACTAATTTTCAAAGCTGGTATCAAGACCTTCTAGATAACGCTGAAATCGTCGATAATAGGAAATATTATTTTTAATTTATTTTATCTTTAAAGGCGGGAGATCGTTCCTTTAATAATTCGACAACAATGATCAATTAACTCATGTAAATTATATCATGGCAATAATTGAATCCAGAGTAGATCCAACATCAGAGAAATATAAGTCTAATTTTGATCATCATAACAAATTGGATGATGATCTGAGTAACGTGCTTGATCAGATTAAAATGATGGGCTCTCCTACCAGCGTTGAAAAGCATAAGTCTAGAGGAAAACAGACTGCTAGAGAAAGAATCAATAATTTAAAGGACTCGGATACAGCATTTTTAGAATTTTCAACTTTAGCTGCATATAATGTCTATGAAGATACTATTCCAGCAGCAGGTATAATAACTGGATTAATTATAATTGAAGGTAGACAATGTATTGTCGTTGCTAACGATGCTACTGTAAAAGGTGGAACCTATTATCCACTTACCGTTAAAAAACATCTTAGAGCACAAGAGATAGCAATGGAGAATGGCCTTCCATGCATTTACTTAGTAGATAGTGGTGGTGCATATCTGCCAAAGCAAGATGAAGTTTTTCCTGATCGCGATCATTTTGGAAGAATTTTTTATAATCAAGCAAGAATGAGTGCCGAAGGGATACCCCAAATTGCTGCTGTTATGGGAAGCTGTACTGCCGGTGGTGCATATGTTCCTGCGATGAGCGATGAGGCCATAATTGTTAACAAAACGGGGACTATATTTTTAGGCGGACCTCCACTTGTACAAGCAGCTATTGGAGAAGTTGCTACCGCAGAAGAGCTTGGTGGCGCTTCGATGCATACAAAAATCAGTGGCGTTGCGGATCATTTTGCAAAAAATGATGACGATGCATTGGATAAGATTCGTGGCATTATAAATCATTTACCAAAAAAGAATCAATTAACTCCTGATGAAGTGATTGATCCTAAATATGATATAAAACAAATTTTTGGAATTCTTACGAAAGATCATCGAACAACTTTTAAAGTAATGGAAATTATTGCAAGAATTGTTGACGGATCTAATTTTGAAGAATTCAAATCTAACTATGGAAAAACACTTGTTACAGGTTTCGGTAAAATAGGAGGATATCCTGTAGGAATAATCGCTAACAATGGAGTATTGATAAGCGAAAGTGCTTTAAAAGGTGCACACTTTATTGAATTATGCTCCCAAAGAAAAATTCCGATGCTTTTTCTACAAAACATAACTGGTTTTATGGTCGGGAAAAAAGCTGAACAAGGTGGAATTGCTAAAAATGGTGCAAAGATGGTTCAGGCTGTAGCCACGGCTAACGTACCCAAGTTAACGGTTATAATTGGCGGAAGTTTTGGAGCAGGAAATTATGCGATGGCTGGACGAGCATATCAACCAAGATTTTGCTGGATGTGGCCTAATGCTCGTATATCAGTTATGGGGGGAGATCAAGCAGCCAATGTTCTTGCTACAGTTAAGAAACAACAGCTTAATAAAGCTGGTAAAGAAATATCTTCAGAAGAACTTGAAGCATTACAGAAACCCATAAAGGACAAGTATGAAAAAGAAGGGCATCCTTATTACGCTAGCGCTAGACTATGGGATGATGGCGTAATTCATCCTATTGAGACTCGAAATATTCTAATACAAGCATTACAAGCCGTCAATACAAAACCTTTTGAAGAAATGAAGTTTCCTATTTTCCGAATGTAATTATGATGATAGTTATAATTTTTTAACAGACTATCTTGACAAAAAACTCTCATACCCTTCTATATATCTTATTATGCATCACGATGGCAACATGGGGATTATCTTGGACAAATGGTAAAATCCTATCTCAATACTGCTCATCTTCCATTCTAGCTTTCTGGAGATTTTTTCTTTCAAGTGTTTTTATGATCCCAGTTATATTGGTAACTAAGAATAGTTTTAAGGTAAATACGAATGGTATAAAATATATTGTCATTGGTGCTTTACTGATATTCTGTTATAATATATTTTTCTTCATGGGTACTAATTTAGGCTATGCAAATGTTGGAGGAGTATTCGTGCCCACATTAAATCCGATCATTACATTTGTATTATCTGTAATCATTTTTAGAGAAAAGATTTACAGCAAAGATTTTATTGGGCTGGCATTTGGAATTTGTGGTGGTATAATAGTGCTGGAAGCTTGGAACATATCTAGCGGACAAATGATTACAAATGGAAACATTTTTTTCCTATTTGCTTCAATTTCTTGGGGAATTATGTCCATAATTTCAGGGAAATCTCATAATGCGATAGAAACACTAACATTTAGTTTTTGGGTTTATTTTATCGCATCATTGTTCTGTTTATTGATTAATATAAATAATGATATATTAGTAGTTATGGACTTTGACCTAATGTTTTGGTCTAATTTAATTATATTATCAATTGGAGCTCAAGTTTTTGGTACTACAATCTATTTTATTGCAACTACCAAACTTGGACCCTCTAAAGCTAGCTCATTCATTTTCTTAGTCCCAATTACTGCGCCAATTTTTAGTATGTTTCTGATTAATGAAGAGCTAGGGATAAATACTATAATTGGGGGAATTATGACTATGACTGCAGTTTATTTAATAAATAGGGAGACAGTTCAATCTAACCCTATTGATTGAAAATTTGACTTAAGAACACCTACTAACCCTTTTGGGGGCTTTACAGCTTTCCCTGATTGATCTGTAAAAGCATGAATAGTATAACCAGTGACAAGTAATTCATTATTACTGCTTCTATAAATTTCATAATCAATTCTCATTGTCGCTTTTGGAAGCTCATTTATCATTGTTTTTACCAGTAATATATCTTCAAAATTCGCACCAACTTTATAATCACAATGACTGGTAATTACTGGCAAATAATACCCTTCATCTTCTATTGAAGTAACATCCATAGAAATTGATTGCAATAATTCTGTGCGAGCTGCCTCAAAATACTCATAGTAACGATTATAATACACTACGCCCATCTGGTCTACATCTTTATAGTATACTTTTGTCTTATAAGTAAATTTTATCATTATTTTTCTTGGAAGTAACCCATTTTCTCATATCGTTTGATTCTAGATTGAAGATAATCTGTATTGCTATTATCTTTTTCAATTAAGCTAATTTCTTCTAGAATAATATTCTTCAAAATATCATACATTTTCTCAGGCTCTCTGTGAGCGCCGCCTATTGGTTCATTAATAATTCTATCACAAATTCCAATATCTTTTAAATCATTGGGCGCAACTTTCATTGCATCAGCAGCATCTGAAGCTTTCATAGCATCATGCCACAAAATAGATGCACATCCCTCAGGGCTTATAACAGAATACCATGTATTCTCTAGCATAACCAATCGATCACATAATCCAATACCGAGAGCTCCTCCGCTTGCACCTTCTCCTATCACAATAGCCAATATTGGAACATTAAGCTTTGCCATTTCCATAAGATTTCTAGCTATTGCCTCTCCCTGCCCTCTTTCTTCTGCCCCCAAACCTGGATATGCTCCAGGAGTATCAATTAAAGAAATAACCGGTAAATTGAATTTTTCAGCTAAATGCATTAAGCGTAGCGCTTTACGATATCCTTCTGGGCGCATCATTCCAAAGTTTCTATATAAATTATCTTTCGTGTTTCTTCCTTTTTGCTGACCAATAAATAAAACAGAACGTTCATTTATCTTTCCAATCCCTCCAATTATCGCTTTGTCATCAGCATAAGTCCTATCTCCATGTAATTCAATAAAATCTTCAGTTATTCCATTTATGTAATCTAAGCTAAAAGGTCTTTCTGGGTGCCTTGCTAGTTGCACCCTCTGCCAACGGTTTAGATTACCATATATTTCATCTATTTTCTTATCTCTTCTTTCCATTAATTTATTAAGCTCTAAAGGATTGTTATCATCAGTTTCTAGAGATTGAAGCTTCATTATCTTATCTTCAAACACTTGAATAGGCTTTTCAAATTCTAAATAATGTCTTGCCATATTAATTGCTAAATACTGTTTTCATAATAATCTCAAGATCCATTGTAAAGCTTTGATTCTGAACATAATAATGATCCAATGCGAGTCTATCTTCAGAATTAAATTTTATAGATCTAATTCTTTCCAATCCAGTTAGGCCAGGTTGACATATCAACTTTGGATTCGGATGTGTAGTCTCAAACATCGATGATCCAACCAAGCTTAGGTGACCCATTAGAACTGAATAAAACAAAGGTAATTCTCTAATAAAACGATTTCTTACATTAAAAATAGCTACATCAAGCTTATCGCCTTCTATACCCCAATATTGTTTTCTACTCCCCTTCTTTAATAGAAACAATAATAAAATAATTGGACTAAATATAATTAATATTAATAAAGAAATACTCAAATCAAAAATACGCTTTGTAAGTCTATGCAAACTATAAAATAGATTATATTCGATATTTAGAAAAGATAGGTCTCCAATATCTTCAATCGATGCCTTGCCTAGTAATATTTCTTGCTCCCTAGGTATCATTCGGTATGTTAATCGCAAATCTTTAGTTTGATTCATTAAATTCAAAATTTCTTTATTTGTAAATGCACTAGTTGAAAATATTAATTCTCTAATACGATATTTAATAACAAGATCTCGTAAATCAGATAGTTGACCAATATAATCTATAGGAAGTGTCTTTCCTTCTTCAGGGAATTTTGCATCAATAATACCTATTAATTCTAAACCTGTATCAAATCTTTTAATTAAACTTTCAGCAATCCTTAATCCTTCATCATCAGCTCCAACAATAAATGTTTTTCTAGTAAATAAAATTGGATTTTTCTGCTTTACTTGGTTTAGAAGACCCCTTGCCATTAAAAAATGGACTAAAACTCTCCAACCAGGAATGAGTATAGAAATAATAGCTGATCCAAAAATAATTACAAATCTTGAAAAAGCATATTGCTTGAAAAAGTATGTAAATGCAACAGCCAGGAAGAAGCCAGTTATTGAAGAAATAATTGCACGTGAATAAGATAAAATATATCGATTATATAATTGGAAAATAAAACCAACGCCAATCCAGAATAATATATATATAGCTGGAACTAATCCATTACTCATTGTGATTGGTTCAAAATTAGAAAACCGCATAGAAATAGCGATTAAAAAAGCTATTAGAATAACAATAGAATCTATTGTAACAGAAAGAATTTGCGAACGCTTCTCTCCAAGCATTGAAAGAAATTTTCTAACATAAATCCCGCAACGTATTGCAAATTTCATCAACCATCCTGTCCCAAATGAAAAATGTTTATCAACAAAAAGTATCATCGCACTATAAAAGGCGTTTATGCTATCAAAAGGAGCAGATTTAACTGACTCTCCTTGGTAATGAATTATTTGTGTTTTAGGAACATAATGCACTTCATAGTTACTGTTCCATATTCGAGAACAAAGATCTAAATCTTCACCAAACATAAAGAAGCGCTCATCAAAACCTTTTAATTCATGAAACAAAAATGATCTAACGAACATGCAAGATCCACTAATAGCATCAACACTTGATATTTGATCTTCATCAATATATGTAAGATTATATTTTCCTGCCCATTTAGATTTTGGAAAAAAACGGCTTAATCCTAACAATTTTGGTAAGGCAACGCCTAAAGTTGGAAAGGAACGTTTACATGCCAATTGCAATGTTCCATCAGCATTAAGTATTTTTGGACCAACCATACCAACATTAGGATTTTCTTCAAGATAATCTTTTAAAGTAGAGATAGTTTCCTCTTGAATGATTGTATCCGGATTTAAAATTAAATAATACTGTCCATTTGCTAAAGCTGCAGCCTGATTAATTGCTTTTCCAAAGCCGACATTCTCTTTATTCTGAATAATCTTAATTTGCCGTAAATGACTATATCTTTCTTTTAAATATGGGACAGTATTATCAAATGAATTATTATCAATAATAATCATTTCGAAGTCACTGAAATCAGATTTAATTATAGAATCAATCGCATGGGCTATATACTGACGCACATTATAACTAACAATTAATAAGGATACATTATTCTTCATAAATATTATTTATGCCAACCAAATATCTTCCATATTCTCATTCGCCAGATTACAATTATAGCTTCCAACATAATTTTTTTAGACATTTTTGATTCACCTATAGTTCTATCTGCAAAAATTATTGGATGTTCTATTATGCTAAACTTCTTTTGCCATGCTCTCCAATTCATCTCAATCTGAAAAGAGTATCCTTGGGATTTAACTCCATTAAGATCAATAGAACTAAGCACTTTCTTTTTCCAAGCTTTAAAGCCTCCTGTTGAATCTTTAAGAGGTAATCCAGTTACTAATCGCGCATAAACATTAGCACCATAACTAAGTAGTAGTCTCTTAATCGGCCAGTGAACTACGCTGACGCCATCTATATATCTGCTTCCAATTACCAAATCATAATTGTCAAGCAATCCTACCATCTCTTTGATCTCTTTTGGATCGTGAGATAGATCAGCGTCCATCTGAACAATATTGTCATAATCTCTACTTAAAGCCCAATTGAAACCATATTTATAGGCAGTACCCAATCCTGCTTTTCCAGGGCGCTCTTCTAAAAATAAATTATTATATTTCAACTGTAGCTCTTTAACCAGATTAGCTGTGCCATCAGGAGAGTTGTCATCAACAATTAAGATATGATAATCTTTATTAATGCTAAAAACACTCTCTATAAGAGATGTTATATTTTTCTTTTCATTATATGTTGGCGAAATAATCAATGTACTCATAACGACGAAACCATTCTATCTAATGCTTTTTGAATTGAAAGAGGTTCTATACCTAAATCTAATTCAATCTTATTAGTGTATAAACCACTTTTCAATGGCCTTTGAGCTAACCAGTTTAGCTCAGGTGTAGTGATAGGCTTGATTAATTGTCTATCAAGACTAAAAGCAGATGCTATCATTTTTGCAAATTCATATCGATTCAAAAAATCTCCGCCTCCATAGTGATATAGTCCGCTAATATTTTTTTCAATCATCATAGACATTACATTTGCAAGATCATTAGTCCAAGTAGGGTTATTCCACTGATCATTCACAACCGTAATCATTTGTTTCTTCTTAAGCGAATCAACGACCCAATTAACAAAGCTTGCTTTTGTTCTATCATTATAACTGAAAATAATATTTGAACGTAAAATAATCCAGTCTATATCAGATTCTTGAACCAAATTTTCACCATATAATTTAGTTTTACCATAAACACTAACAGGGTTTACTTTATCATCTTCATGGTAGGGGCCTTCTTCACCATCAAAAACATAATCTGTTGATACATAGATAAATTTTCCTTTAAAATTTTTAAGCAAATTCTCTGTTGCTTCCACATTTATATCAAAAGCCATTTCAGGATCTTTTTCACATCCATCTACATCTGTCATCGCAGCAAGATGAATAATAATATCTGGTTTATAATTCCGAATCAACTTTTCAACATTTTTTCTATTAGTAATATCAAGCTCCATGCAACGATATTTTTCAGTCATATTCATAATTCTACCAGTAGCTAATATTAGCTCATTTGGAAGAGCTTCACATAATGAAGCACCCAATTGACCAAATGCTCCTGTAATTAATATTTTTTTCATTTTTCGCTATCTGTTATTAACGATAAATGATTTTGCAATAAGATCTAGTTGCTTTAATAGAATCACTTTATTATTTCCTGGATGAAATATCATTGCATGTATATAATAAGTTCTATCTGTGATTCCATCATAAAATAAATAAGCTAAGAATGGACCACCTTGAGCATCTTCAATAGACTCCCATAATCCATTAACTTCCCAAGCAAGACGTTGATTAAATTGATTTGTAGTATTTAATTCAAAATAATTTTCACTATATTGAATATTTTTGAAGTACTCTAAAGGAAAGTCCATTATAAACTCTCTTGCTGATTCATAATTCTCAGCTATTGTACCATCCCTCCAATGAACTGCAATCCATCGAAAAGGCATCTCGCGACCGATCCAGAATAATTGTTGTTCTGCACTATCTATAATAACCTCATAACCCCAAGGTATTTTTATACTCCACCCATAATCTTCTATCAAATGTTTTTCCAGTTCCTTTTGCCTTGCACTATTAAACATATATCTTTCTTGACGCTTTTTAAATAACATAGAATATTGGCTCTTTATGCTTTTATTATTTTTAATGGCATATTCTTTAGCTTTTTCAACATTTGGAGTATTAATCACCATTAGCAATTGATTCCTTGCAAAAGGATCTTTTGAAATAATAATTGGCTTATCTCCAGAAATAGAATTACGATACTGTTGAACAGATAAAATATTTTTTATTAAATCAACAGCAGGATTCGAAGGATCTTGTCCTAAAGCACCAATTACAATTTGCGTACTATTCTTTATCCTTCTATAATCTTCAGGTAATACAAAAATTAATTTATAATATGGCTCTGGTTCTGGAGTAAACAGTGTATCATTGAAAATTGCACTAAGTATCGATTGCAAATGAACTTCATCTTCCATTGCAGAAACAACAATAATTTCATCATCTGAACCAAGAGCCTCTCTTTTAACCATACAACTAAACTGGAATATTATTAAATACCCCAACAAGATTGGTCTACAAAGTTTTAAAAGAATTTTCATATCATTACAAAATTAGCACATTATTATCCAAAAACAACTTAATTGCTACTATAATCGACTAGAAAATTTAATATGAAGCTTTGCTTCTGATAAAGGATCTCTTCTTCCAAAACCTATTGTTGCATTTATAATTGAATTCCTAGATACTTGTCTAATTCCCATCCCAAAGCCTAAGGGATATGGCAAATATTCTTTTTGAATAGCACTTTCCATAAATGCAAATAGCTGAATATCTTTTCGAACGTTTGACACGAGTTCCATTGAAGGAATACAAACACTGGAAGATATAAATTGATCATCCCTATACCCTCTAAGATGATTCACTCCTCCATATCGAACTTTTTGTCCTTTATGAATATTACTATTTTCCACCCAAATTCCAGCTGCATAAATTTTTACATGGTAGGAAAGAAATGGATTAATTTTCCAAAAAGCTCCATTATTTATTAACCATTCCCCTCTTAAATTTGATATTTTATTTTCAATTTGCTTTCCAATTATTAATGATACATCCCAATAGCTACCATTAGTTGGGACCCATCGATGATCCCTTTTATCATTTATAACCCCTAATAAGATTGAAGAGGATTTATGATTAAATAGACCTATTGAATAACCAACATCTGTAGGATTAATTGTTAAGAAGTTGCTACCGAAAAACCATTTACCAAAACGATTTGGTCTGGAGAAAACCCTAAAGTCTCTTTCTAGCAAAATATATTCCTTATCTCTTAATTCTTTACCAAGTGTGAACTGCAATCCAAAGGGCAAGCTCCATAAGGTTGGTTCATAATGAAGAAATGATACTATTTCTGATTTTTCATCTAATCTTTTCCAGTGAAATAAAGAATTACTTGCAGTAGACCATATATTTTCCAAATATAATTCTATCTCACCATTTGCAATCCAATTGCCATTATCAGATCTATTTGCACCAAATAATCCTGAAATATTGTTTTCAAATTCTGGGATTATATCTAATAAAAGCGCTAATCCTCCCCTTTTAGTTTTGCCATATTGATAATGAATACTATTCTGCAAAAACTTATAGGATGACTTTAAATGTTCTATTTGTTGAAAAATATCTTCCTGTGATGAAATATTTAATATTGATTTTAATAATGACTGATAAGTCTGTCTTCTTACCTCTTTATTATTTCTAATCAGTATTGTATCAATACCAATTAATTCATGATTGGAACTATATGCAACATTAATAGGTTTGAACCCGCTAATCGAAGTAAGTGTATAGCTATTATTTATGCTCATATCATTTCTTATTAATGAATCCAAAAAATCTTTTACGCTTACAACATCTAGGATTTCTATTTTCTCTTCCTCATTAAATGTCAATTCTATTACTTGGCTATATAAAATAGAAGTAGCTATTATTATAATCTTAAAAATATGCACGTAATTCTCCACTTAGGTTTATAAAATTATCATAGCGAATATCAGATATATAATTAATATTTACATTTATTGAAAAATTATCTTTAAGAAAAACATTACCATTTATAGTAATTCTCCTATTCTTACCAACAGCATTTCCTCTAAGCGCCTCAGGAGGCAAGTAATTTACTTCACCAGATAAATCCACATTTGACCATTCTAGTCTAGTTTGTATTCGACCTTGTGAGCTAAAAAAATGCAGTAAATTAAATTGCAGACCTTTTAAGGAAGATGAATAGCTATTTAACTGATGGGTGCCTCCATCATATCCATATTGTAAATACCCTTCTATATGTAAAATAGAAGATAAACGTTTTTTTAACCCAATTTCAGACCAATATCCAGATACACTGCGATCTCTCAATGAAGAAAAACTAGATTTAATATTTATGCGATGTTGATCCAATTTCATACCAAAATGCATTTCTTTCATAATTGGTATTAAATAATCCAATCCATTTTCATTATTAATTCTTAAATCCGGACCTCTCGGGTCTAAATTATTTAAATCTCTCTCATTTACATTCCAGATCTTTATTTGATTACCATTTTGGTTTAAGTAGTTGAATTCATTGAGTAGTCTTGATCTGGATCGCACTACTGATACACTATTTAAATTATTTTTCCTATATTTATTGATATGAAAATCATTCCCATTAAAATCCCATTTCCAATCCATACGATATTTAATATTTTTTAAAAAAGTTTTATATTTTTTACTAAAATCATATTCTAAACGCTGAATTCCTACAAATTTTGTTGTTGGCCTTCGGCTTCCCGATAATACCGAATAGGCTATATAAGCTCCATTAGGATCTGGAACATATTCTTCAAATTGCATATCAAAACGGTGTGTGCCTAAACCCAGACCTACGGAATCATACACTACCATTCTCTGTTCAGTTAACACTTCTTCAATTTTAAATTTCGCGTCAAAACGCAATGGAATCCTTTGTTTCCTAAGGAAGATCCTTGTCTGTAATAAATCATAATTAATTTTTTGATCATCTATGAGCTCATTCTTAATTCTCTTACGATATACAATCGAATGGTTCCATCCAGATAAAGATTTAAATCTTATATCAACTTCCCCAAAATATCCTTTTGAGAATAAGACCTCTCTATTATCGTTATATATGAAATCTTCTCTATGTCCAAGCCCTAGAATACTTTGCAATCGTTTCCCATTAAATTGAAGACCAGAAGTAAAATGGCTAAAATGATATAATTTATCGGAATGTTCATTTTTATAATCAATCACTGGATGGATCGAACCTGAAAATAGCTTTGTATTAAAATCTATTGTTTGATAATACTCATCCTTAGAATATACTTGATTAATTTTTCCAGAAATTTTGTTAAAAAAATTAGTACTACCTTTAAAATCTAATTGGGCTCTTTCCTTCATTTTAGATCCAATCTTGTATCTTGATAGGTTTGCATTAACTAATAAGAGAGAATCAATGGAAAAAGTAGAAATAAAATTTTGCATTAGTTCATTTTTATCATATAAAGGTAAAATATTCCAATCTTGACTAAATTCTATTGCCCGATCTCTTTGTAATGAATGAAACTTTTTATTTCTACCCCATTGTGAAATCTCATAATCAATAATTAGGTTATTATTTAAAGCGATCTGATCACCTGATATTTTTATTTGATGTCCAATACCTTGGTTATCATTATCATCTATACTAGATATATTATTACGATCATAATCCGATAATGCCATTTCAAAGGATAAATCTAACCAGCGATTAACACGATAGTTGCTTAATGCTTGAACTAACTGATGACTTTCAGGTGCAACTAATTCTCTTATAGGGCTATAATAATCTATTGATTCATTTAGTAATTCTATATTATCTCTATCAACCCATTGATAGTAAAGAACCCCACTATTAGATAATTTTCTTATATATTGGCCGCTTTTACTATTATAAGTAAATGATACCTGATAATGTTGTTCAGTAATTGTATTTGTGGAATCAAAAATATAGACACTATCTATTAATACATATATACCCAATGAGTCCTCAATAGCTCCGCTAACTAATAAATTCCTATCTCCCGATTCTTTAAATAACGATAACGCATCACTATTAATTTGATTATTTGTATTTAATGTTTGATCGCGTTCCCGAACCCAACTTAATTGAATTTTACCTCTATTATTCAATTCTTTATTTATAGATGAAGCCAAAATGTTGCGATTATACTGTTCATCACCATACTGGTATTCTATATAGAGATCACTATCAAAAAATATGATATTTTTTGGCATAAAAAATATCTCTCCAAGACTATAATCAATTGTATAATCATAATCTTCTCCACGAGATAATTGTACACCATTTAACCATACTCTTTCAGATCCTGCTATAATGATAATATCTTTATTACCATTTTTTGCAATCAGATTGTATGGTCCTTGCTTTCCATCAACTCCTTTAAATTCAATTTGATGTGATACTCCTTTTGAACCAGCAACAGCACCAGTTCCTGCTATTCCTTTAAATTTAAATTGATTATTTATTCCAACAGTTTTTCTTTCAAAATTTAGATATTTACCTGATTTAATATTTACATCCACATCACCTGCATTGATTTCAAAATTATTATGGTTTATTTGAAAAAATATTTTATCAATCTCATCTAAATTGCTTGTGTTTCCTTCTGGTTGTATAGGAAAGTTTTGATCAGATAACACACCACTAACTATTATATCATCACCTAATAATCCTTGTATCTGCATTTGAAATCCGCCACTAAATTCAGAGCCTCCTTTAGGAGAAATATCCAAATTTCTAAAGAATGTCCCAGAGGAATAAATTGATTCCTTCTCTTTCAATATTGGATATGAAGAAAATTCAATATCCTTACTCTTATTGTAATCAATTATTAAAGAATCTATCAAAGGAAAATTTTTCCATTTGGGGGCAATATTTATCGGGAGTGAAATGGCATAATAATCATATCTAACAATAATCGGTTTAGATGTTTTTTTTTGATTAGTTGCATAAAACAACCCATTAATTGGATCTAATGAAAATTTAATAGAATCAATATCTTTATTTAAAATTGAAAAAGTTGTATCAATTATCAAATTATGTTGAAGTTTTATCTCTGATGGATACGCAGGGACATAGATTGTATCTAATGTTGATATGATTTGTCCTTTCAAAATAGAAAGAAATAAACCAATCAGGATAATCCGGCTAATCAAGATAAAATTCTATTATCCTTTGGCTTGTTAAAAATGAAAGATTGAAATCGTAATTAGTTATATCTAATAAATATTCATTATCAATTAATGGAATTGAAAATAGTTTAGATATTGATTTATCAATTATTTCTAATTCTCCTTGACTATTCATTAAAGCCCATGAGTCTTTCATATCAGTAAAATCGATAGGATTATCGATTGAAAATTTTAGTTTATATTTTAACCTCCCTAATCGATTAAATATAACTAACTGTTTTAAGCATGAATACAATAGAGCAATATCTCCATTAGAAGTGATTTTAATTCCATCACAACAAGCTTTCTCAATTATTTGCTGGTCTAAATCAATAAATACAAGGGGATCTATTCCCGAAAGATCCCCTTTAAAAATTGCATTATTATTTTTAGAAAAAAGATAATAACTCCCCCAATTATCTATTTCAAAATCATCTACATGTATGTTCGGCCTATTAAATTTACTACTTAGATCTAAGCTGCTAATTAGATTTAAAGAATAATCAAAACGAAAAATCTTATTTCGACTTTTATCAAAAATATAGAAATCTAAATTTGAAATTCTAAATCCTATAGGATCAATAAATGAATCATAATTATCGCCAAACCCACCAGTAAAATAAAAACTGTCCACAGATGATTGACTGGCTACTAACCTGGAATCAAGATCTATATAAAAGGTCCACCCACCATGTCCTTTTATAATTTTGTCAATAGAAAATTGTTGTCTCTTTAGTTTAGTAGGAAGATTATAAGCATCAAATTTTTGAGCAAATAGACTACTAATAAATAAACAAGTAAGAATAGCCCTAAACATAGGGTTTATATGACTAGGTTGCCTCTTTTGTTTCAGCGTTTTTTGGTGGATTAATCAACAAATATATGCCAATACCAACCATAATAAGTGAAATAACTTGTGCGCCAGAGAATCCAATAACATCTTTTACAATCCACAAATATTTTGGATTTAAACGAATAAATTCAATAAAGAATCGCTCCATACCTGCAATAATTAAATAGATAAAAAACAAGCTACCTTGAGTAGTTATATCTTCTCTTTTATTCCATAAAAATATAAATATACCAAATCCTAAAATAGATTCAATTATTTGAGTAGGATAAACAGTTATTATGTCTCCAGGATTCCAATTAGAGATATCTAACCATGGATAATTATAAGCTAATGATTCATAAGTTGTTGGTGGAGCACCCTTTTCAAATGATATGCCAATAATTGATTTAGTAGGTAATCCATAATCATCACCCACTAAAAAACAGCCTATTCTTCCAATAGAATACCCTATTATTAATAATGGAGCGATGATGTCAGCAAATTGCAACCATGGCAATCTATTCTTTTTCAAAACAATTGTAACACCTATTGTTCCACCCATTAATCCACCAAGGAATACTAGTCCTGCACCACTAAAAATCATTCCATATGGATCAATAATGACTCGATCAATGTTTTCTATTAAGTAATATATCTTCGAACCAATAATTCCACCTAATGCAGCTGAAGTAACAATATCTGAAGCTATATTTTCATTATAATTCAAGCGTTTCATTTCTTTAAATAACAACGCATAACAAGTATAAAATGCAACTACTAGCATTAAACCATATGAATAAATTGCTAAATGAAATTCAAAACCCAAAATTTGGATTATGCCAAAGTCATATACGATAGGCCACATTATATTTTACTCCCACAAATAGAACAATATCTATCAGTCTTATTTAATTCATTACCACATTTCGAACAAAAGTTTTTGTTTTTTTGTTTTTTTTCATTCTGATTGTTATTTATAAACAATACACCAGATATAACAGATAAAATGCCTAATATAGCAAATGGCTCCCATAATGGTAACCTATGTCGTTTTGGGGTTTTATTATTCTTTTGTTGAGTAAAATCTTCATTCTTAATTGAATTTTCAGATAATCTATCTTGTAATAGCTGCATAGTAGTTTTGCCGGAAGGATTATCATATGACAGATTAATGATCTCTTGAGACATCTCTTTTAATTCTTGAAAATGTATCTGATGAAAAATAATGTTATGCTGGTCTTTATTTGAAGTTGACTCTAGATTAATATTAAAATTAGTTGAAATAAGTGGCTCTTGAACAAAAACATGAAATTCACCTAATGAAGTTGAAAATTGCAAAGGATATTCAATTTCTCTACTAATTGAAGAATTAAAAGGGTTATAAAATACAAAAATTCTAAATGGGGATTTATTTAATTCTAAATGCACCCATTTCATTGAATTCCGATCTTTTATATCTAACGTTTTTACTTCAGATTGATCATTAGGAGAACCTGATACAAAAAAAACAGAATCTGTCATTGCTGGCACAAGCATTTTCATAAATAAATTTTCATCTGACAAATCAACCTTTCCATTAATTTCTACCATAATACCGCTATAATAGTATTCAGGGTATATATAAATATTTAACTCACTGATCTTTGATCCTGCAATAACCGGACTGTATAATAGGATTAATATGCTAAATAAATATTTCTGCATTTTACTTAAAATTTTCATTTAAAAAATAACACATTTAAATCAATTACTTATAAAGAATTATAATTGTGTTGTTACAATAGTAAGAATAATTAAATCATACACTGTATGCGCATATGCGGCTGGGCCAAAACCTCGAAATACATAAATTATGCCTAGAAAAATACCCGCGATAAAACGCATCATAAAGATAGAGAAATTTGGCTCTTCACCATAATCACCCATAAAATGAAATAATGAAAATAATGCCGCTGAAAGAATGATTCCACTTGTGATTTTTGCAAATTTTTTCCATTGAAAAATAAATCCTAATATAGATCCAAACCCCGCAATAAGAATAACTCGAAAAACAAATTCTTCATATATACCTGCTCCAATTGATAAGACAACTTGTTGTAACATAGTACCGGTAGAATTAGCCATCAATAAAGGAGCTGTCAAACCCATCAAAACATAAAGTATTATGCCCCAACATATGCTCTCAAAAAACATCCAAATTAGATATTCTCCTCTAATAACAGTAGATTCCAGAGATTTTTTTTGCCGTAGGAAAGCAACCATAAATCCAATCATAAATGAGGCACTAAACCCATAAACACCATAAATCCCAAATAGTCCTAATACTTGTCGCATTAATACATCTGCACCATTCCTCAAAATGACTATATCATTTACTGATATAGTGAAAACACCAATTTCATATATCAGAAATAAAGGTATTGTGAAAATAAAGCTATATAAAGGTGAATTTGTTATAGACCAATAATTTGAGTATTTCATAAAATGAAATGATTATTATTTATCTATCTGTAATACCGCCAAAAGCGCTTCCTGCGGAATGGCGATTTTTCCTATTGATTTCATTCTTTTTTTGCCTTGCTTTTGCTTCTCCCATAATTTGCGTTTACGAGTTATATCGCCTCCATAACATTTTGCAGTTACATTCTTTTTTAATGCCTTTATAGTAGCTCTAGCAATTACTTTTTTTCCCAAAGATGCTTGAATAGGAACATCAAACAATTGTCTTGGTATTAGTTCTTTCAACTTGCTACATAATGCAACACCACGATCATAAGCATCATCAGCATGCGTTATAATAGATAAGGCATCTACAATATCTCCATTTAATAAAATATCAAGTTTTATTAATTTTCCATCTCGATAGTCAGATAAAGCATAGTCAAAAGAAGCATAGCCACGGCTAAGTGATTTTAATTTATCGTAAAAATCAAAAATAATTTCTGCCAAAGGAAGATCATAGTGTAATTGTGCTTTATCTTTAGTCAAATAATTAGTGTTTTTATATATACCACGTTTGCCCTGGCATAATTTCATAATATTTCCTATATAATCTATTGGTGTAACTATTTCACAAGACATATATGGCTCTTTAATATCATTAATATATGAACTTGCAGGCATTTTTGCTGGAGTATCTACTTCAATCTCTTTCCCATCATTAGTTACCACAAGATAACGGGCATTGGGAGTGGTGGTTACCAAGTTGACCTCAAACTCTCTTTCTAAACGCTCTTGAATAATTTCCATATGTAATAGACCGAGAAATCCGCAACGGAAACCAAATCCTAGAGCTTCACTAGTCTCTGGTTCATATATCAATGAAGCATCATTCAGTTTTAGTTTATCTAATGAACTACGTAGTTGATTATAGTGATCACTATCAGATGGGTACAAACCAGAAAAAACCATTGGTTTAATATGCTCAAAACCAGAAAGGGGGCTTTCCGATGGATTCTGCTTTGTTGTTAAAGTATCACCTGGCAATATATGAGATACATCCCTAATATTGGCAATTACATATCCTACATCACCAGATTTTAACTCATCTGATTTTATCATCTTCATCACAAAATGCCCAACTTCTGTAATTTCATATTCATTTTTATGGCCAAAAAATCTTGCTGATTCACCTGCCTTCAACGCGCCATCCACTACACGGACATAAGGTATAGCTCCTCGATAATTATCATATGTAGAATCAAATATTAAAGCCCTAGCAGGTGATTGGAATTTTTCATCTGGAGGTGGTATTCTTCTAATAATAGCTTCAAAAATAAAATCTATACCTATATTATTTTTTGCGCTAGCATGTATAATTTCATTTTCATCACACCCTATTAATTCAATTAGTTGCTGTGAAACATCGTTTATCTGAGCACTAGGTAGATCTACTTTATTAATAATGGGTATAATCTGTAAATTATTTTCGATTGCTAAATAAGTATTACTGACTGTTTGCGCTTCTACTCCCTGCGCCGCATCTACCACTAATAAAGCTCCCTCACAAGCAGCCAGCGATCTAGACACTTCATAAGAAAAATCAACATGACCAGGTGTGTCAATAAGGTTGAAAATATATGATTCCCCATCATCATGTTCATAATTGATCTGTATAGGATGGCTTTTAATTGTAATACCTCTCTCTCTTTCAAGATCCATACTATCTAAAACTTGGTTCTGCATATCTTTTTTAGATAGCGTATTGGTATTTTCTAATAACCTATCTGCTAAAGTTGACTTACCATGGTCAATGTGAGCTATAATACAGAAATTTCTTATCTTGCTTTTATTCATCAAGAAGAAATTAAGGAGCTTAAGAGGTATTGACTATTGAATCTCATTAATCTTAAAATTTTATTTATACAAATATAAACCCAATTTATTTTGGGTAAATTTACCTTTAAACGTAAGTTGAAGAATGAACATAGAGCTAATAATAAATAGTATATATGAGAGCACTGCTGAATTTCTACCTAATTTAGTATTTAGTATTTTAATATTCTTATTTTTTTGGATGAGCGGTGTTTTTTCCCAATTTTTAATAATAAGAATTGCTGATAAGCGCGGATTAAATAAACAACTTTTATTGCTTATTGGACGAATTGCAAAAATTGGTCTTATAGTTTTTGGATTAATTACATCACTTGGGACTTTTGGAATAAATGTTTCTGCATTAGTTGCAGGTCTCGGATTAACAGGATTCGCTCTTGGTTTTGCTCTAAAAGATGTAGTCTCTAATTTAATTGCTGGCTCCATCATATTACTTCACAGACCTTTCAAAATTAATGATAAAATCAGTATTGTAGGCCATGAAGGAAAAGTTATTAAAATTGATTTACGTTATACTACAATAGAGTCTGAGGATAAAAAAGTACTAGTGCCAAACTCTATACTTTTTACTAAAGAAATAATTATAATGAATTAAGGACTATACTTTCTTTGCGCTCTTAGCAGTATCAAATCTGCTTTCTGAGGTTCCCCATCTTGAGCAACAGAAACTATCCGAATAGCCTCTAGAATTGGTATGTTTCTATTATCATAATTTGCATATAATGCATCTAAGTGCCCAGCAACAATATTTAAGTCATATGTTACACCTTGAGATATATGCTCATCAACTATATCATAAAATCTGTTAATATAATATGGCTGAACCCAATATGGATCCTTCATGTATTGTTTTTGTACTTCTCTTTCATGATGCAACTTCATTCTTGCCACGCCACCATAAGCACCATTAATAAATGCAACTTTCTCACCTTGGCTTAGTTTAGTCCAATAATCTACAGGGGCCTCAGATTGACTAAATAATAATGTAAAGAGTAATAAAAAATAAGGGGATATTTTCAATTATTCCTCCTGGTATCTATAATGGTTAACTATGGGAATCCTTCTTCCTACACCAAAGGCTTTAGAACTGATTCTCAGTCCAGGCGCAGCCTGCCTACGTTTATACTCATTAACTTTGATTCTATTATATATATCATAAACCAATTGAGAATCATAACCATCCTCAATTAAAGTAATTGGGGACTCACAATCTTCAATAATGCGTTCAACCAATGGACTAACAATTTTATAATCAAATGGGTCAATTTGCCCCTCAGATAATTCTGCGGATGGAAGTTTATTAATGCAGTTCTTTGGAATCCTATCATATCCAGCTATAGAGTTTATTTTATTTGCTAGAGCATATACATCATCTTTTGACAAATCGGATATAACAGATAGGCCTCCAGACATATCACCATATAAAGTACAATAACCTAAAGCCATTTCTGTCTTATTTCCCGTAGACAACACAAGCCAGTTATATTTATTACTTAATGCCATAAGAAGATTACCTCTTATTCGAGCTTGTATATTCTCTTCAGCAACATTTTTTTCCATCCCGCGAAATTCATTTTTTAAAGTATCCTCATATTCGTCAACAATACTTTCTATAGAGATTGATCTAAAGTTAATATTAAGATTAGAAGCAAGATCCTTTGCATCACTTTTACTATGATCACTTGAGATTATAGAAGGTAAAGAAACACCATGAACTTTATCAGGACTAAGCGCATCTGCTGCAATGCACGCTACTAGAGAAGAATCAATTCCTCCACTAAGCCCAATTACGGCTTCTGAATGAAAAGTTTTTCGAAAATAGTCTCTAACGCCAAGCACAAGTGCATTATATATTTCAGAATATCTATCAATTTCTGGTTTAGGAATGGGTGTTTCTGAATTAGAATTAATATAGATTATATCTTCGGAAAATTTTTTTCCTAAACCAACTAATTCCCCTTTGCTGCTTATTCCAAGAGACTCACCATCAAAAATAAGCTCATCCTGTCCGCCAACTAGATTGCAATAATAAATTGGTTTTTTGATCTTATTTACTTTATTCTTAATTAATTCCATTCTTTCATTAAACTTTAACCCATGATAAGGAGATGCGGAAATATTTATTATATAGGATGCACCCGATTTAGAAAGTTCATCTGAAATTTTACGATCATATTCATGATCCCAGAGGTCTTCGCATATCTGCAAACCAATAACCATCTGCTTATTATTTATACCAATTTCAAACAATCCTAATTCTTTACCCGGAGAAAAATATCTCTCTTCATCAAAGACATCATAGGTTGGTAACAATATTTTATCATATCTAAAAAGGAGTTTTCCATCAAGGCAAACAGCAGCAGAATTAAATAATTCACCTTCCTTTTGATGAACATATCCTATAATCAATGGTTTTGTTGAATTAGAAATAATCTCATCTAAAATAGTCATATTTTGATTAACGAAACCATCCTCGTATAATAAGTCAGAAATTGGATAACCTGTTATAGACATTTCTGGGAAAACAACTAAATCAGCTCCATTATCGAGGCTTTCTATATAATTACGTAGTATTAATTCCTTATTTTCCTTAAAGGCTCCAACTGTTGGATTTATTTGGCATAAAGCTATTTTCATCTAAAATGTAATCTTAATAATTATGCAATCTCTTTTATAAACTCTATCACTTGACTTGGTTCATTTACATTTTTAAGACCAGTTAAATTCCAGCTATTTAAACCAACAACTGGTTTTTCTAATTGAAATGCATATGAAATTTCAGATAATGTACCATATTTGCCGCTAATAGCCACAGCAACATCACAATTATATGCAAGTAAAGCATTGCGTGATATACCCATATTAGTTGATACAGGAATAGTTATATATTTATTCATTTCAGATAAGGAATCACCCTTTAATATTCCTATACAAGTACCTTTATTTTTATATACTCCTTTAGCTATTGCTTCCATAACGCCTTCCCCACCACCACAGTAAACCAAATATCCTTCTTTGGCTAATAGCATACCAAGTAAAAAAGTCTTATGATAAATTTCATTACTTACATCTCTTCCACCAAATATAGATATACGTTTTCGATGAAACATCATGGCTCTAATCGAGAAATTGTTCTAGGGAATGGAATAGTTTCACGAATATGTTTTATTCCAGTTATCCAGGCCACTGTTCTTTCTATACCTAAACCAAAACCAGAATGAGGAACCGATCCATATTTTCTTAAATCCAAATACCATTTAAAATCTTTCTTGTCTAATCCATGCTCTTCTATTCTTTTCTCTAAGATCTCTAAATCATCCTCTCTTTGACCTCCGCCAATAATTTCTCCATAGCCTTCTGGAGCTAACATATCTACACCTAACGCTAGATTATCATTCTTATCACGCTTCATGTAAAATGCTTTAATATCTACTGGCCATCTGTGCACCATAACTGGCCTATCATATTGTTCAGATATAATTGTTTCATCTGTACCCCCAAAATCATCTCCATAAGAAAAATCTGCCCCATTATCGCTTAATATCTTAGCAGCTTCATCATAGGTAATACGTGGAAAAGGAGCTTTAACTTTTTCTAAATAAGAAGTATCTCTTTCAAGGATATCTAATTCATTTTTACAGTTTTTCAGACACGATTGAACAATAGTCTCAACAAATTGTTCAGCTAAATCCATATTGCCATTTAAATCACAATATGCCATTTCAGGCTCAACCATCCAAAACTCTGTTAAATGCCTTCTCGTTTTAGATTTTTCAGCACGAAAAGTGGGACCAAAACAATATACTTTCCCAAAGCTAGCTGCACTTGCCTCAGAATACAACTGACCGCTTTGTGTTAAATAAGCAGATCTATCAAAATAATCAACATTAAATAGGTTAGACGTTCCTTCGCAAGCATTTGCAGTAAAAATTGGGGTATCAACTAAAGTGAATCCATTATAATCCAAAAAATCTCTACATGATTTAATTACTTGATGACGAATCTTTATAATAGCATGTTGTCTTTTAGATCGTATCCACAAATGCCTATGATCCATCAAAAAAGAGGTTCCATGATCTTTTAATGAAATTGGATAATCTTGAGCTAATTGATGGACCACAATATTTTTAACTAAAATTTCATACCCTCCTATTGAACGAGGTTCTTCTTTCACAATACCTGTAACAGTAATAGATGATTCTTGAGTTAAAGTATTTTCTAAATTGAATATATTATCGCTTGTTTCATCTGATGATACTACACACTGAGTCATGCCAGTGCCATCACGTAGAATCAGAAACCAAATTTTACCAATAGATCTAGTATTATATACCCAACCATCAAACGTTGCTTCTTTACCATCAACTTCTGATATATTAGATAGAAATCTTTTTGTCATTTTTATTTTCTTTCCTTTTTAAAGCTAAATTACCAAGATGTCATTATTTCATTTAATATATCTTGAGCTATTTTTTTTACAGCAACTTTTGTTGCATATTCTCTTGGATCTCCAAATTCATCTTCATCTTCACCATCAACCAAGCCATCCCCATCATTATCAATTTGATCTGAGCTAATATCACCACTTAATCCATATGCACCAAAACCAGAATATTGTTTTTTTATAATAACTTTATCTTCTACAATATCATACCACTCTAAATCCATTGTAATTGTAAATCGATATTCTGTTACTGACTCTTCCTTCGTGTATGTATAAGGTGCATCTTGCACACGAACTATTTTCCCCTTTAAAATAGAATCAGCTTTATTTTCTTCATCTAATCTAAGAATATTTGTTTCTAAAAATTGATTAACTAAATTATCAGTTACTGCCTCTGAAATACCAAATTCTACTGTTTGGTTCTCAACCATTGGAATTGAAATACTATTAATATGAGGGGGTATAGATCCAGCCATTGAATAAAACATACAGCTTGAAAAGAATGGAATAATCATTATGTAAATAATTTGTTTCATTAGCCTGAAGATCCATATGATTTATTTTTTTTAGCTAAACCATAATCATGTATTTTACGATATAATGTTCTTTCACTCATACCCAAAGATTTTGCAGCCTTTCGTCGATTATTATTGAAATAATTTAAAGTACGGACAATTGCTTCTCTTTCAAGTTCTTCAAGAGACATATCGCCGATTGCATCATCGCGCACTAGTTTCTGTTCATCTGCATCTACTTTCATACTATCCCTTGGTAAATCACGGTCATCATTTTGAAAATAAGTTACATCAGATGAAGCTGGAACAGACAAATTTTTACTATTATTTATTGTCTCTTTAATAAGACCTACATCTTGACGCAATAACAATAACTGTCTTAAAATTAGTTCCCTCTCAGCTTGTTCTGCCGACTGATTTACAATAATAGGCAAATTATCATTATGAATATTTTGGGGTACCGCTAATTTGTCTTCAACCATTTTTAAAGTAATTCTTTCTCCCTTTTGTAAAACTAAGATACTTTCAACAAAGTTTTTTAGTTCTCTTACATTTCCAGGCCAATCATAATTTTTCATATAACGAATTGCTTCTGGAATAAATCCTCTATAAGCAATATCATTTTCACGAGTAAATTCTAGTGCAAAACGTTCGACAAGCTGAGAAACATCTTCAATCCTATTTCTTAAAGGTGGTAAATCAACTTGGACAGTTTTTAAGCGAAAATAGAGGTCTTGACGAAATTGATTTTTCTTTACAAGTTCATTAAGGTCTTTATTTGTTGCTGCTATCACTCTCACATCAGTATATAAAGTTTTAGAATCTCCTACACGCATAAATTCTCCTGCCTCCAAAACGCGGAGAAGCTTAACTTGAGTCTCGAGAGGAGTTTCACCTATCTCATCAAGAAAGATTGTTCCCTTATGTGCACTCTCAAAGTATCCTTTCCTATCCTCATTTGCTCCAGTAAAAGAACCTTTCTTATGACCAAATAACTCACTTTCAATAATGCCAGCAGGTATAGCTCCACAATTTACAGTAATCATGTCATCTTGAGACCGCTTACTAAATTTATGCATAGCTTTCGCTACCATCTCTTTCCCCGTTCCTGATTCACCAGATATTAATACAGTAATATCAACAGGGGAAACTTGAGCAATTAAATCTAAAACTTCACGAATTGATTCTGAATTACCAATAATACCTGATCTCGATTGTAATTTTTCAATATCAATCAATTTGAATACTCCTATTTACTATCTTTATAAATATTCCACATACTATCTAAAATTGTATCAATTTTGGAATATTTTGGTTTCCAATTAAGTTCATCATAAGCTAATTTTGATGAAGCTATTAAAACTGGCGGATCACCATCCCTTTTATTAGCTATATGATAATTAATTTTATCTCCTGATAATTTCTCAGCAAGCTTAATAATTTCATGGACTGAATATCCTTCACCTGTTGCTAAATTTGTGATCAAATTACTTTTTTGATTAGATAGAAAATTAATTGCGTTTTCATGCGCACGCGCCAAATCACTAACGTGAATATAATCACGTACTCCAGTACCATCAGGTGTATCATAGGAATCACCAAATATTTCTATCTTTTTTCGAGATTTATTTGCGGTCTCCATTATGATAGGCAATAGATTTGCAGGGTTTTGTTCTATACATTTAATTCGACCTTTAGTATCATAACCGGCTGCATTGAAAAATCTAAAAATTACATAGTTCAATTCTCCTAATTTTGCATACCATTGAATTAAATTTTCTATAACTAATTTAGTATGACCATAAAAATTAATTGGATTCAGTTCATGGTTTTCATCTACAGGTATATAATTTGGATATCCATATACTGCAGCTGTAGAAGAAAAAATAAGGTTCTTAATTCCCAGTTCTAAAATCAGATTCAAAAGATTAATACTACCATTAATATTATTATTTGAATACTTTGAAGGTAGAATCATTGATTCTTCTGCTGCTTTATAAGCTGCAAGATGAATAACCAAATCAAAGTTTTCCGACATCGATATTTTTAAATGATTTATATCTAATGTTGAACCTTCAATAAATTTTGCTCTATTATCAATATTTTCTTTAGAACCAAGCGATAGATCATCATAAACCGTTACTTTATGGCCAGCATCTAATAACTGTATAGCTACGTGGGAACCTATATAACCAGCGCCTCCAGTTATAAATATATTCATTAAAATATTCCTTCTAGCTCTTTTTCTAATTTTTTGATCTCATCACGCAGCTTTGCAGCTTTTTCAAATTCTAAATCATCTGATGCCTCTAACATCTCTTTTCTCATCATATCAAGCGCCAACTGTTTATCCATTTTGGAAAAATCATCCCCTTTACGGTTTAGACCTACATCATAATCTTCATATTCTATAGAATCAGCTATAGAAGTACTAAATAAAATATTTTCTGTAGATTTAGAGATTGTAGTTGGAGTAATGCCTTCCTCTATATTGTATGATTCTTGTATCTCTCTTCTACGACTCGTTTCATTAATTAAATGTTCCATTGCCTGAGTAATTTTATCTGCATAAAGAATTACAAAACCTTCTTCATGCCGGGCTGCTCTCCCAGCAACTTGCATTAATGACGTATGGCTTCTTAAAAAACCTTGCTTATCAGCATCTAGAACAATAACTAGTGAAACCTCAGGTAAATCCAAGCCTTCCCGAAGTAAATTTATCCCAACAAGTATATCAAACTCTCCTAATCTTAAATCTCTCAATATTTTAACCCGTTCTAGAGAGACAATATCGCTATGTAGGTATCTAACTCGAAGGTTTACCCCCCTCAAATATTCGCATAAATCTTCTGCCATACGTTTAGTTAGGGTAGTAATTAATATTCTTTCATTTTTATTTGCCCTTATTCTAGCTTCTCCAATTATATCATCTATTTGTCCTTCTGTTTTTCTTACTTCTACTTTAGGATCTAATAAACCTGTAGGACGAATAATTTGTTCAACAACTTCACCACCACATAATTCAAGTTCCCTATCCCCTGGAGTTGCGGAAACATGTATAATTTGATTCTGCAATGGTAAAAATTCATTTATTTGTAAAGGCCTATTATCTAATGCGCTAGGCAATCGAAAGCCATGCTCCACCAAAACCTCTTTTCTCGCCCTATCGCCATTATACATACCTTTTATTTGAGGAAGGGTCACATGGGATTCATCAATGATTGTAAGAAAATTGGATGGGAAAAAATCTATTAAGGTATAAGGACGATCTCCTGCTTTCCTATCCGAAAAATATCTAGAATAATTCTCAATTCCAGAACAATAACCAACTTCTAACATCATTTCTAAATCAAAATTAGTTCTTTGCTCTAATCTTTGGGCTTCTAATAGCCCTCCATCTGATCGCAACTCCTCTAATCTTTTAGTTAATTCTTCCCTTATATCTGAAACTATATTATTTATAGATTGCTGATCCGTAACGAAGTGCTTTGCTGGATAAATATATTCATTCGCCATTTCTTTTAATACTTCACCGGTCAAAGGATTAAATCTTGATATCGAATCAATTGTATCACCGAACATTTCTAATCGAACACCAATATCTTCATAAGCTAAATAAATCTCAATAATATCACCACGGACACGAAACGTTCCTCTTTCAAAGACAGCATCATTGCGTTTATAATGTATATTTACAAGTTTGCGAAAAAATTCTCTTCTATTTAAATGAACTGATTTCTCGATACGAACTACCTGCTGTTGATATTCAGCAGGAGAACCAATACCATAAATGCATGAGACAGAGCTAACAACAATCACATCTTTTCGAGATAATAACGAACTTGTAGCTTTTAGACGTAGAATGTCTATTTCTTCATTTACAGACATATCTTTTTCAATAAAGGTGTCTGTTACAGGTAGATATGCTTCCGGCTGGTAATAATCATAATAACTTATAAAAAATTCGACAGCATTATGAGGAAATAATTGTTTGAATTCTCCGTATAATTGTGCTGCAAGAGTTTTGTTGTGTGATATAATTAAAGTAGGACGCTGTAATTGTTGAATTACATTCGCTATTGTAAATGTTTTTCCCGAACCGGTTATTCCCAATAAAGTTTGATGTTTCGAATCTTCTTTCAAACTAGATACAAGCGCATCAATGGCTTGAGGCTGATCTCCACTAGGTTGATATTCACTGATTAAATTAAAATCTGTCATATTGGCAAAATTACGAACATATAATTAATGGTGTCAATGGCAGATTCCAAATAATATTTTCTTCATAATACTTAAATATTATAATTGAATTACAATATTAATTAAACTTATCTTTTTGATCGTAATATATTATACTAGACATATGAATAAGCAACTTATACTATTTTATTGTATCAATATTATTGGTGGCCTAAGCGTTCTAGGATCTTATGCTCATGGATTAATTAGCAATCCTTTAACTAGAATGAATTTATGGGGAAACGTTCCTCTTTCAATCAGGCCTTATTATACTATTTTTATGTTTTTGGCAGCTGGAGGATATTTTTTCTTTACTTCATATATATTAGTTTATATAAATATAGACACTGTTAAGCTGTTTGGTAAATACAATTTTTGGTTTATAAATATATTATATGCTGGTATAATTTTACCATCAGCAATATGGATTTATCTTTCATTTGCAATGATTAATAATCCTTCACCTTTTTTATGGATAACTATTCGACTTGTTTTATTTACTGTTGGATTTTCTTCTGTAATATTACTTTGTTCATTTTTTATGTCAAATTTTGAAAAAGCTAATTGGCTATATATAGCAAGTATTACTGGCTTAACCTTTTTTTGTATACAGACAATGCTATTAGACGCAATAATATGGCCATATTACTTTCCAAAATAATTTTTATAGTTCAAATACTACCTATTCCTAATTTTATTAATTAATATTACTTTCAAGGTATCGAATTATTAAATATTTATATAAACGATAAAATAATTTTTGGAGTAAAAGAATTATGATAAAAAGAAATATCTGGGCTTTAACCTTAATGATAACTCTATCCTCTCAAATATATGGTCAGGCGTATAGAGGATACGGAGGTTACATGCTTGGTCTCTGGTCTATTGATTGGGGCAAGTTAAATAATCAAATTACAGATTTAAATATTGACAATTTTGGAATGGGTAATTTAGAGAATGCTTTGATGATGAATGGCGGTGGTGGCGCTGTCAATGTATATAATAATCTATTCATTGGTGGAATGGGATTTTCTGGCAGCACACATATCAATGGCGCTGATGCAAACTCTATCAACCGTGATATAACAATTTCCTCAACTCTTGCAGGTCCTTATGTAGAGTCTAATTATAATCCTTATGGAAATATTGAAATTAATTTTGGTGTAGCATTATTATTTGGAAATGCAAATATCAGGGTTTTAAAAGATTCAGGAACAAATAGTTGGACAAATATTTGGTCTTCATTTAATGACGCTAATCCAAGTTATTTAAATACGCAGGCCTCAACAGATATAACGGTAATCAATCCTTTCATGTCATTAAGATACCCTTTAATGCCTTGGTTTGGCTTTGATCTCAGCTTAGGATATAATCTTACACTTTATGATTCAAATGGCTGGGAAGCAAATAACGCTCCTCTTGCAGGAAAGCAAGAATTAGAACTATCCAAACCTTTTTTTAGAATAGCTCTAATTCTTGGTGGATAAATATTACTCTGCTCTTTGAGCAGTGATCCTTGATCGCAATATCCACGCAGATTTATAACCCATATCTAATAATTCTTGCTGTAAAAATTCTGCTGACGATCTATTTACAAAGTCACCCACTCTAACTTTATAATTGGGAGTTTCAAATTCAACATAAACACTATCAGTAATTTTATTGCTAATAGATATTGCAATGCTATCGGCATATTCAAAATAACGGGTTGCTAAGATCTGAACACGATAGCCCTCAGAAATAAGCTGTGTTGAATCTTTTTTTAGTACTGAATTAAAAGATGTTGAATCATCAAGAGCATTATTTATAATAATAGGCCAACGAGGAGATATATCCTTTAATTTTTTCTTATTTATTTCATTAGGATTTTGCGCCATAATGAAAGAATAAATAATAACCAGAACCATATATATCTTATTAATCATTACAACCTCAATAAGGATTTATGTGAAATCCATCCCTTTTTTCCATCAAGCAATATTATTTCAAACCAACCTGGTTGTGATTGAACAATATCGACTTTTAAACCTTCATGAATACGAAAAATTATCTTTTCATCTCTATCTATGGGTGCAGATCGGACATTAACAATCGGTAAAATAATAACACCTTCACTCTTATCAGAAATTTCCCAAAATTTATCTAAAGCTATAAAATGAATTAACACACTAAGTATTAACAAAAAGACCTGCATACGAAATGCAAAAAGGCCATCTAATATTCCAAATTCCTTAAATAAGGTTGCAAATGCTGCTAAAAGAATCATTAAGCCACCCCAAAGTAATAGATCCTTTAGCTTTATATTTCTTTTAATTGTCCTATATATCTCAATTAATAACATATTTTTAGGCACCTCTATCCTATCTTTTACACGAGCATTAAGAAAATCAAGATTATATTGCAAATCTTTATGTAAAGGGGACAATTGAATTCCTTTCTCGTATGCCCATATTGCCTGTCCTATATCACCTAAGCGATAATATGTATTACCAATATTATAATATAGATCAGGATGTTCTACTTGATCTAATATCGCTAAATACGCATCCAACGCATAATCATATTTTTCTATATTGAAATAACGATTCCCCATAGAAAATAAACTATCAACTGAAATAGTTGTTTCAGCATATAAAATAACATAAAAATAGAAAAAAAATATTAGTACACGTCTCATTAATTTGAATCCAGCCTATATAAAATATTTTTAGCATCATCTAAAAGTTTATCTTGTACTTCTGAGGCATCAGGCCCAAACCTGCCTGCATCACATAATTTTAATATTTTTATTAGTTTATCTAGATGATCATCCTCAACAATCCCCTTTAAAGCTTGTTGAGTTGATAAAGGATCTAAGTGTTCACTAGAAAGAAAAAAACGATCCTTAAGATATACATATATAATTCTGGAAACCTGCATAAAAGGGTCATCTTCTGTTTTTTTAAGTTTTAATAATGCTTTCTTCAAAGCCTTATTTGATTGTCGATTGCGTACATTATTTAATCTATTTCCTCTAAATCTTGCAATAGGTATTGGGAGCAAAAATAAAACTGCTGCTATAATATGAGATGATAATGATCTAATTGATATTGTTGGCTCATTTCGCAGTGTCCAATTAGATATACTTGTTGTATTATATCTAATATCACTACCTAATAATGAAATCTCTTCTTTTGTAAATCCCTTAGTGCTGCTAATAAAATTATCCTCACCAGGTAGTGCATTTACTGATATAGACTTTGTTTCGACCTTGTCCCAAGATCCATTCTTTGGGTTAAGAAAAGATAAATGAATACGTGGGAGCTGATATCTACCCGATGCTCTAGGAATTAATATATATTCCCAAATCATTGTACCAGTATATTGATCCCATAATTTTTCTTTCTCAAAGGTAGTATTAGGTGGAAAGACATCCATATCTCCTGGAAAAGTTATCTCAGGCAAACTAAACATATTGATATTACCAGTGCCACGTAATTCAATATTAAGAGTAACAGCTTCATTTATACGTACTATACTGGTATCGACCCAAGTGCGAATATTAAAATCTCCTACAGCACCAGTAAAATCAGCAGGCTGTCCTTCTGGATATGGCTTTACATTTACTTTAACAGCATCAGTTCTAATTAACTTTTTAATTGTACGATTATTAAAACTACTGAAAAAAGGATCATCCCAGATTGATCTTCTATTATTTTTCGGTTTTGTTCTAACTTGCGCTGTTACACTCATTGGTGAAACTTCAAGGGTTCCTGTTTTTGTAGGAAATAAGGCGACCTTATATAAAGTTGCAACTTGATATTCAACCCCTTTGATAGAAGTTCTATTAAAACGAGGAGGCTGTGGAATAGATATATCTTCCTGCCAAAATCCAACACTCTTAGGATAATCAATTTTTTCAAGCCCGAGTTGAACTCGTGTATACAACTTATATGTTACAGTTACTTGCTCACCCATAAATAATTGATCTTTATCAACTTCAGTTAATACAAATAATTCTTTTGAACTTGCTACCGCACCAGATTTCTGAACATTTATTCGAATTTGTTTTGTTTTATATTTATTTCCTCCAATAGAAATAATTAATTGAGGAATAACTAACTTACCTGCACGATTAGGCGCTAGTGTCCATGATAAACTCTTCGTTGATGTGGATTTTCCATTAGTCCAAGAATAATTTGTCTGTTGGGCAGGGCCACTCACAATTGTAAAATCATCCAATAAAGATGAAATATTTACTGAAGGTATTTTATCTGCATCTGTGGCTTCAATTCTAAATGTAAAAGTTTCATTTATAGTAATACTATTCGCATCTACTGTCGCTCTAATTGAGCCTCCAAAAATATAATTAACTAAAAATATAAAAATAAGAATAGGTCTAAAATATTTAATCATAATACTTACCAATCTTTTTCTAACTTCCTTCTCTTTGATTTAGAAATTTGGATCTTTTTATTAATTTTTTCATTATTTTTTATTGCATCAAGTATTGCTGTTGCATTTTGTTTATCTTGAGGTATGGGCTTTCCCTGTTTTTCATTATCAGATAACTTTTCATCATCTTTTTGTTTTTCTTGCTTATTATTTTTGTTTTCTTTGTCTTTATTTTCTCTTTCATTATTATTATTTGAAGAATCGGATTGATCATTATCCTTGCTGTCTTGATCCTCATTGTTTTGATTTGA
>Ga0208764_10000148_pt1 | contig 39151 bp, 32 predicted proteins | sample ETNtaG_18_FD_185762 | JGI IMG/M metagenome (GOLD analysis project Ga0208764, IMG submission 185762) | Marine microbial and viral communities from oxygen minimum zone, Eastern Pacific Ocean - ETNP201302SV91 (SPAdes) (version 2) | ecosystem: Environmental > Aquatic > Marine > Oceanic ... | reverse complement strand
TTTAGACCGATATTACTAACAACACTAACGACTTTTTTTGGTTTAATGCCGATGCTGTTTGAAACATCAAGACAAGCTAGGTTTCTTATTCCTATGGCTATAAGTCTTGCATTTGGAGTTTTATTTTCAACTTTTATAATACTATACCTAGTTCCAGTCCTTTATACGGTACTAGAAGATTTCAAGGCATTCATAGAGAAAACACAACAAAAAGTAGGTATTAAACGAGGAATAGTTTAAAGTTTTTAAGACAAACATACATTACGCACAAATACATTTTTGTAATTAATGAATAATTTTTAAGTCTAAATTTCAGTATATTAATGCCTTTAAAATAATAAATTTTAAAAGTAGACTGAGATCAAAGATGAAAAGCATGTAATTATCTCCAAACTCTTTAAATTTATTAAAGTTTAATATCTTTAATTTCCAATCTCAAATTTCACCAAGTCACACTATTTAATCAGATTATATAATTAGTAAAATTACGACTGAGGAATTGATCACTCTGCTATTAAATTAAAGTAATAAATATAGGATTATATCAACTAATTTGACGCGGATATTAACTATTCTTAATGGTAGTCAGTTAGTAAAACACCAAAATAGCGAGCGTGCTAAATAGCGCTAGTGTATTTGGGAAGGCCCCAACATTCCGGGTCAAAGTCTTTTAGAGAAGGAATTATTTGAGAAGCATTTTTGTAGTAACTATGATCCATATTAGGATCAGGCACTACGACCACTGACATCCCAGCAGATAATGCTGCTTCGGTGCCGGAAGGTGCATCCTCAAATACAAGACACTGCGCTGGTTCAACTCCGACACGTTTTGCCGCCAGTAGGAAAATGTCCGGTGCAGGCTTTCCCTCTTTTAATTCAGGATCATCTCCGCGGACAATCTGCTTGAATTGTGAAAACCACTTTTTGTGTTTTTCGTATTTTGCTTCAAACATTGGAGATGACGAACTGGTAGCGAGTGCTTGTGGAATTCCTTTTTGAAAAAAATGTGTGGTCAGAGCTTTTGCTCCAGGCAAAGCCTGCGTATCCTTGAATCGCTCCAGCAAAACGTCTTTCCTTGAATCCAGATAATCCTGCGGTGTAATAGGCAAATCCAGACTTTCAACTATAATCTGTGCTGCCTGAATTGATCTGCGCCCAATAATTTTTTTTTTGATCGACCAGTCAAAAACCTTTCCATATTCTGCAACTATTTCTTGAGTGACTTCAGTGTAAATACCTTCTGTATCAAGGAGAAGGCCGTCCATATCATAGATTATACAGGAAATTCCAGGCGTCATTGTTCAGGCTTAGGTTAGTTTTTCAAGAGGTTCAAAATAACGCTGTTACAGCAAGAAAGCTAAGGAAGTTTTAAAAATACGTGGGTGCGTATTTTCGCAAATCCACGGTTTCTTTTTTGCCGTTACTCAGTTTGTAACTTATAGAGAATTCATTTACCCACTTCAGTTTTAAACGGTAACTAATGTCCTGAACCTGGAGATTCGAGAGACTTTGAATTTTTTTAAAGTTACGGTTGATGAGATGTAGCCTGAAAGTGTAAACTTTTTGAGTAAATTCCAGTCCGCTTGAATTGGTGCGTGTAATATCTTTTGAACCCGTAATGTGATAAAAAATTGCGTGATTCGTGGAAGTCGCTACACCGGCACCGGTACGGAGATGTGCAAGCAGTGGGACCACTTTATTTTGAAATATTCTGAAAACTCTTTGAATCCCAAAATCGCTGTTTGAATACTGGTAGAATTCTGGATCAATCCTCCAAAAACGCGCATCTCCGTCTGCATCATTTTTAACGATGTCCAGCCCCAAGGCTCCATTTTGATCGCGGAAGAGATAAACATAACTTTTAGTATTTTTTATGCTGGTAATATTAAGAATCATCCGTTTAGGCTGAGAATCTAAAAGCTTCTTGTCGAGGTAAATTCCGTTACCCAACCTATTCTCAGGATAGATCTGGTATGGGGAAAGGTCTACTATTCCCCTGTGTTCGGAATCTCGGGAGAATGTTTCTACTGCGGTAACTCCTTGAGGCAGCAAGAGTAAAAGTAGCCCTGTGAAAACAAAGAACATATTTGCTTTAAGTTGCTGTATGTTCTTTTTTGGCAGTCTCAACTCTTTCTCATCTATGCGGTTAAGTATGCAAGTCAACATTTTTCAAAACATTTTATTGTTGGTGTAAAAAAATCCTGAATTCGGGTCATTTTAATTGAAACAAACCCGTATTCGAACAGCCTCTGGATCTTCATCATTTCCGGATTGCTGCTTCAACTGCGGAATGGCTTTTAGACTTTTTGCTATTCGAACAATTATAGCAAACTATTATACTGAAGTCAGTGAAATAGTGATTGAGCAACTTGAGTCCTTTGTCGCTTGATACTAGAATAAATGTTTAGAGGTTGTCCTGACTGCTCCAAAAGTCGTCTGATTTAAATAAAATGCTCTTACTCAAGTTTAAAAATGTCTACCAGTAAAACTGTAAAACCAGCTTCCAGGCCATTTGTGATTGGTACAAGCGGACACATTGATCATGGGAAAACAACTTTGGTCAAAGCTCTCACAGGTGTGGACACAGACCGTTGGGCAGAAGAAAAAAAACGCGGGATTACAATTGACCTTGGATTTGCTCATTATGAGGACGAACAAGGGAATCAGCTGGCATTTGTGGATGTACCAGGACACGAAAAGTTTATTCATAATATGCTCGCCGGCGTGGCAGGAATGGATGCAGTATTGCTTGTTGTGGCTGCTGATGAGGGGGTGATGCCTCAAACACGGGAACATCTGAATATCTGTAATCTGCTGAAAATTAAAACCGGACTGGTGGCAATTACACGGATTGATTTGGTGGAAGACTCTGATATGGTAGAACTTTGTCAAGACGAGGTAGCAGAGTTACTGGAAGGTACTTTTCTCGAGGGCAAGCCGGTGATTCCAGTTTCCACTACAAGCGGAGAAGGATTAACTGAACTTCGGCAAGCATTATCAAAACTGGGCAAACAAATTCCCGCAGCAGAAATTGAAAAGCCATTCCGTTTGAGTGTTGACCGTTCCTTCACGCTCAAGGGATTTGGCACAGTCGTTACAGGTACAGTGCTCAGTGGATCACTCAGGCAAGATGAAGAAGTACAGCAATTTCCTCAACAGCGCAGTGTTCGGATTCGCGGACTGCAGGCTCATAGTCAGACTGTCAGTGAAGTTTTTGCCGGACAGCGGGCTGCTCTTAATTTAGCGGGGATTACCAAAGAAGAAATTCAGCGTGGTGATCAACTGGCAAAGGAGGGGTCATTACTCACCAGTTATATGCTGAATGCCTCTCTGACCCTGCTTGAGGATGTCTCTGCAGCGTTGAAAAACAGAACACGCATCAGACTTCATTTAGGCAGTCAGGAAGTTTTTGGCAGGATTGTTCTGTTAGAGGGTGAAACTTTGTCACCGGGAAAAACAACGCTGGTTCAGTTCCGGCTGGAAAGCCTCGTCTGTACGAGACACGGTGACCGTTTTATTGTCAGGAGTTATTCTCCGATGTTTACTTTAGGTGGAGGAATGGTGATTGATCCTTCTCCCAGCAAATCAAGAAGAGTTCTGCACGAACTTTCGGGACGTCTCCGGCGTCTACATGACGGTGACGAAAATGTACGTTCTGCGGAAGTGATCTATCTGCAGTCTGTGAAGGGTGTGATTGAAGCAGAATTTTCGGTACGTTCCGGTCTTTCTGCTAAACAATCTGCTAAAATTCTGCAACTTCTGCAAAGTCAGCAGCAGGTGCTTTGTGTCGATCCTTTTTCGAAACGTTATCTGCATGTTCAACATGTTGAGCGTATTGGTGAATTTTTGAGCAAAGTCTTAACTATCCACCACAAAAAATTTGCGGATCGCGAAGGTATGACACGTTCCGAACTTGGGGGGAAGCTCTCTTTGATTTTTACAGAAAAAGAGGTTGAAATTCTGTTAAAATACATGATTAAGCTGGGTAAGTTTGTACAAAACGGACAGTACTTCTCTCTTGCAGAACATCAACCGCAAGTTTCTCAAGCACAGGAAGCTGGCTTGGCGCACTGTTTTGAGTTGATAAAGGCAGGCGGATTTCAGCCTTACCGCCGTACACGTTTGTTGGAAGAACTTGAAATGAACGAACAAGAAGGTGTGGCAATGCTCAAATCAGCGGTGCATTCCAAACGGCTTGTGCGTGTCGCAGATGACCTGTATTATGCTCCGGAACAAACAAAGGAAATTTTAATTAGTCTGAGGAAATATTTGCAGGATAATCAAAGTATTACTGTGATCCAATTCAAAGAATTATTAAACATTTCTCGCAAACATGCTATTGATTTGCTAGAGTATTTTGACAGTCAACACCTCACGATTCGGGAAGATAATCACCGTGTTCCTGGTTCAATTTTAGCTTCCAACGAATAACAGAAAAATTGGATAAAAAAGTGATTGTACATCGAGTAGCAACTTTCCCTCTTATCTTCTGTATGCTCCTGATTCTCTCGAGTTTACAGCCTTTATCCGGAAATGCGTTTGCCCAAAGTTTGCTGAGTGACCTTGCGTGGTTAGAGCAAAATATTGAGGTTACGGATGAAACAGCAACCGGAATTTCTGTTAAGAGAGAACCGGCCGGACAAAAAACTCCACTGCTGCCTTCAGACTTGTTGTCTGCACCTACAACACTCATTGAAACGGAATCTGCTCAAACTGAAAGTAGTTTCCTAAACGTCTCAACACCTTCTTTAACGACTCCAAACCCTACTCTTCCTTCGATAAAAGCGGAAGAAGATGACACAACATTATCCGGCTCATTTTTCAGCAAACTATTTCCTTGGTTTTCCGCAAATGATCAAAAGTCTTCTAATAATTCCGCCAATAACGCTGCTGGGGAAAAGGAAACTTTTGATACACAAACGGAATGGGCGGACACGGAATTCTCTGGAGTTTTCATGCTGGTAGCGGAAATTGAAAGGCTGCTCATTTCAAATCCGGATGCAGCCAGGGAAAGGTATCTGGAAATTGAATACCAGTTGGAAGTTGAGGAACGTACACGCCTCAAAATTCAATTGCTTTACCAACTGAATGAGTGGTCATCTGCAGAACTACTGGCGGAAGCGTTTTTGAGTGAACGACAGCAAAGTCCGCATGCGCCTTTAATTTTTTATTATTTGAACAAGGCTCTCCAGTCTCAAAATAAAGCACTCAGTCAAAATCTGGTTTTGCGGGAACTTACTGCTAAAACTCTGGAACCAAACCTGCGCAGTGATTATTTGCATATGCTCAGTGATGAAGCGTTGCTTCAGGGTGATCTTTTAACCGCAATTCAATATCGACTTGATGAACTGAGTAATGTGGAAACCGCAAAAATGGCTGATACGGAACAACTGCTCCGGTTGCTGAAAGAAGTTCAGTTGGTTGAAGAACTACATAATATATCAATAAATTTCCCAAATTTAACCTGGCTGCAGGAGCAAATACTATCGCTGAAACTTAAACTGTTGGTCAAACAAAAACGTTACCGAGAAGGTCTGGAACTTGTGGATCAGCGACTCGACTTGGCTCGCGTAAGCGCCGACTTGGAGCAGATTGAATTACTTGAGCAAATGCAGAGAAACTTTACCACGGCCCTGAATCTTAATGCCCACCGAATTGGTGTAATTCTGCCTTTGAGCAGTTCAAGTGCAAAAGTAGCAGGACTGGCCCAGGAGACGCTGAACGGTTTGTGGCTGGCTCTGCGTGCCAATGAAAAAAATGCTCTGAACGAAAATATCAGCGATAATACAACTTCCCCAAAAAATGAAATAAGTGGTGATCTACTGCTGACTGACAATGAAATAACTAACCCTCAACTAAAGAAAACGGCAGTCCCTTGGGAACTTGTGGTCCGAGACTCACATTTGGATCCGGAGAAAACAAAAAGCGCCGTCCGCGAACTGGTTGAAAAAGAACGTGTGATTGCCGTCATCGGACCTCTTGCCCGGAGAACATCGGAAGCGGCAGCAGAAGAAGCTGAGAGGTTGCGTGTGCCGTTAATTTCCCTATCACTCACAGCCGGTATTCCGGAATTGGGAGACTACATTTTTCGTAATAATCAAAGCTGGAAACAGGAGGTTCAGGAATTGCTGGATTATGCAGTGAGTGAACTTCAAGCGTGCCGCTTCCTTATTCTTTACGCAAAAACTAGAGAGGGACGAACAAAGATGCGCCTTTTTTGGGATGCCGCTGTGCTTAAAGGTTGTGAAGTAGTCGCGGTTGAAGGTTTTAAAAATGAAGGTCAAAAAAGCCTGGTGAATGAGTTTGATACTTTCACCGGTAAAATTCAGCGTATTAGCGCAGAAGAAAACAGTATTTTAAAGGAACTCAAAGAAAAGGAAGTTCCAATCCTCAACTTTGACGCAGTGTTCGTTGCAGTAGGTTCCGGTGGGGTTAAAAATTTGAGACTCATTTTCCCTTATAGCGCAGTTTACAAAATGGAAAAAGCGGCTTTTCTGGGAGATAGTGGTTGGAATGATGCCGCGCTACCTTTTGCTCCTGGAATCCGAGGGGTTAAAAAACCGGTTTTTGTGGATAGCTTCTTCCCGCAGGCTAAAACACCGGCCATGCAGCAGTTGTTGAGACTGCACGAAAGAATACTATATAGACATCAAAATTATTTGGGGCCAACTCCTTATACTGCTTATGCTTATGATACCTTGATGATCTTGATGAAGTTGCTTAAAGAAGAAAGAAACCAAAGTCACTGGGAACTGCGGAATGCGCTGGCAAATATGCAGATTTTTCCAGGTGTTACCGGCAATTTACGCTTTGATGAAAAAGGGGAGGTTCAGCGGGAACTGCAGCTTCTGACTCTGCGTAGAGGAAAAATTCAGCTTTTGAAAAAATGATATGTTCAAAGGCTGAATCTTTGCAAACTTCAGATTCTAAAGCCTGACCCGAGCATGCTTATTTGACGAAGAGAGACTCCAGATCTTTAAACGGAACCTGTTCAGGCCGTACCTTTTGAAGAGGTTGTGTTACTCCTCCGGAATTTTTAGCTATGTCTATGAGTGAAGACTCCGGGTAAGTAGCATTTTGGCTACCAGCAGACATGCTGTCTTCAGTACTATTCAAGCGTTTATCGGGCCGGATTTCCGCTTGGAAATTACGTTTGGACTGTGCTTTCATCTGAAAATTATGATCCTCAAGAGGCTCCTCAACGAGATCCGCTACTTGACGCAAACGGTAACTGTATTGACGGTTGACTTCAAAAAGTCGGCCACCTGGAATGCACTCAGGACTGTCCTGGAATGAACCAAAATCATCTACAATAACAGCGTGTTTTAGTGCTTCTGGACTTAAGTAAACTAAAGCAGGTGATGTTTCAGCTTCTGTTATTTCCTCTTCTTGAGGTTCGAATTTAAACCATTTCATGTTACCTCTTCTCCAAAAAGCCTATGCAGGGAAAGTTTTGTATTTATAGACATATCTCTGCGAAAAATATGCCAACTAGCCTCTTATTTCTAAATCATTGTGCGACTTAATTGCGCTAAAATGTACACCAACTTCGACACTCGTTTTTAATCACAATAAAGCTAATTAAATTAGCTAGATAGCTTAGAAGATCTATGTGCTCTAAAATTGCGTGTTTAACTCCTGATTTAAATGCTTCAAGAGAATAATTAGTGACAGTTAGCAAAATAAAACAGTAATCTACTCCTTGACTATATCAGCAACCCTGAAATGGAAAATATATGCCGAGCGCTTTTTCAGGCACAGTCGGAATGTTGAGAGTGTGTGAGGGAAATAAATGATATTAATACGGTCGCTTTTGCAAAATAATTTGCTTCATTCAAAATAGTTCGGATATACGTTTTTTGCGATTTCAGCAAATTAATCCCCATTCTTGCTGGCTTTCTTTATATTTGTATATTAAGATAAATGTTAATTATAGGAGGTAATTATGGGGATTAAGTTAGCAAAAACGAGGCGTTAAAATGTGAACTCGTGCTGTTATTTGGTGAACGGCAGAAAATATTAAGATATAGGAGCTAATTATGGGGAATAAAGTTGGAAAAAATGAAGTATTAAAAGATGAACTTGAACAGTTATTCTGTGATCAAGAAGAAAATTTTGAGATAGCAGCCCAGAGTCTAAAAGTTTTGTCTCATCCGGCCCGTTTACGAATTTTGTGCGCGTTGCGGAGTGGTGAACAAACTGTGCAGAATTTGGAATATTTCACAGGTATCAGGCAAACAACACTTTCTCAACACTTGTCTTTACTGAAAAGCCGCGGAGTGTTGGTCTCACGTCGTGAGGCAACATATTCTTTTTATCGGATTTCCAATAAAAAAATAATCGAATTGTTTGACCTCATAAAATGGGAATGGTTGTTATAATGAAGAATTAGACAATACTGTGATAGCAAAATATATATGAATAATAACGACGAGTCGCATTTCGTATTTCGGCAATTGTTTGATAAAGATACAGGAACTTTCACCTACCTGATGTTTGATTCTGAGACTTTGGAGGGATTGATCATTGATCCGGTCAAGGAGCAGTTTGACCGAAGTTTGCAGTTCATCGAAGAACTTGGTATTGAACTCAAGTATGCCATCGACACCCACGTCCACGCGGACCATGTAACATCTTCCCGTATGTTGCGTGATGCTACAGGAGCAAAAAGCACTTTTGGAGAAAAATCCGCGGTATGGGGCGCTGATATTCTACTCAGCGATGGAGATGAGTTGGAATTTGGCCGCTTTAAACTCAAAGCAATTTCAACCCCAGGACACACCGATGCCTGCACAAGTTTCTATACAGAAGGTAGGCTATTCACCGGAGATTCTTTGTTGATTCGCGGATGTGGTAGAACCGATTTTCAACAGGGTGATCCGGAGGAACTGTTTAATAGTATTACCCAGAAATTATATACGTATCCAGACAGTACTCTCGTCTATCCGGGACATGATTATCTTGGCCGAACCGCTTCCTGTATCATAGAAGAAAAATCTTTTAACCCCAGAATCCACAGTGGACAAACGCTGGAAAAATTTGTCCAGATCATGAACAATCTTAATTTACCTAAACCCAAAAGAATTGATGAAGCTATTCCGATGAATTTAAAATGCGGTTTCTCACTAGAACTCGGTCATGTCAACGAAGATAATTTCACTATGCATGATCTGCATCAGTTGCTGGACAAACTTAATCCCACGGAGAGGGTTATTGATGTGAGAAAGCCCAATGAGTACAATCAGGGACATGTGCCGGGGAGTTTGAATATTCCCATGGGAAATGAGCAGGCGTTTATTGACGAAATCCGCGGTTATGACAGAGTGTTTTTACACTGTCATTCCGGACGCAGGGCGCAAACAGTATACACTATGCTCAGTATGCAGGGATTAGAAAATCTGGTTTGTATAAACAGTTCAGGTATGGCTGACTGGCATCAGGCTGCTTTTCCGGTGGAACAGTGAAGATAGTTCAATGAAGCAGAACATATTGTTAAAATTCATTTTTTCGTTAACAATCTTTTTGCTGCCGTCAATCCTGTGGGGCGGAAATCAAGCTGAGTTCAGCATGCCATGGTGGGGCTGGCCTACAATCTTGTTTTTCACAACTTTTTTAATCGGCGTTTTTGGTGTAATGGCGGGCATCGGTGGTGGAGTTTTATTCGTGCCCTTAGCCGCCAGTTTTTTCCCTTTTCACATTGATTTTGTCCGTGGTACCGGGCTTTTCATTGCACTCGGTAGTTCTTTAGCGGCAGCTCCTCACCTGCTCGAAAAAAACCTGGCCAGTTTAAAACTCGCCATGCCTTCCGCTTTGGTTGCTTCTACCTTTGCGATTATCGGAGCCTTTCTTGGACTCTGGCTTTCTGCGTTAAATCCGGCTTATATTCAGGGCAGTTTAGGGGTTACGATTATCGGCATCGTCTTTATCATGCTCTTTGCGAAAAACTCGGAAAATCCTTCAGTTACTCACGGTAATTATTTAACGCAACTCCTGCAGATAAACGGGATTTATACTGAAGAAACTACCGGGAAAGAAATTCGCTGGACTGTGCACAATACCACAAAAGGTATGTTGGGTTTTGTCATTGTGGGTTTGTTGGCCGGCATTTTTGGTTTAGGAGCAGGCTGGGCGAATGTGGCTATTTTAAACCTCGTCATGGGTGCACCAGTGAAGGTCGCAGTCGCAACGAGCAGTTTTGCACTCTCCATTACAGACAGTACCGCAGCCTGGATTTACATGAACAAAGGTGCAGTTTTGCCGATACTTACTGTACCTTCAATGATAGGCATAATGCTGGGTGCAAACATTGGTTCAAAGCTGCTTCCGAAAGTTAAGCCTTCAGTGATACGTAACATGGTAATCGGTGTCCTCTTCTTTGCGGGTGTCCGTTCCTTAATGAAAGCATTTGGAATTTGAACTTAAACTGAGCTCTTTAATGGAAAATACTTCAGCCTTTGAAAACGCATCTGAACAGCAATTGTACGCAAAAATAGTTTACCATATGAACCATCTTGGTTTGTTTGCTCTTGTCGCTGGTTTTGCTTTGTATTTGACGGGAATGCTAACACCTCATGTACCGCTGGAAGATCTCCCTCAATACTGGTCTCTCCCTTTGGAGCAATATTTAGAAAAAACAGGTGCGCTTACTGGATGGCAGTGGATTTCAGAACTGGGCTACGGTGATGTGGCACCACTTATAGGGGTTGCTGTTTTAGCTTCAATACCACTTGTTTGTTACCTGGTTTTGTTTTTTCAATTCCTGCAGAGAGGCGCCAAACCTCTTGTAGTGATTACTGTGATAGAGTTGTTTTTTATGCTGCTCTCCGCCTCAAATCTGATTCAAATTTCCCACTAATTATATTCCTGCCGAAAAAAACGATCGGCAAACATTTCAGTATTTTAATTTCCACTCTCATTTAAGCGGTTTTGATAGGCAGCAATCCAGGCATCCCGATATTGAGGCAACTTCTCAAGACGTTTTTCAAGACGGCTATTTTCTGTTTGCGGGCGCATCGTGAGATGTAAGGTGTAGCGCAGAATGTCCTGCGGCTTTTGAAGGCAGTATAGCAAAAACGGTAGAGCATCTGTGCCTTTTTCCTTATAAACAAGCCAGAGCAGCTTGACGATGTGGAAATGGTTTATTCCACGGGAACATTGCTGGTCAACAAATTCCAAAATTGACTTCAGGTAATTCTCAGTCCTGAAACCTTGTGGGAGAGTTGCTGATGCTGAAGACTGCTGATAATACTGCATAGTCAAAATGGAAGAGATAAAATAGCTCCAGGCTTTGCTAAATTCATCTAGAGGAACCAACTGCCGAGGTGTCTCATTGTCCCTGGTTTTCGGAAGTGATTGCTCACTGAGATCGAGCATCACGCCAAGCGTGCTTTGCAAGCCTTCAAGCGCGGGAGCTCGATATTTCAAAACCGGCAGCAGTTTTTTTAAGCGCTGACCATCCGCACTTTCTTTAAAAGAATCAGTCTTTTTTTCTTGAAGTGCAAGTGTCCATTCACTCAAACTGTGAAGAGTGGCATAAAGTTTTGAATAAATCGATTCAGCATAATTTTTTTCCAGCCGTTTTATTTCTTTTGACCACTCTTTGAGTGGAGTTCCGGAGGGCAGCATTTTTATCAGGCTCAGCGGAAATCTTTGCTGGATACGCTTCAATTCCGTGTTTTGCGGCATATCCGGCACATAAAACTGAATGACTTTCTTATCCTTGCGAAGTTCCTGCATACAGGTTCTTATTTGAACGCCGACGCCTTCCATATCAGCGGTCTCCGGAGATTGATTTAAAAGCTCATGCAGTTCCTCAATAAATCCCGAAAGCGCGGATATTTCTTCCAGTTTGTTTTTTACTGAGCGGATGTAATGGGTGAAGCGTTGCTGTGCGAAATTTTCATAAGCCCGCCGTTCATGTGGTAAAATGAAATGCAGTTGTTTATTGAGTTGCTGAATCCGTTCAATCATAGTCTGATTAAAATTTTCCGGATTTGTGCGGAAAGTCTGTTTGAATTCGCTAAAAATGGAATCCAGCGTGTGCTGTTCCTCGGTTGACAGAGACTGAGATTTCCACTTTTCCCGCCACTCCGAAATTAATTGTTTGCGGATTTTTACACCTTCTTTTTTTAGGTCAAGCAGATATGATTTTGCCACACTTTCACAAAAAGCCTGCAAACTTTTTGAGGGGAAGTTAAGTTCTTCAACCATGAACAGTATTTCCGGAACTGCGGCACTGCTTTGTTTTTGCCAGTTTACACTTTGCCGGTAAAATTCGAGCGGCATAATTTGCTCATTGAAGTAAATATTTCCGCATAGCTTTGAAAATATATTGCGTGTAATGTTTACGATTAGCTCTGCGCTGTCAAGTTTCTTAGGCAAAATAAGCGTCACCTCGTAAGAACGTGTAGTGTTGATGAATTTCAGACGTGATGCGGGAAGCGTGACATTTTTCGGTAGTGCTGAACCAATTTCGCTCTCGTATGTTTGCTGATCTAAAAAGCGTAGCAAATGAGCGGCGCGAGGGGGTTGCAGACCAAATTTTTCCGAAAAATCAAGGATGCCTGGTAGTTTTCCGTTCAAAAATTTTTTTGTATTTTCAGGAATTGATGTTGAAAATTCTATGCGGAAATATTTTGAAGGCGGGAGTTGTTCTTTCTGTTTGTCGTAATTTTGGAGCTGGGATTCTCCTATTGTGTGCAGTTTAGGATCAAAACGTTCCTCGAAAGATTTGTCGATGCTGTCAATAGATTTCATGAATAATTACCCGTGAAGGGTGTGGTTCACGAACAGTGATCAATGCTTGCGTACAGAAGCTATATCTTCGTTCCATTCTCTGAGTTGATGCGGACCTTCCAGTGAGTTTTTTAGGTTGATCAACTCCAAAAATTTTTTCTCTTCCAAATCTACATTGGGATACCTCCTTCTTAAATAACCCCAGAGGTTTAAATAGTTTTCTTCTATTTGCCAGTCATCACTCTTTGGCGTCTGTTCTGACTGAGAGCTATCAATAAAAGGGTAGAAAACCTTGCTCATGTCTTTTCTCGTAAACTCAGTTTAAAAATTTACCAAATTCGTAAATCATTTATAAAAAAGTAGTCGAATTTGTAGCTGATGCCGTTGAAATATTTTTTACGGGCTTATACTACATGTAGCAAAATTGTGGCCTGAGAATAGAATCCGTGATGAAAAAATTGTTTGTTTATTAAAAAATCTAAGTGAATATACTGTTTATATTGAATTATATATTATTATAGAAAATATTATTTTTTCTAAATTAGGCTAGAAAATATCACCTGTAAAGTAATCTTTCACTCAAAATATTTATTGATTTTATCTGTACGGAACCACCTGGATCTTGTTTCGAGGTCAGGCCTTTGATTATACGTTTTTCTGTTCCATTGGACATGCGATTAGCAGGATATTTTTTATTTCCAAAACACCAAAGTTTTTGTTTTTTCGTCATGTGTTATATCAGGTAGATTTAAGAGCATATTTTTCCCACTGTTCGTGGCTGACACCTTTAAACATGAGTCACAAGGGCAATAGTAATTCTCCAAGAAACGTGAATTCACTAAATGTCACATCTAAGTTAGGAAAAATAAAGTATACGAAAGAATCAACCAGATATCCAAAACACCCAATGATCATTAAGATACCCAGAGCTTTTGCAGGAAGTTCGATTTAAAAATTAAATAGCCCATAGGGAATAACCAAAGCCCCCAAAATATCTGGGCGAAAAAAACCCCGTGTTCGTGCAAATTAAGAAAAAGAGGCACCGATGCTTGTACCTGATCCAAACTGAATGTTGTTAAAAAATCAGATCCACTCAATACTAGTAAGACCGCAACGTGGTTAAGCTCATTAAGCATGGCAATTGGGGCAGCGACCAAAACTAATATAAACATAAGTACAGCATTATTTTTGTCAACTGGATTCAGTAATTTATATAAAGCTAGAGCCGGGAAAATATTGACTATCTGGAGAGTTAGAGCGGTTAAAATACTGAGGCGATATAACGTTTGTAAAAAACAAAAAGTTATATTTCAATGCTTTACTTTAGTTGATTAGAAGAAAAACAATTGTCTAGCGCAGAGATAATATAATCAATATCCTCTATAGAAAGACAAAGAGGAGGCATTAAACGTAGGCAGTTTTTATACCCGCCTGACTTGCTGATAACCAAGCCTTGGTGTCGTGTCATTTCTATAATATTTGCGGCTTCTTCTACTGCGGGTTCTTTAGTTTGTCGATCTTTAACAAGCTCTAGCGATAGCATCAAGCCTTTACCTCTAACATCTCCTATAATTGGGTATTTTTCCTGTAGTTCCAATAAGCGTTTTTTTAGTGCCGCTCCCACTCTCCGCGCATTTTCTTGTAACTTTTCTTCTTTAAGTACCTGTAATACGGCTCGACCGGCAGCACAAGAAGTCGGGTTGGCACCATAAGTATTGAAATAAAATTTATCTTTTAGTACTTCCGCTATTTGTCGCTTGGCAATGACTCCACCCAAAGGATATCCATTTCCCATTCCTTTCGCAACAACTACAATATCTGGGATAATGTCTTCTGATTCAAATCCCCAATAGTTATCACCTGTTCGGCAAAAACCCGATTGAACTTCGTCCACGATAAAAATTCCTCCTGCCGCATGCACTCTCTCATATGCACCCTTTATATAACCAGGCAATAGTGGAACGATTCCTCCATAACCTTGAATGGGTTCTACAATCATGCCGGCCAATTGTTTTGATGTAGCGTAGTGAATATTTCGATCAATTTCGTCAAGGTAGGCGGGCATGTTATCTCCAAATATACCTCTGTATCCATCGGGTTGGGCAACGTGTACAATGCCTCCCAACAAGGGCGTGTTATGACGAAAGTTACCCACACCGGTCAAAGATTGCGCACCATAACTTGCCCCGTGATAACTATTACGTAGTGCTAATATGTCGTTGTTTTTGGTGTAGACTCGCGCCATTAACAAAGCCAAATCAATGGCTTCCGTGCCTGAATTCGTAAAATGAACAACCCAATCTTCACCATCCGGCATTGTCTTCGTTAATTCTTCAGCATAGTGTGCGGGGACGGGGTGATAAAACATCGTCGTGCAATGTACCAGTTGGTTTAACTGTTCTTGCACAGCCTTATTTACTTTGGAATGACAATGACCCACGCTGATGCAGACATTCATTCCCAATAAATCAGTATACTTATTTCCTTTTTCATCCCAAAGATACTGTCCTTTACCTGATTTAAATATCAAAGGCGCTTTATAAGGAACGAAGGCTCTTTGCGACGCTGCATAATAGGTATTCCGCAAATTAATGATAGATTGAGAATTCCAGTCAATATTTTCATTTGTCATATAACTAACTCCTTAATATGATTTCATTTATAACGTCGCGCATCAGTGGCTTGCAAGGCGCATAGCGGTGTCTGGCTGTATGCGCTTGTTGTGTGGCAGGAGAACTTTTTGTGACGCTGGTTTTTTCAACATAGGAGCCTGGTCAAATGCTTGAAACGCTGATAGCATCGATGACAGCTACCGTCACGTCATCTGTCCGCGCCCGACCTCCAAGATCGGGAGTGTGGAAACGTTCGTCGGCCGTGATTTGCTCGATTGCACTCATTAGACAAGACGATGCTTCTGTTTCGCCGAGATGGTCCAGCATCATGCAGGCAGTCCAGAAAGTACCGATGGGATTGGCAATCCCCTTGCCCGCGATATCGAACGCCGAGCCGTGGATGGGTTCGAACATAGACGGAAAATGACGTTCCGGATTCAGGTTCGCGGTTGGCGCAATACCAATGGATCCAGCCAGGGCCGCGGCAAGATCGGAAATAATATCGGCATGAAGGTTGGTTGCAACAATCGTGTCTAGTGATCCGGGATCGAGCGTCATCCGAACGGTCATGGCATCGACCAGCATCTTATCCCAGGTCACGTCTGGGAACTCTGTAGCGACCTCGCTTGCGATCTCGTCCCACAGGACCATACCATACCGTTGTGCATTGGACTTCGTGACCACCGTAAGATGTTTACGAGAACGCGAGAGGGCCAGGTCGAATGCGAAACGCATAACTCGAGTCACACCCTTGCGAGTAAAGACCGAAGTCTCCGTGGCTACTTCGAGTGGTAGGCCGCAATGAGTACGGCCGCCATTACCGGCATATTCACCTTCGGAGTTTTCTCGCACGATAATCCAGTCAAGATTTTCGGCTGTTGCGTTCCGGAGCGGGCTCGTGATGCCGGGTAGGATTCGTGCAGGACGAACGTTGGCGTATTGATCGAGTGGCTGGCAAATTGCGAGCCTCAAGCCCCATAGTGTAATGTGATCAGGGACATCGGGAGCCCCAACGGCACCGAAGAAGATGGCATCGAATTGCTTGAGCTGTTCGGCGCCATCTTCGGGCATCAGCCTTCCGGTCGACTTGTACCGATCGCTACCCCAGTCAAAGTGCTCGACTTCGAAGTTTAAATTGCCTTCCCACTCAGCAAGCGCTGATAAGACTTCGAGTCCGGCGCTGATGACTTCCTGTCCAATGCCATCCGCCGGAATGGCTGCAATCCTGTGTGTGCGCATACAATATTTCCTCAGTAAAGTTTAGGAGAAAGTGACAATTGATAGGCTGATCGTTTGGTTTCCGCTGGATTGTAATCGTCCGAATCTAAATAGGTGCTTGCAACATAACTTATTATCATCAGGCAACTTGCCCTGAAAAGTTGATGATTACCGGATAATCGCGCAATATTAATAGTAAAATCAACTTCTATATAAGATTATTACCCCAAATTAATAATGTCAACACGTCAGGATAATCAAACTCTGTTAGGTAAAATCAGTGACTTGATGAAAAGAGAACATTATTCAGTAAATACAGAACGCGCTTATAGCGCCTGGATAAAGCAGTTTGTTAAATTTCATTGTCTGCAAGCTCGTGAATCTTTATTTGTCGAAGCAGAAAACAAGGTCGAAAAATTTCTGACATATCTTGCTACGGAAAGAGACGTTTCTGCATCAACGCAAAATCAGGCTTTTAATGCATTGGTTTTTCTATAGGATCTGGAAACCAGCATGATATATACTCATGTTTTGAAGAAGGGCGGAGAAGGTGTTGAAAGTCCTCTTGATGATTTATGATAAGCTAGCCGATCATGGAAATGTAGAGTGTTATCTTGGCTTTGTTCTGGATCTATAATAGAATTATTGTCATTACAATTGGGATTTCCGAACTAAATCCGAATTAATCTCTGATGTAGTTGCAATAATTCCTAAAACTTAGTCTTTACAGTTCAGTGAGAAATAATACAGATGTTAAGCACTAATATCATAAAGGCGTCTCTCACAATTTTAGATGAAAAATTGAGTATCAGAGTTTTTACTAAACCTGCAAATTATCTAACAACAGCCAAAATAAATTTATGAGAGATCGTATAATTTCAATTAAAGCCATGGAGATTTTGGATTCACGTGGTAATCCGACAATCCGCGCTACAGTAACACTTGAAAACGGAGTGACCGGGTCAGCGTCTGTTCCGTCTGGAGCATCAACCGGTGAAAATGAAGCTCTTGAACTCAGGGACGGTGACAAGAAACGCTATGGCGGAAAGGGTGTTCTTAAAGCAGTAGAAAACGTAAATATGGAAATTGCTCCGGAACTGTTGGGCATGACTCCGGATCGGCAGGCGGAAATTGACAGGATGATGCTCAAACTGGACGGTACCGCGACCAAAAGTAATTTGGGTGCAAACGCGATTCTCAGCGTTTCAATGGCAGTCGCGGTAACTGCGGCTAATTCTCACAATCTTCCGCTTTATGCGTATCTTGGTGGAGTGGGCGGATTTCGTTTGCCGGTACCGATGATGAACATTATCAACGGCGGAGAACATGCTGATAATAGTGTTGATTTACAGGAATTCATGGTCATGCCGATTGGCGCGCCGACATTCCGCGAAGCACTGCGTTATGGTGCAGAAACATTTCATGCGCTGAAAAAGATTTTACTAAAAAAAGGCTATGCCACAAGTGTAGGTGACGAAGGTGGTTTTGCGCCAAATCTCAGCAGCAATGAGGAAGCCTGCGAAGTAATAATTGAGGCAATCAAAACTGCCGGATTTGAACCAGGAAAAGACATCTCGCTGGCCATGGATGCCGCAGCTTCATCTTTCTATAAAAACGGAACTTATGACTTTTTTAAGTCCGGCCAGGGCACAAAAAACTCCACGGAAATGCTTGCATTTTACAACAATATGGTGGAAAAATATCCGATTGTTTCAATCGAAGATCCAATGGATGAACATGATTGGGATGGTTTTGCGGCTATAACTAAAAAATTTGGAGCTAAAGTTCAAATCGTCGGTGATGATTTATTTGTGACCAACACTGAATTTGTCAAGAAAGGTGTAAACCAAAACGCGGCAAACGCAGTGCTGATAAAGCTCAATCAAATCGGTACTGTATCTGAAACTGTTGCCACCATTCAGCTTTGCCAGAAAGCCGGCTGGAACTACATAATTTCACACCGTAGCGGTGAAACAGAAGATACATTCATGGCAGATTTTGCAGTCGCAATGGCCGGTGGTCAAATTAAAACAGGCTCGGCATCACGGAGCGAGCGTATTGCCAAATATAATCGTCTGCTTGAAATTGAAGCAGAACTTGGAAAGTCTGCTATTTTTGGAAGCTGATCCGAAGTCTTCCGAGGCTGAAAGTTTTCTCTTGCTAAACGCAGTTGTCAATTCTTTCAACATTGAACTACTTGACATCCATTCCTTTGAAAAAAAATCATGAGGGGTCCCGCCGCATTCTGAAACACGCGTGGACTGTGACAATATTTACTCTGTTTTCGCGAATTCTAGGTGCGGTGCGTGATTTGGTGATTGCGCATGTTTTCGGCGCAGGTTGGATTACGGACGCCTTCGTGCAGGCGTTCACCATTCCAAATGTTCTGCGACGCCTGACTGCCGAGGGTTCAATGACTCTGGCTTTCCTGCCGCTCTACACTGAAATCCGTGAACGTGAAAATCCGCATGCAGCGAGGAAATTCGCGGCAAAGACTTTAGGTCTCGTCCTGGCGGCAACTACCATTCTGACCGGATTGGGAATTATTTTCAGTCCTCAGCTGGTTTACCTCTTTGCCGCAGGTTTTGCATCAAGTCCGGAAAAGTATGAATTGACGGTGCTGTTGACCAGAGTCATGTTTCCGTATTTGATTTTTGTTTCGCTGGTTGCCTGGGCGATGGGAGTTTTAAACGCTGAAGGACGTTTTGCAGCTCCGTCCGCAGCGCCGATTTTGTTAAATATAGGCATTATCGGGGCCGCTTTTGGAATTTCACCGTTACTGGATGAGCCCATTATCGGCATCGGCTTTGGTGTGCTTTTGGGTGGAATCGCGCAAATAATACTTCAAGTTCCCTCATTGAGAAAAGTCGGTCAATCTTTAAAACCACAAAATTTTTTCAATGATGAAAATATTCAGCGTCTGCTGAAACTGCTTGGTCCGTCATTGCTGGGAGTCGCAGTTTATCAAATCAATATCATTGTACTGCGCAATCTCGCCAGTTTCATGCCTTCAGGTCAAGTCACGCACTATTACAACGCAAGCCGTCTTTCAGAATTAACTTTAGGAGTCTTTGCTTTTGCCTTAACCACGGCTAGTTTTCCGGTATTAAGCCGACACACTGCCAGCGAAAACTGGGAGAAAATTCGCAGCACCTTGCGTTTTACCATGTCCACTACTTTATTGGTTGTCTTACCGGCCAGCGTGGGATTGGCCATTGCGGCAGAGCCGATAGTCGCAATGCTTTATTTCCACGGTGCCTATGCCTGGAGTGACGTTCAAATTACCGCGCTTACGCTTCAGGCCTTTGCTTTGAGCATTCCGGCTGTTGCCATGATTCGTTTGCAGACTGCATTGTTTTATGCGCTTAAAGACACCCGAACTCCGGTGAAAGTCTCGCTGTTCAGTATTTTTCTGACGGGACTTTTGGGGTGGTGGTTGAGCCAAAGTCTGGAAATTTTCGGGCTGGCTTTGGGACTTGCTGCAGGTACCTGGTTTCAGTGGGGACTATTAAACTTCTTTCTGCTGAAAGAAACTGAATTGCGAAAAAAATGGTGGCCTTTGCGTTCATCCCTGTTTTATTTGCTGGCTTCGGGAGGAATGGCAGGTTTTACCTGGTTTACAAGTGGTTATGGATTATGGGAAAAAGGAGCTTTCCTTTTTTACAACTGGATAATCTTTCTGGCACTGCTAGCAGGTTCTGCTTTTTTATATGTGCTACTGCTGCTGATTTTTAGAGAAGAACAAGTTTTGAAAATGGCCAACCGCTTGAATTCAAAAATAAAGCAGCTCTAAAAAGCCCTAAAACTTTGTCATTGATTAAAAAGCAAGAAAGCTAGGAAGTTGCTATTTTAACAATTTAAGATTTCTCCCTAATGTCGAAATGAGAAATTATAGCTTTCAAAGTTTTTGCGATACTGTCACAAATTAACTCCCAATAATTTTAACGTTGATGTAGCCATGACTTTGGCCGCAGTCACCATGTCATCAATCACAATGTATTCATCTGGCTGATGAGCAAGGTCAAGAATTCCGGGGCCGTAAGCAATGCAGTCATGAAGATGCCCGATTCTGGCGATATGTTTTTGATCATAGGTTCCGGGTGAAATGACATGCTCCGGAGTTTTTCCTAATATGTTGAGAATAGCGGCACTGACAGCTTTTACCACCGGTGCGTTTGCATCGGTCATCGTGGGTAAAAATTCCATAATGTCTCGGATTTGGTAGCGAAAATTCGGGCGCGAATCTGCGAGTTCCTCTAATAAATCTGTAACTTCCGCTTTTACTTTGGTGATATCTTCTTCAATTAAAAATCGTCGGTCCATGGTTAAACGGCACGAATCAGGAACGAGAGGACTCGGCATTCCCGAAAAAGATTCATCTTCTCCACCGTGAATTGACTGAAGATTTAAAGTTGAGCGGCGCGCACCTTCCGGAACAACTGGCATAATGGTTTGCTTTTGGTCTAATGCAGGAAAGAGTCTTTGCTCAATTAGCTCCAAAAAAGCACTCATGTGCCGGATTGCGGAATCGCCGAGAAATGGCATTGAACCGTGCGCGATTCTGCCGAATGTTTCCACCTCCGCCCACCATGCTCCGCGATGACCAAGACAGACTCGGTCCACATTCAAAGGTTCCGGAATAATCACGTGGTCCACCCGCGGTTTTGAGAAGAATCCTTTTTCTGCTAAAAAAGCAACTCCGCCGTATCCTCCGGTTTCTTCATCGACTGTTCCGGAAATTTCGATTACGCCGGGAAAGTCAATATCTTCTTCAAGGATGGCTTCCATCGCAATCACAGAAGCGGCCAGCCCGCCTTTCATGTCGCAGGTACCGCGGCCGAATATTTTCCCATCCCGGACCACTCCCTCAAAAGGATCAACTGACCAGCCTTTCCCAGGCACGACAACATCGAGGTGGCTGTTGAAATGAACACAAGGTCCGGAGTGTTTGCCTTCAAAACGTGCGATTACATTATTTCGGGGGTAACGGTCAGTGTCGCCAGGTGTGTCTTTTGCGCGTTCATAAAGCAGAGAAAATCCGCTTTTCGCTAAACGTCTGCCGAGAAATTCGGCGCATCTTGTGTAGTCCTCTCCTGGAGGATTTATCGTAGGTATGCGAACTAAATCTTGTGTGAACGAAACCAGGTCTTCACGCTTGGAATCGATTCTGGAAAATAGAGATTCCATTATCTTTTGCTGTTGAATGTGTTATTAATGTAGAAATGATAGTTTCATCATAATCAACAATCCATTCAACAATCCAGAAAAAACAAAAACGACCTCAGAATATTCGCAAAAATAGTTGGAGAAAATAAGAGAAAAAAGCGGTAAGTCAATGGAAGCGCCAAAAGATGACCACTTATTAGGAGGCTGTAAAACAAATGATCTTCCTGTTTGCCGCTCCCATCGAGCTTCTGGAAATACCAAAGAACAATTGTGTGGTTAAAAAACGAAGCATTGAGAGAGCTAATGTGCTTCAAGCTCAAAACCACTCGACATTTAAATAATTTGTTCTTCCAGTATGATTTATTTTGCCACGGGTTTGTTATGAATGATATTAGTAAAATTACGTAGATGGCCAGATAAAATATATTTCAATGTAATATTAGTAAGTTAGAGTTAAAAATATACGTTAAAACATATTTTTTAAGAGTGATTTAAGAAAATGTTGGAGAGTTTTTCAATAGCAACTCTGAAAAGAGTGCTTTGATAATAACGTATAAATTGCTTTATGGTAGAGTGCAAAAGGGTGATTACTTAAGATTTAAGGAGTCGAAAATAGCAGAAGTAAATGGAGGACTCAGGTGACTTCGTGTTTCTGAAGGAAACGTTCTTCACGCCATTCTTCAGTTTTGAGGACATCAGTCAAAGCTTCGGCAGCATCCCAGACGTCTGTGTAGCGTAAATAAAGTGGAGCAAAACCAAACCGCATGATGCCTGGCGCCCTAAAATCTGCAATTATTTTCCTGGCAATAAGAGCCTGAATTACGGCAAAACCATTTGAACAATGAAGAGCTACCTGCGAACCTCGTTTTTCCGGATCAGTTGGACTTTGAAGAGTAACGCCATAATTGCCTAATCTGCTTTCTACCAGCTCAAGAAAAAGTTGAGTCAGTCTCAGGCTCTTTTTACGTACCATTTGTAGATCTGTTGCCTGCGCAATTTCAAGTCCGGCCTGGAGGCCCCTGAGTGATAATATAGGCTGTGTTCCTGTCTGGAAGCTTAGAATACCTTTCGCTGCCTGAAAATCTTTTTCGAATGCAAAAGGACGTGCGTGTCCCCACCAACCGGAAAGAGGATTTACGGCTGCTTGCTGGTGCCGCTTTGCAACATACACAAACGCGGGAGAGCCGGGGCCTCCGTTCAGATATTTATAAGTGCAGCCAACCGCAAAATCTACACCCCATTTGTCAAGCTCCACAGGTAAAACTCCAGCACTATGACACGTGTCTAGAATAAATAAGGCTCCTGCCTCATGCGTTTTTTTGACAAGTTCCTCAATCGGCAAGATTTCACCTGTACGGTAATTTACATGTGATAAAGTAACCACCGCAACATCATCGTCTAGCAGCTCTTCCAGGGAATCTCCATCTATGCCCACCAATCGTCTTTGAATGTTTTGCTGAGTTGATGTGATTCCTTCCAGGATATAAAGATCGGTTGGAAAACTGTCTGCCTCTGAGACCAAAGCATTACGTCCCTGAGATAGAGCCAAAGCGGCATGGACGGTTTTGTACAAATTCAGTGAGGTTGAGTCGGAAACAATTAGCTGTCCGGAAGCAGCCCCAACAACAGGGGCAATCATTTCCCCCAGAGTTTGCGGTAACTCCCACCAACCAGCATTGTTCCAACTTCTAATCAGTTCTTCAGCCCATTCGTTGCGGATGGCCTGCTCCAAATGTTCAAGTGACTTTTTAGGCATTGGCCCCAGAGAGTTTCCATCTAAATAAATCAGACCCTGCGGCAGGTGAAATTCTTCCCGCCAGTTGCGTAAAGGGTCCACCTCATCCGCTTTTTCACATGCAGTTCTGGATTCCAGTAAAGTGGAAATATTGATTGACATAATTTGGCTGAGTAGTGAATTTTAGAATTATTAAGAGAACATCATGAGTTAAGCAGTGTTTCTTTGTAGAATACTATAAGCACTTACTCATTTTGTCGAGCAAATATTTAGGATTGTGCGTTAGGAAAAATCATCCCTGCGGGTAAAGACCAAGCAGAATAATTCCGTCCCGAAGCAGAAAAAATGCAAAACCAATTAATGCAAAACCGAGGAACTGCATGATACGCCTGTACCAAATTCCCTGCAAAAAACTCCTGGATTTTCCCGCCACGATTGCCAGCATAAATTTTACTCCAACCAGGCCAAGATAAAAACCGAAGATGAATGCGGCGCCTAAGCTGAAACTCTGCTGAAACGATCGGACCATCAGAGGTGCGCCCACAGTAAACCAAAAAAGATATGGGTTTGGACTTACCAGGTTTGCGATCATTAGCTCTCGTAAGTGGAGAGGTTTGGGGGTGTAATCTGGAATTTCAACACTGGCGATTTTGATACTGCTACTTCCAAGGTATGTGAGGAAAATAGCACCGGCTAGAGAAATTACACCGAGTAGCAAATCAACATTTGAGAGTTTAGTGAACAAAATTCCGGAAACAAGCACAATCGGCAAATCTGTCAGCAGAGGGATAAACGCTACTTTCGCACCTGCACGGATTCCATGACGAAATGCTTCGGAAATGATCAACACTAACATTGGCCCCGGAGCAATTCCTGCCGGCGCTCCAAGGAGAAAACCTATGGTCAAGACGCCGAATAAACTGTCGATCATGCGGGGATCTCGAAATCCAGGCACTCTAAATCAAGTATCATTTTTCCTATACGAGTGACCGAACCTTTCATGGTGATCTCATAATTATCACTAATTGCGATGTTGATTTGACCACCCGGCATTAAAACCGCAATTTTTGCATCACATAAGCCCAGCCGATACGCCACGGCTGCAGCCGCACTGCTGCTGCTTCCGGAAGCTAATGTGTAACCGGCACCGCGTTCCCAGATTTCAATCCGGATTGTCTTTCGGTTCAGGACCTCCAAAAATTGAACATTTGTACGGTTTGGAAAGTTTGAGTGTGTTTCGAGCAAAGGTCCAATACGTCCTGCTTCTTGTGCAGAAATATTTTGATTAAGCACTATGCAGTGCGGATTGCCTATGGTAGCGGCGCTGAATGTTATTTCTTCACCATTTATTTCCAGGGTTTCGTTGAGAACTTCCCGGCTTTTTCCGCTCACCGGAATGTCCTCACTTTGAAAACTAACACGGCCCATTTCAACGGTCACAGATTTTCCGGAACTTTCGACCTTCGCACTGACAAGGCCTCCTGAGGTCATGATTTGAAAAGGCGACTCGTTTACCATTTTTCTATCCCAGAGCGAACGCGCGAATATCCGCAGTCCGTTTCCGCTTTTTTCTGCCTTACTACCGTCCGGATTAAAGATAGTCAGTTTAAAGCCTTTTCCGGGACTGTCTTTTTCACCGACTAAAATTCCATCGGAGCCAAGACCAAAATTACGGTGACAAATTTTACGGACCTGTTCTGCAGTCAGCTCTGTTTCCGCAGACTGCGAAGGTCCGGAAGTGAGAACCAGATAATCATTGCCGAGGGCATGATATTTGAGAAATTCCATTTTATGGCGAGCTAAAAATATTTTAATATATAAAGCGTCTAAAGTAATTTATCTATTATACAGATCAGACTGTGTTTACAAAAGCAGTAGTCTGAAAAAATTTTCGGAAGTTTTCATAATTCGGAAATTTTCTGCGCCGCTTGATGAGGCGTGAGCGGTTTGTCTAAAAGCTGACCGTTACTCAGCCGTAGCAAAACTCCCTCTTCTGTCATGTATGCTTTCAACGGATCACCGTTTTCATCCAGCATTTCCAGGGCATAAGTCGATTTGCCATCAAGAACATCCGGAATCACTTTTATCTTTTCCGGAGCATTGTCACCCATATCTTTCCAGAGCGATTCTACATCCTTGTATTTCTGTTCGAGCAGCTTGAGCTTTTTCTTCAAATCTTCCGGAGAGGCATATTTTTCCACTTTGCCTTTCCAAAAGAGGAAAATTGATTGTGCCTCTGAGAAGACAAAAACTGTGTTATTGCCTATTTCCTGGAGGATGCTATTGGCAATTTTATCCAAAATTTCAGGCGGTGCGGTGAGCATTTTTTTTAGACGTTCATTTGATTCCTGAACAGGGATATTCGAGCCAAATTCCTGCATCATGTCTTCAAGATTAAACTCTGACGGTTTGTTGCCGGTTGAACTTTTTGCGGTCAAAGTTTTGTTTTTTGGAAAAAACTTTAAATGTTTTATTAGGTTTTTGCCTGGATTTGGATCCTGCATCTGCACTAAAAATATGACAAACACACAAAGGAAAATCAGCAGTAAAATCAGCATAAATCTCCGCAAATAGTTAGGCCCGGAAGACTTATCTTTTTTACTTTTGTCAGTTGATGTATTTCGCAGTTGAGGGGAAGACTTTGTTGCGGCCTTCATTTCTGCTGAAATAATCGGTTCAGGGAAATAAGGCTGTAACTCCTGCATAAGCTGATCATTGCGCTGCTGTATCAGTTTTACTCTTTCGATTAACTCAAATCCGTGTGTTTTAAGATATATTTTACGCAGTTCTTCCACAAGAAACTTTACCCCGGGATGAGTCTCTTCATTTAAGTCTTCCGCTTCCTGCATGGTTCCATCCCGAAAACGCTGGCACTGGTGCAGGACTTCTATTTCAAGTGCTTTTGAACTGATACGCAGGGCATGCCAACGGTCACGTGAAAACATCGGCGGAGACACAGGCGGTTCAATTTCCTTGTCTGCAGGATTGTTTCTTTGGAAAGTCTCTGCTTGTGATTTGGCAGGCTTTTGCTTGCTTCTGAGTAACTGCTTTTTTTTGGTTTGGAACTGCTGCCAATCCTTCTTGTAGTCCGACCACGCACTTTTGAAAGTACTCCAGTTTTTGCGTAACTCCTGATTGTGCTCAAATAATTTATTGAATAATGGTGCAAGCTCAGGAAAAGAGAGTGGATCTTTTTTACGCACGAGGCTGGATAACTTGCGCAGTTTCTCCATTTGCTGCTCAAGTTGTTTAGCCTCATTTTCAATATGTGCCCACTCAGCATTTGTCAGCGGACGTTTCCAATGTTCTACAACCGGGAATATGAGTAATTCCATCCTGATCGTGTCAACACAAATGCGGTTCAGATCTACGCTGAGTGAACTGGGAACATGCGCCTGAATCTGCTGCCGTAATGCCTGCCAGGCCTGTTTTGTCCTTGAGGATTTGTGCTCCGGATTAGTGAGCAGCATAAAATCCTCAAAATGGTCTCCGGAAATCGGAATGATACTGGTAGTGTCCATTGAATGCAAAAAGTGAAAAACTAGCTGGAGAATATTAAAAAGAGCTTTGCAAAACTCGTACTTTATTTTAACCCACAAGCAAAGCTGGAACTGTGCCGCGGGCAAGTTATGTTTGACTTAAACACTCATTTCCAGTAATATAATTCAATCAGTACTAATTTGGTACGGTTTCTTTAGGAGCTGTTCAGATGCTTACTGAAATTTAGAAATTGTGTTTTTACTCACGTTTCAGATAATCTTCAATTTTTTAACGATCAATCGGTGTAAAGTTATGCAATTTAAAGTTATTTCTCCCAATGTGGAAAGCACCGGAAACGCCGGAACTGATCCACAGGCTCAGATAGAGCAAATGCTGAGCGGCAACCCTGTTTTTTTATTTATGAAGGGTACCCCGGAATCTCCTCAGTGTGGTTTTTCCGGAAAAGTCACAAATATTTTAAATTCATGGAAAGTCCCTTTTAAATCATTCAACGTGCTCTCTGATGAAAGTATTCGGCAGGGAATCAAGGATTACGCAAACTGGCAGACTATCCCTCAACTTTACATCAACAAAGAATTTGTCGGCGGTTCAGATGTTGTGGAAGAAATGTCGAATAACGGTGAACTCGGAGAATTGCTGAATGAAGCATTTCCGGAGATGAAAATCACACCGCCCCCACCTCCTGCAGAAGTGCGGGAAGTAGCGGCTCTGGAAGCTGCCGTTATTTTAAAGGAAAATCCTGATATTCGGCTTTTGGATGTACGTACACCTCAGGAGCGGGAAGTTGCTTGTCTGGAAAATTCGGTACTGCTTGATCAGGAACTGGTGGAGGAAATGCTGGACACGTGGGATCAAGACACAGCAATGATGTTTATTTGCCATTCTGGTGAACGCAGCCGGCAGGCCGCACAGTATTTTGCTGCTCAGGGCTTCCAACAAGTGTATAATATTTCTGACGGCATACATGGTTGGTCAAGTAGTGTTGATTCTGCTATCCCTCTTTATCAGTCTAGTTAATTATTATTCTGAGACAACAATATGATTACGGAAACAGAAAATCCGCTTCCTGAAGTCATTCTTACTGAACGAGCGGCGCAGGTTTTTAAAGAAGCATGTGAAGCTGAAGGTTCAAGTTTGGGAGACACTTTTTTACGTATCGGCGCACGTCCGGGAGGATGCTCCGGATGGAAATATGAACTGGAATCCAGTACCCGCGAAGAAGTCGGTCCAAATGACGTACAAATTCTTTCGAAGAAAGTTTCGGTTGTCGTTGACCGTGATGCACTCACTGATATTTTAGGACCGTTAAAAATTGATTTTTCAGACAAAAATCTGGTTGAACAGGGATTTGTCTTTGAACAGTTGAAAACAGGTCATCAATGCGGTTGCGGGGAATCTTTCACTCCCGTAAAAGATTTGAAAAGCGGCAAAAATAATGGCCCAATTTCTTGAATGGCTGGCCGGAGCAACCTGCTTCGGACTGTTTGTTTACAAATGGATCATCATCGCCGCAGTGGTTATGACATGGGTCAGCGCTGATCCACATAATCAAATTGTCCAGTGGATAGGGAGGGTAACACGTCCCTTATGGGTCTGGTGCGAACAGCGGATGCCAGTCATGATGGCCCATTTCAGCGCCTATGCCTCAATTCTGGTTGTGATCTTTGCCCAGATAGTCATTCCGGCCGAGATACGTTCACTGAGCTTGTTTTTTCAGGGACAGTCAGATGCTGCCTCGTTACTGTTTCAGAGCGGAGGTCACTTGCTGCAGGGTACAAGTATAGTAGTACAAAGCTTGTTGTTTTTTTGTATGTTTGTGCTGATTGCCTGGTTTATCCTGGGATTAGTGAATCCGTCATTAAATAATCCGCTGGTGCGGATCATTCATGTTCTTGCCGATCCTCTGATTACTCCACTGCAGCGTTATCTTCCCAGAACACGTACCGACTGGTCTCCTTTGGTAGGAGTCATCTTATTCTATTTGATCAGTTCATCTATAATTAATCCAATAGCATTTTACGGCAGCACGATGTCTTTCCCTGTCTCTATCTGCATTTATTAACGTGATGCTCTTTACATTACATGTAGTCGCAATCGGAATCGTGATTGGTGTGACGGCTCATTTTGCTTTTTCTCTGGGTAAAAAAGACGGCCTGCGTATTGCCCGCAGAGAGCAGGAGCTTAAGACACAAAAAGAAGACCCACCTAAAATAGCATCCCAATAGGCTCTGAAAATTTAGCGAATCTTATAGATTTTCCAAACGTACTCGAATTGCCTCTGCGTGGGAAAATAATTCTTCTTCCTCAGCAAAGCGGATGATTTGCTCACCCTGAAGCTGCAGCCGCTCTGCAGAATAACTGATGACAGAACTTGTTTTAACAAAATCCTGTACTCCAAGCGGTGAAGAAAATTTGGCACAGCCTGAAGTTGGCAAAGTATGATTGGGACCTGCAAAATAATCTCCGACAGCTTCCGGTGTGTTTGGTCCTAAAAATATTGCACCTGCATTACGAATACGGTGCAGGTCTTCAAAAGGCTGTTTAGTCAGTACTTCTAAATGCTCCGGTGCAAATTCATTAACTGCCTCAAAAATTTCTTCCAGATCCTGTGCCACAATAATGGCTGAACGGTTTGCAAAAGATGCTTCAATTATTTCACGTCGTGCTAAATTTGGGATCAGGCTTTTGAGACGTTTTGCGACATCTTCAGCCTGTTTTGAGGAAGTTGTAACCAGGATAGCTCCCGCATCAGGGTCATGCTCAGCCTGAGATAACAGATCACGTACAAGGTATTCCACAGGAATGTCCTCACGGTCACAGATAACCATAATTTCACTCGGCCCTGCAAATGAATCGATACCGACAGTGCCGTATACCTGTCGCTTTGCTTCAGCAACAAAAGCATTTCCGGGGCCTGTAATTTTGACAACTTGCTTGATCGACTCTGTACCATAAGCCAATGCTCCGATTGACTGCGCGCCGCCGACTGCGTAAAGCTCCTCAAGTCCCATCAACGCCGCACTTGCCATCACTAATTGGTGCGGTAATCCGGAAGGTCCGGGAGGTGACACCATCGCTATTCTGGATACTCCTGCAACTTGAGCGGGAATAACGTTCATCAACAATGTTGAAGGATAAACCGCTCTGCCGCCAGGAATATATATGCCTACACTATCGACAGGTGTAACTTTCCAGCCCAATACAGTTCCATCCGGACTGAAATCCAGTTGGCTGTCCGTTTTCTGCCGGTCATGAAAAAACATGATATTATCGGCCGCTTCTTCCAAAATGTGAAAAAGATCATGATCCAGTCCTTCAAGTGCTTCTTCCAGTGCAGACTTTGGCACCAGCCAGGATTCCGGAATTACTTGATCAAAACGTTCTGTATATTCACGCAGGGCCGAATCTCCATTTTTACGGACACTTGCCAGGATTTCCTGAACTGTAGCTGAGACGTCATTAGTCTCTTCTTCATCAAAAGCTTTGGCAAAATCTCCAAATCCTTTAAATATTCTTAGTTGCATTATATTGTGCTGAATTAATTAGTTTATGATGTAAAAGTAAAAAGTCATAAAAACCTGTAATTGCTTACAAAGCGAGAATTCTATTTTATGTTAAGTACTAATAGTATTAAGACAACTCCCTTCGTTCGAGATGACAAATAATTAGTTTAGGGTTTTTTACGAAACCATCGGGTATAATAAATATTATTTGTTTAACCCAGGCAGTTTAGTTACTACCTTTGTTCATAAATGAAACAAATAATTTCAAATTTAATTCTGAGTTATAAATCAGGCAATTAAGCGTGATGCTTCATTGAATTCGACCGAAACAGTTTTGGAAATACCAGGTTCTTCCATGGTCACTCCATACAAAAGGTCTCCAATTTCCATGGTTTTTTTGTTGTGAGTGATCAGAATGAATTGGGAATCATAGGACAAACTTGTAATTAAGCGGGTGAAACGCACCACATTCACATCATCCAGAGGTGCATCAACTTCATCCAGAAAACAGAACGGGCTTGGTTTCACCAGAAAAATTGCAAAGATCAGTGAAATCGCAGTCAATGCTTTTTCGCCGCCGGAAAGGAGATTGATGTTTTGCAGTTTTTTCCCCGGAGGCTGAGCCACTATATCAACTCCCGCGCTTAAGAGATCTTCTGATTCAGTTAGTACCAGTTTCGCTTCTCCTCCCTCAAACAATGTGCTGAAAACCTTTTTAAAATTTTCATTGATCAGCTCATACATTTCCCTGAAACGTCGACGGGATTCAATATTGATATCCTTGATAGTTTCTTTCAAATCATCCAGTGCTTTGTCCAAATCATCTGACTGAGATTTCAAAAAATCAATCCGTTCTGTGAGTGCTGCATATTCTTCCGGAGCAGAAAGGTTTACCGCACCCATTGTATTCAAACGTACTTTTAGTCCCCGTAACTCCTGTCCCATTTTTTTAAGATCTGCAGTTTCAACATCCATTTCCGCGATGATCTCTTCAGGAGATTTATCTGTAATTTCCGCAATTTGGTTTTCCAACTGTTCTCTTTGAATACGGAATTCAGTCAGTTTTAGTGACTCCTGATGGGAGACACTAACGGAGTTTTCTAGTAATCCCTGCCGTTCCTGAAGTTTTTGCGTAAGCAGAGTCTGCTCTTCACTTTTTTGATCATGCAGCAGGATTTCTTCATCTAACTCAAGTTTCATGATTGTTCGTGCCTCTAGCATACCGGCAAAAGATTCATCAATTTCAGTTATCCTCTTCCGACTTTGCTCAAGTCTCAAGCCTGCATCATTACGTGATGTTTCAAGCTGTTCCAGCCGCAAAGCGGTTTCAGCAATTTCACACCGCAAACGATCCGCTGTTTCCTCAGTATTTTTTTGTTGCTCGGTAATCTCTGTCAAAGAAACTCGATGGGTCAATAATTCCTCTGCACATGCATCTGCGCGGCTTTGCTGCTCGAGGATACGTTCCTGCACTTCTGTAGTTTTTTCTTCCAGTTCAGTACGTTCTTTTTCCAGCGTCTTAATTGAGGTAGATGCAGTATTTTCTTTCTGACGCGATGATTCCATTTCGTTCAGGATAGTGGCTGAATCTTGAGCAATTTGTGAAACTGTTTGCTGTGTTCGTCTTTCTTCCAACTGATGATGCTCCAGTTCTTTGTTGCAGCTCAATAACTCAAATTCGAGTTTTCGTGTTTCTTCTTCGCTGCTTTCCTGTTCCTGCTTCATGGTTTCATATTTTTCCCTCAAAGTTTGCTGCTCACTCTCCAACTTTTTCAGCTTTTTGTTCAAATCCTCTGCATATTTTTCAACATCGACTATTTGCTGCTGACGCTGCAAAAAACCCAGCGATCCGGATTGTACTTTACCGATGCTGACGTTGGAATTTGTAAGATGTATACCGGTCGTCGATAGCCACTCATAAGGTGCCTCGGGACGGTTATTACCGGATTCATTCCAAAAGTTTATTTCGTCCTTGAGCAGAGTAAAACGTGAAAAATATTTTTCACCCCATTCTTTCAAAGGGGCTTTGAACTCAAGAATCTCTGGAAGAGGTATCCCCTTTGTTTTAGGGGCTTGTGGAATAGAAGCGGGCCGATCCAAGGCTATAAACTTGAGCTGCCCCAGTTCGTGCTCCTTGCAAAATATTTCCAGTTCAGGAAAATCAGCGGCGCATTCTATTACCACCCAATCCAATACTTCAGCCATAACTGGCGAAACTGCCGCTAAAATTTCTTCAGAGACTGTAATATAGTCTGCAAGCAGTCCAGATACTCCAAGTTTTTTCATTATCTCCGGATCCTCTTGCATCAACTGCATAAATATTTTTACACTGTCACTAAAACCCTCATACTGAGTCTGAATTTGGTGCAGTGACTCGATGCGTGATTGTGCTGTGCTGTGCTGGTAACGTAGATCTTCGAGCTGTGTTTCTGTTTCTGTTAACTGCATGTGCTGATCTGCAAGCTGGCTTTCAAATTCTGCCATCTTTACAGACAATTCTTCTTTCTGCAGACGTATGCTTTGCATGCGTTCTTCGCTGTCAGAAACCTGGAGAGTTGCTTCCTGTAGCAGGTTTCTGTGTGACTGCTCCTGATCCTGAAGACGCTGCTGCCGTTCTGTCAGATTTTCAAGACGTTCATCAAGGAAATTCTTTTGATTTGTTTGATTTGTTAATTCGGTGTGCACTGTCAGCAGTCTTTTCTGCAGTACCGACGCATCTTCAGAGGCCTGCTGAAGAGCGATATTTTCTTTAGTACGGAGCTCCTCAATATTAACCAGTTTAGCCTGTAACTCACCTAAACGTTGTGCCAGTTCTTTGAGACGTGATTCTATTTCTGCTCTTTCTTTTTCGCGACCGGTCAGGCGTTGCTTCAGTTCTGCAAGTTCAGTTTCCTGACCCTGCTGCTGTTCACCCACATTTTGCAGATTCTGTTTTTCAAGTTCACGTTGATTTTCTGCTTCCTGAATTTTTTGTTCTTTTTGAAAAAGCTGTTCACGTCGTTCACCAACCTGTGTCCCGCGTTGAACTTGTTCCAACTTCAACCGTTCCATTTCAGTTTGAACAACAGACTTTTCGTTTTGCAGGTCTTCCTGCTGCTGTTGGTGTCCCTGCACCAGTTCTTGTGCTTTGTCTTCATTAATTGCAGCCTGATGCAAACTTAACGATAGATGCTGCTGTTCAAGCTGTCCGCACTGTTGCTGAAGATCCAAATATTTTTCTGCCTTTTCAACATGCTCCTTCAATCCATCTTCCTGCTCGGAGAGTGCTCCCAGCACATCTGTTACACGGAACAGATTTTGTGTGGTTTCCTCGAGGCGTTTTTCTGCGGTTTCACGTTTGAAACGAAACTTAACAATACCTGCTGCATCGTCAATTAAAGTTCGTCGTTCAATCGGTTTTGAACTGACTATTTCACCGACACGCCCCTGCTCAATAATTGAGTAACCTGTTCCGCCGACTCCTGTATCCATGAAAAGTTCGCGCACATCTTTTAAACGTACAGGAGTTTTATTGATCATGTAAACGCTTTCCCCGGAACGGTAAAGCCGGCGCGTAACTGCAATTTCAGTGTAATCTGCATATTGGCGAAGAGTATCACCTTGGGGATTGGAAAATGTCAGGGAGACTTCCGCCATTCCGGACGGTTTGTGGTAGGAACTGCCGGCAAAAATTACATCCTCCATACTGCCGCCGCGCAGGTGTTTTACACGCTGTTCTCCAAGAACCCAGCGGATTGCATCAACTACATTGCTCTTCCCGCAACCGTTTGGACCAACAACAATCGTAATCCCGTGTTGTTTGAACTGCAGATTGACAGGATGGCAAAATGATTTGAATCCTGAAACTTTTATGTTTTTTATTCGCACAAGTTTGTTACAACATTAACTCGATGTTTGTTTTAAAACAAAATAGCGTACATTAGTTTTTAATCTGCATAAGCTAAAAGGCATGGATTATATTTGCACTGCAATTATGACGGAATTACTAAACTGTGCAACTCTTTACGACAAAGTCTCCAGTCGGGATAGAACTGATCCATCAAGGCTTTGAATCTACTGTTGTGACTGGCTTCAAGCAGATGAACCAATTCATGGACGACAATATATTCCAGACATTCCGGAGACCGTTTTGCCAACTCAAGGTTAAAACGGACTCTACCTGTTTTAGGTGTACAACTGCCCCAGCGGGTTTTCATACTGCGAATGTGAAAACTTGTTACCGAAACATTTAAAATATTTTCCCATTTGTTAATCAGCGGCGGGATTAGCCGCATTAATTCTCCCCGGTACCATTCATTTAAGACTGCACGTCTTTTTGCAGTCGGGGCATTCGGAGGGAGGTTAAGGATAATTTGCTGATCGCTCAACTCCGCAAACGGAGAATTATTGTTTATTATGATTTTTAAGGGATAAGCCTGACCGCAGAAGTAATGAGATTCATTTTCAAGAAACCGTTCCGGCAATGGTCGTACCTGATTGTGCATCCTTGTCCGCTGCTTCCGGATCCATTCAAGTTTCGAAAATGCAAATTTACAGATTTTTTCCTGACTCACATGTAAAGGTGCAGAAATCCGGATTTTCCCGTCAGGGGGACAAATCCGTAAATTTAGATTTTTGATTTTTTTCTGTATTACTTCTGCATCAATATCATCCAGTTTTAGTGTAAATTTCATGCTTTGCGTGTTTTTCCTGACAGCACGTTTTTCTGTCCGAAATGAATACAGCTTTATGCTTTCCAACATTGTTACGAGGTTTACTGTTTTGAGAGGATATTTTTTGAAAGACATAGCTGCTGATCTTTTTACAGATGTATTCTTTGAGCGTAGGGGCTTTGTGAGGTTGATATTATTTGTAACAACCTCACATTTCTTAGGTTAGTTACAGCCCCTTAATTATTAAAAATATGCAGGCCTCCGTCTGCAGTTATTTTTTAGGCAGAGGCTAATTTTGTTTCAGCAGGCAGGCCCTCTTTTTATAATTTAAAAAGGGATATCATCTTTGATATAATCATCTCCCTGCTGAACTGCATTTGCTTCAGCGGGAGCAGTTGGAGCAGGGTTGGATTGTGGAGCAGCCGCTGTTGCTGAATATTCTGTGTTACTGCTGCTGTCAGCCATTTTTGAATCAAGAAACTGCATGGTTGTGACTACAACTTCTGTTTTGTAATGCTTCTGTCCCTGTTGATCTTCCCAGTCTCTTGTCTGCAAACGTCCTTCGACATAGACCTGTGAACCTTTCTTCAAATATGACTGTGCCAGGTCAGCAAGTTTACCCCATAATACCAGGCTGTGCCACTCAGTACGTTCCTGTTTCCCCCCTTGTTTATCAGTCCAGTAATCATTTGTTGCAATGGTGACATTCGCGACTGCGCTGCCGGACTGAGTATAACGGATTTCGGGATCCTGTCCCAATCTCCCGATTAACATAACTTTATTTAGGTTTGCCATTTTATCTCCTATTTTATAGTTATAGATATTATCTTCTGTTCTAACGCAATGGAGTCAATAATGAAAGTGCTTTTTTCAGTCTAAGCTCAAAAGGCTCTTCTGAACTGCCGGATTCACGCAGAACTGCAAGGATTTCTTTTTCCAAATACCCAAGATTCTTCAAGGCAGAAAAAACCGTATCAATTTCCATTGATGTTATACTACCTCCTGTTTCAGGACCTGTCTCAAGCCCGCTGTCAAAGCCTGAAATAGGATGACGTTTCAATTGGTCTTTTAAATCAAGGCACAACTTTGCCGCAGTTTTTTTGCCTATTCCGGGAACCTGACTGAAACTCTCTGCATTGCCCTGGTGGACAGCGTTCACGAGTTGACTTGGAGAAAGCACTGAAAGCACAGCCAAACCCAACTTCGGACCAACACCGGAAGTTTTGATCAGCATTGTAAATAACTCTTTTTCCTCTAAACTCAGAAAGCCATATAAGGACAAATCATCCTCCCTGACATTTGTATAAATATGCAAAGTCAGGAATTCTTCCGGAGAAACCTTAAGAGAAAGATGTTTTGAAACATGAACCGCGTAACCTACACCGCCGGATGTTTTGATGACGATTAAATTGTCTTCCGAACGTAGAGTATGTCCTTCAAGGTAAGCGATCATGAGAGAAGCGGCATAATGTGGTTTCCGTTCAGGCTGCTTTTTTCAGTTTAAAGTAACTGATTTTGGGAAAGCCATAAATGGGCATGAGTGATTGCAACAGCAAGTGCGTCCGCCTCATCTTCCTGAAGTTTGTTCTGCAAGTTTAGCAGAATCTTGACCATGTGCTGAATTTGATTTTTATCAGCTCGTCCTACACCAACCACAGTTTGTTTGACTTTCAGGGCTTGATATTCATGAACAACTAACTGACGTTCAGAAAATTTAAGTAGAATAACACCGCGGGCATGTCCTAAAGTAAGTGCGGACTGAGCATTTTTAGCAAAAAAGATTTTTTCAACTGCTCCGCAATCCGGTTGGAATTCCTCAATTAGCTTGTCCAGTTCAGTGGAAAGCTGATGTAAACGCTCAGCAAGTGACTCTTTTACATTAAGTTTGATACATCCACTTGCTAAATAACGTGTGTGGTTACCAGAATGTTCAATCAATCCGTAACCTGTTTTTCTGCTTCCGGGATCTATACCTAAAATACGCAGAGAATCAACCAAGTTCCGCCATCACGTTATCGCTGATGTCAAAATTGGAATGAACACTGTTTACATCTTCATCATCTTCGAGGATATCAATCAGTTTTATTACTTGTTCCGCTTTTTTTGAATCATCAATTTCAACACGGTTTTGCGGGTTCCAGATCACTTCTGCGCTCAGCATGGCCACTTCCTTTTCTTCAAGGTAGGAGCGCACAGTATCAAAATCGGCAGGAGAAGTTATGATCTGAAATGCATCCGGATTTTCTGTATTGATGTCATCAGCACCTGCTTCCAGGATTAAATCAGTCAGCAAGTCTTCTTCAATCACAGTCTTCTCGATCATGATTGAACCCATTCTGTCAAACATATATTGAACAGAATTAGCTGAACCTAAATTGCCATTGCATTTACTAAAAGCATGACGTACGGATGCAATGGTTCGGTTTCGGTTGTCAGTCATGACTTCAACAATAATCGCAACATTGTGAGGACCATAACCTTCGTAAATAATTTCTTCATAAATTGCCCCGTCCAATTCACCTGCGCCTTTTTTGATGGCACGGTCGATATTGTCTTTAGGCATACTCTGGCTTTTTGCATTTGCTACTGCAGTTCGCAAACGTGGATTCGCATCGAGTTCGCTACCTCCCATTCTTGCGGCAATTGTGAGTTCTTTAATCAGTTTTGTAAATGCTTTTCCCCGCTTTGCATCCTGAGCTGCTTTGCGATGCTTGATTGTACTCCATTTACTGTGTCCAGACATAACAATCTTTAAAAGAATTTGAAATAAATTTTAGTTACCAATGCTGTAATGATATAATTGCAGACTACACTAATTCAGACAATACGTCCAACTAAATCATACGTATGTGCTTCCGTAATTTGAACATTATTGAAAGTTCCCGGACGGGCTTTCCCCTCATTAATATAAACCAATCCGTCTACATCAGGTCCTTGAAATTCGCTGCGTCCCTGAAGCAGCAAGTCACTTTCCTGACTGATACCGTCCACAAGAACTTTTATTTTCCGGCCAATGTAATTATCGTTCCATAGTCTGCTGACTTTTTGCTGTGCTTCCATCAAGCGCTTACGGCGTTCATGTTTGAGCGTGTTTGGAATAGGGTCGCCCCATTTTGCAGAGCGGATATTATCTTCATGTGAGTATGAAAAAACTCCTACATGCAGAAAATGCCCTGCAGATACAAATTCAAGCAGTTCCTCAAAATTCTCTTCTGTTTCGGTGGGAAATCCTACAATAAAAGTAGTTCGCCAGGCTGCACCCGGAAGAGATGCTTTAACTTCAGCCATTTTATTTTCAATTTGCCGACGATTTATTTTGCGGTTCATTGCTTTCAAAACATCATCGTTGATGTGTTGAAAAGGCATATCAAGGTAACGGCAAAATCTTTTGTCTGCTGCAATGACTTCCAGTGTTTCTGCAGTGAAGGTGTTAGGATAACAATAAAAGAGTCTGATCCAGAAATCACCCTCGAGATCACTGATACTTTTTAAGAGAGTTGCCAGGCCGGTACTGTTCTTAAAATCCTTCGCATAAGACGAGGTGTCCTGTGAAATCAAATTGATTTCTTTAACGCCTTTTTCTGTTAGACTGCGGATTTCAGTTACAATGGAATTTACTGTACGGCTGCTGAAATTGCCTCTCAATGCAGGTATGTTACAGAATGAACACATGTTGGAACAACCCTCTGCCACTTTTAGATAGGCATAATGTTGAGGCGTTGTTTGAACTCTCGCCTGTTCTTCAAACTGCTTGTAATGGGGTTTTTGCTGAAGATTTAATTGTGACTGTCCGGAATCTTCGTACATCGTATGTACGAGCTCCGGAATCCGTTCAAACCCGTTTGAACCAAGCAAACCATCAAGCTCCGGAATCTGTTTCGCAAGGCTGTCTTGATAACGCTGAGTCAAACAACCTGTTGCGACCAGTTTTTCACAGTTTCCTTTGCTTTTGAAATCACTGAGATCAAGAATCCTGTTGATGGATTCCTCGCTAGCCTCTGTCAAAAACGCACAGGTATTGACAATGAT
>Ga0208764_10000146_pt1 | contig 39243 bp, 35 predicted proteins | sample ETNtaG_18_FD_185762 | JGI IMG/M metagenome (GOLD analysis project Ga0208764, IMG submission 185762) | Marine microbial and viral communities from oxygen minimum zone, Eastern Pacific Ocean - ETNP201302SV91 (SPAdes) (version 2) | ecosystem: Environmental > Aquatic > Marine > Oceanic ... | reverse complement strand
GTGTTAACGTTTACAGAACGCCAGACGGTGTTATGCAAGATCAGTTAAAAGCATGGGATGTTATTACAAAGAAATTTTCTAAGAAAGATCCTTTCTTTGCAGAAGTTGTAAAATCTCAAAAAGCATATGCTAAAAAAGTTATGGCGTATCTATTGCTTAACCAACCTGATTACGGAATGGCTTATAGACACCATTTTGGTGAACCAGCAAAAGCAATTTAAGTAATCAAAGTAACAATTTTTAAAGGGCGGCTATTAATAGTCGCCCTTTTCAATAAAGCTAAATCAAATGGAAAAATTTATATATTTTTTTGAAAACCTAAGTATCTGGATAGGTAGAGCTTTTGGATGGTGTATTTTAATTTTAACTCTTTCAGTTACGTATGAAGTTTTTGTACGTTATGTCTTAAATGCTCCTACCGTTTGGGCATTTGATATGATGGTACAAATGTATGGCGGTTTATTTTTAATGGCAGGACCATACGCATTAGCTCAAGACGCCCATGTAAGAGGAGATGTTTTGTATAGATTATTTCCGGTTAAAGTACAGGCAAGAATTGATTTAATACTTTATATATTTTTCTTTTTTCCTGGAATGTTGGCTTTATTTTATTTTGGTTATGAAATAGCATCCGACTCTTGGAGATATAAAGAAGTTAGTTGGAATAGTCCTGCCCGAATTCAAATTTATTTTTTTAAATCTCTAATTCCTCTTGCAGGTGGTTTGCTCATCTTACAAGGAATCTCAGAAAGTATGAGATGTATTCTTTGTATTAGGGATGGCAAATGGATGAAAAGGCATGAAGATGTTCGTGAAACTGAGGAAGACTTAATTTCAAGAAAAAAAGAAGAAGAAAGACAAAGAAAGGCTTTAGGTAAATAAGATGACAGATCCACAAGTTGCAATTTTAATGTTATCTATATTTATTTTTTTAGTACTACTAGGATTTCCTATAGCTTTTACTTTGATAGCAATGGGTGTTGGTTTTGGATATTACGCTTATTTTCAAGAAGGCAATTTACTATTTAACCAGATCTTTTATTTACTCAATCAGAATACATATTCTGTCATGGAGAACGATGTTCTTGTAGCCATACCTTTATTTTTATTTATGGGTTATGTTGTAGAAAGAGCAAATATAGTAAATCGTTTATTTTTTAGTTTACAATTAGCCACACGACACCTTCCGGGGTCTATGGCAGTAGCAGCTCTCGCTACTTGTGCAATATTTGCAACAGCTAGCGGTATTATAGGTGCAGTTGTTACTCTAATGGGTTTACTTGCTTTTCCAGCAATGGTTAAAGCAAATTATAATCGAGGGTTTGCTGCAGGAGTTATTTGTGCAGGTGGAACACTTGGTATTTTAATTCCTCCAAGCATTATGCTCATTGTTTATGCGGCTATTGCCGAATTATCTCCATTGAGGCTTTATGCTGCAGCAATATTTCCAGGATTTTTACTTGCAGGTTTTTATATGATTTATGTTGTTGGTTATGCATTTTTTAAACCAAGTATAGCTCCTAAGCCAATTGAAGAAGAAGTTCCTGAAACAAAAGTAATTATTTTACAACTAATGACATCATTTTTACCTTTAGCACTATTAATCATGTCTGTTCTTGGTTCAATTTTATTAGGACTAGCAACTCCAGCAGAAGCAGCGGCCATTGGTGCATCGGGCGGTTTATTCTTAGCTTTTTGCTATAAGTCGCTGACATTCGAAGGATTGAAACAATCAGTTTTTTTAACAGCAAAGACTACCGCAATGGTTTGTTGGCTGTTTGTTGGATCTTGGACTTTTGCTTCTGTTTTTTCATATCTAGGTGGACATACTGTAGTAGAACATTGGATCCTTGGATTTAATTTAGAGCCTTGGCAATTTCTTGTATTAGTTCAAATTATAATTTTTTTACTGGGTTGGCCTCTTGAGTGGACAGAAATATTAATTATATTTGTTCCAATCTTTTTACCAATGCTTGATACATTTGGGGTTAATCCTTATTTCTTTGCTATGTTAGTGGCGTTGAATCTCCAGACTTCTTTTTTAACACCCCCCATGGCTATGGCGGCTTATTATTTAAAAGGAGTGGTAGGTGATGAAATCGAGTTAGTAGATATTTTTAAAAATATTGCTCCGTATTTAATCATAGTAATATTTACAATGGTATTAATGTATAATTTTCCTCAGATAGCGTTATTTTTACCAGATTACTTTTTTGGTGTAGGTAAATAAAACTCATGTCTTCTGCTAAAAATTCAGCCGTGGAAATGGTGCAAGCTATAAAAAAGGGCGAAATTTCATCTGAAGAGCTTGTAAAAAGTTATATAGATCAAATAAAAAAAAAAGAAAAAGACATAAAAGCCTTTCAATTTTTTGATGAAGAACTAGCGCTTGCTCAAGCAAAAAAATCAGATGCATTACATCAGTCAGGTCAACACGGAGATCTTCATGGAATACCTGTGGGTGTTAAAGATATTTTTGATACTGTAGATATGCCAACTCAAGACGGCACAGAAATTCATAAAAACAACCCAAGCTTAAATGATTGCACTGTTGTATCAAAATTGAAACAAGCAGGGGCGATCATTATGGGAAAAACAGTGACAACTGAGCTTGCATATTATTCACCCGGAAAAACTAAAAATCCACATGATTTAAGTAGAACGCCAGGAGGTTCATCGAGTGGCTCTGCTGCAGCTGTGGCATCACATATGGTTCCGCTTGCTGTTGGTAGCCAAACTAATGGCTCAGTAATTAGACCAGCTTCTTATTGTGGTGTAGTAGGGTACAAACCTACAAAAGGGTTAGTTTCACGTCACCTAGTAATGCAAATTTCGCGAACATTAGATCATGTCGGTGTTTTTGCTAATTCTGTTGAAGATGCAGCATTAATTAGCGAACAACTTATTGGGCATGACAAACAAGATCCTGACACATCATTAAATCCAAAACCAAAATTATTAAATGCAAGTAAAGAGAAACCACCTATGCAGCCATTGTTTGCTTATATTAAATTACCATTTATGAATAAATTAGATAAAGATACAGCAGAAGGTTTTGGTGAAGTAAAAGATGAACTCAAAGGCCAATTAGATGAAATTGAACTGCCTAAAAATTTTGGAAAAATACCCGAGTGGCATAAAGTAATTATGGAATCTGACATGGCTACATCTTTTTCTGAAGAATATAAAAAATCAAAAAATAAGTTAAGTGATAAAATTATTGAAGCAATTGAAAGAGGAATGAAATACACCTCGATGGAATATAATAATGCTTTATCGCAAATTGATGTAGCTAATGCATATTTTAAACAATTTTTTCATGACTATGATGCAATCTTAACTCCATCTGCATGTGGTGAAGCTTCTAAAGGTTTACAGTCTACTGGCGATCCTATTTTTTCTACTGTTTGGACATATTGTGGGATGCCATCTATTAGCTTACCATTGCTGCAAGGGGAAAATGGTCTTCCAGTTGGTATACAATTAGTTTCATCTCTTTTTGATGACGAAAGATTATTTAGAAATGCGAGCTGGCTAACAAATAAAATTAAAAGATGATAAAAAAAAAATATGAAATTAAGTGAAAAGTTAACTATAGTTTTAGGAATTATTTTGCTAGGAATATTCGTGATAGGCTTAGCCTGGAGTATAAGCACTGGTCTAGCAGGATTTTGGCGAGGACTTCCTTTTTGGATTATAGTTATATTTGTTTTATATCTTTTGATTTACGATTCTTTAAAATATCTTAAGAAATAAATAATTAATAAGAGTTTATTAAATCTTTTACAATGGTAATGATATTTTTAACTGCTTCAGCTAGAAATTCTAATTGCTCGTCTACTAATATAAAAGTATATGTTAGTTCGGGATAATGTTCGATTAGATCATTTTCAAAAGTTTTAATTATACCAATACAAGAAAACGCAATAATTATTAATAAAAAAAGATATCCAAAAAAACCTATGCCTTCTTTTGGTTTATAAATATCTGGTATATTTTTATTACTAAAATTTTCCGAAGAAGGGTTTAATTCTTTACTCTTTTTTTCTTTTCTTTCAGCTTCTTTTTCTACATTTCTCCCTGTAAGCTTATCTAATTCCTTACCAATTTTTTTTTTTGCAAATAATCCTGTTTTTCCAGAGGGCAACAATTGCGCCCATTGACTACCTAAAAATTTATAAGTTTTGCCATCTGAGGCTTTTATTCCATCGATAGAAAGCTCCACATTATTCTTTTTAATTGGTTTTTTTTGTTTACTAATTTTGGTTAATATTTGAACGGGTAACTGGTGCCACGTCACCGAACAATAGCCGCATTGTACATTTTTTCCTTCTTGCGGAATATCACTATCCTTTACAACAAATTTTCTTAAACAACTTTGACACTGAATAATCATGATTTTATAATCCCTTATGATAAGTTAAATATACAAAATATAAAATGAATTTTTTTATAAGAAAAAACTTTATAAAAATGAACAAATTCACTCTAATATTGATAATTTTTGCAGTTATTTATATTTTTATTCTAATATCTACGTATGTTTTTCAAAGAAATCTACTATACCACCCTACAGAAAATAATTATTTTGGTGACAAATTACTTGTCCCAATAGAAAAGGTAACAATAAAAACAAATGATAATATTGAACTTGTATCGTGGTATCACAATAAGAATGTCAGCAAATATAAGACAATTTTATTTCTTCATGGCAACGCAGGTTCATTAGAAAATAGAATCCATAAAATTAACCATTTTAATGATATGAATGTAAATTTTCTTATAGTTGCCTGGAGAGGGTTTAGTGGTAACAAAGGCCAACCCACAGAAATAGGTCTTTACGAAGATGCTAAGAGCTCCATTAAATGGTTAAAACAAAAAGGCATCGCTGAAGAGAATATAATTATTTATGGAGAATCATTAGGTACAGGTGTTGCTATTGAGGTTGCGCAAAATAAAAATTTTGCTGGAATAATTTTAGAATCTCCTTTTACCTCAATGATTGATGCTGGTAAAAATAAATATCCGTTTTTACCTGTAGCATTTTTACTTAAAGATAAATATGAAAGTAAAAAAAAAATTAAAAATATAAAAATCCCCATACTAGTTATGCACGGGAAAGTTGATAATATTGTACCTTTTTATATGGGCAAACATATGTACGAAATTGCCAATCAACCTAAGTTTTCTTATTTCTCTGATTATGACAATCATATGATGGAATATAATGAAAATCTTTTAAAAGCATTAAAAAAATTTATTTCAAGCTTAAATTAAGTCACATTTTAAACAATCTAATTACACAGTTACTAAATAATTTAAAAATATGAAAAAATTATTTTTATATTTTTCTTTCTTTTTTATTTTTTTAAACATGGAAGGAAAATCTGAAGAAATTTCACCTATAAAACAAAATTTTGAAGAAGTTTTTAATATTGGGAAAATGATTTCTCATGATGAAAAATTTACTTTATATTTCAAAACTAGAAAAAAAGCAGTATTAGCCAGAGGTGAAGAATTCAATTATATTACTGATTATCCACAAGATCTATATATTTTAAATAATGACACCGGAAAAGCTAAGCCAATAATTTCTTATGATTGGTTTCCTGAAAAAGTTAAAGAACTTGGATCTAATTATAATTTACCAGTTTTTCCAGAAGATTACGCGTATTATTTGTTAAGTGATAATGAAACTTTAATTATGATAAGTGGAATAAAATCAATTAGATCCAATTTCAAGTTTAATATTAAACAAAGTAAATTAGAGAAACTTCCTCAAAGGAATGATTATAAAATATATATTTCTTCTTTATTAAAAGCTTGTGGGTATAAAGATATCAACGCTACTTACAAATGTTCTTTTTATAAACCTTTAATTTCTGAAAATCTTATTAGATAATTTTACTAATTAGTCATTATGGCTTCTGAATAATATTTTGCATCGAAAATTTGAAGATCATCTTCTTTTTCTCCCATTCCCAAGGCCACTATCGGTATTTTAAATTTTTTACTTATAGCCAATAATATTCCACCTTTCGCAGTTCCATCTAATTTTGTCATTATTATTCCAGTTAATGGGATTAATTTTTGAAACTCTTCAACTTGACTAATTACACTTTGACCTGTAGTTGCATCTAATATTAAGAATATCTCGTGCGGTGCATTTGAGTCAATTTTTTTAACAACTTGTGTTATTTTTTTAAATTCGTCCATTAAATTTTTTTTATTCTGAAGTCTTCCGGCAGTATCGATAATTGCAAAATCAAAACTATTTTTTTTTGCATGTTCAATAGTTTTATAGGCAACCGAAGCTGGGTCAGCACCTTCGTTAGATTTAATAATGCTTGCACCTACTCTATTTGCCCAAACTTCAAGCTGGCTTACTGCGGCAGCTCTAAAAGTATCAGCAGCTCCAAAAATTACTTTTTTATTATTTTTTTTTAGTATTTTTCCTAATTTTCCAATTGTAGTTGTTTTACCTACTCCATTAACACCAGCTATTAAAATAACACTTGGTTTATTTTGATTTATTTTTTCTATATTTCTTTCAAGAGGTTTTAAAATCTCAAATATATAATTTGCAAAAATTTTAAAAATTTCTTCCTTACTATTTTTTTCGGGGTTTATTTTTGTACTAGTAAATTTATCAACCAACTCTTTTGCAGTTTCGATACCAACATCAGATTGAATTAGAAAGTCTTCTAATTCAATAAGCATATTGTCGTCGATTTTTCTTTTAAAAATTAAATTATTTAATCCAGATGAAAAATTTTTAGAACTTTTACTTAAACCTAATTTAAATTTATCAAAAATTTTCATATTCAAATATTAATTTCAATTTTTTCAACTTCTGAAACTTCACCCGTCATATGAATATTATTATCATTTTTCCAGTCAATGTTTAACAAACCTTTAGAAAATTCTATATTTACATTTCTATCGTTCAAATTTAAAATTGCACCAGATACAGCTGCCGCACAAGCTGCAGTACCACATGCTTTCGTTAAACCAGCACCACGCTCCCAAACTTTAACTTCGATATTCTTTTTATTTCTAATTTTTGCTAATGTAACATTACACTTTTCAGGAAAAAAATTATGATTCTCTATTTTTGGTCCAATATCTTCTAAATTAAATTCATTTAAATCTTCTACAAAGAAAACTACATGAGGGTTACCAACATTTAGTGAAAACCCTCCAACAATTTCCTTACCTTTTATATTTCTAATTTTTAACTTTAAATTTTTGTTGTCCATATTTTTTAATAAAGGAATTTCATTCCAATTAAAATTAGGTTCACCCATATTTATACTAACTAAATCATTAATGTTTAATTTTGCTTCTAAAATGCCAGCATTTGTTTTCAAAGATATTTTTTCATCCTTGCGCTCTTTCATTAATAAATATGCGACACATCTACTTCCATTGCCACAAGCAGATATTTCTCCGCCGTCAGAATTATAGAATTTTAAGTAAGCATTACTATTTTTATCTTTTTGAATAAGAATTACTTGATCACAACCAATATTATTTCTATTTGAAATTTTTATGATTTCATTTTTAGTTAATAAAATAGGTTTTTCTCTACCATCGAAAATGATAAAATCGTTACCTAGCCCGTCCATTTTATAAGCATCTAATTTCTTCATTATTTTAATTTTATCTTTATTTATTGACTTTTTGAACCTCAATATGTAGGTTGCCAATTATTCCCGCAAAAAAATGTTTTTGCGGTGTCTTTGGAAACAAAGGGATCGACACTAGTCAGCGAGATTTCGCCCACTAGTGCAATTTTTGCTGGAAAAAATATATTATGTTTGAAAATTTAACAAGTAAATTTGAAGAAATATTTAGTTCTTTAAAAAAAGCGCCTTCGCTTAATGAAAAACAAGTTGATGAGGGTTTGAGGAAAATACGACAAGCTTTATTAGAAGCTGATGTGGCTTTACCTGTAGCAAAAAAATTAATTGAAAATATTAAGCCTAAAGCGATTGGGCAAGAAATTATAAGATCAACAACGCCTGGGCAGATGATAGTAAAGGTTGTTTTTGATGAAATTGTAAAAATTTTAGGAGATGTAAAATCAGATTTAAATTTAAATGTGGTTCCTCCAGCCTGCTTAATGCTAGTTGGTTTACAGGGATCAGGAAAAACAACTACTGCCGCAAAGCTTGCAAAATATTTAGAAAAAAATAAAAAAAAAAAGTCTCTTTTAGTTAGTTTAGATGTTTATAGACCAGCTGCACAAGAACAACTAAATATTTTAGGAGAAAAAAATTCAATCCAAACACTGCCTATAGTTAAAGATCAATTGCCAACCGATATTGTTAAAAGAGCTATAAGCGCAGCATCATTAAGTGGAGTAGATATAATAATTTTTGATACAGCTGGAAGAACTCAAATCGATATTTCTATGATGAATGAAATAAAAGAAATTAAAGCATTATCAAATCCAATAGAAACAATCTTGGTAGCTGATTCTCTTACAGGACAAGTAGCAGTTAATGTTGCGCAAGAATTTAAAAAAACTGTGGATTTGAGTGGTATTATTTTAACGAGAGTAGATGGCGATGGCAGAGGAGGTGCTGCGCTTAGTATGAAATTTTCTACTAACACGCCAATCAAGTTCATAGGAATAGGCGAAAAGATTGATCAATTAGATATTTTTCATCCAGATAGAATAGCTAACAGAATATTGGGAATGGGAGATGTTGTGTCTCTTGTAGAAAAAGCGTCACAAGATCTTGATGAAGAAAATATTAAAAAAACGGAAGAAAACTTAAGAGCAGGGTCTTTTTCTATGGAAGATTATTTAAAACAACTTAGGCAAATGAAAAAAATGGGTGGAATGGAAGGAGTTTTATCAATGCTACCGGGTGTATCTAAAATTAAAAAGCAAATGGATAATGCAAATGTTGATGAAAACATAATTAAAATTAATGAAGCAATTATTTTATCTATGACAAAAGAAGAGCGATTAAATCCAAAAATAATTAGCTCATCAAGAAAAAAAAGAATTTCTAGTGGCTCTGGCGCAGATTCATCCACTATTAATAAATTGCTAAAGCAATTTAAAATGATGAGCAATATGATGAAAAAAATGTCTAAAGGTGATTCTAAAGGTGGAATTCCTCCAGAAATTTTTAACCAACTAAAATAAAAAAGGAGAATAAATAATATGCTTAAAATTAGATTATCACTAGGTGGAGCTAAGAAAAGACCAGTTTATAAAATTGTTGTCGCTGATAGTAGGTTTCCAAGAGATGGGAGGTTTATTGAGAAAGTAGGTTTCTTTAATCCACTTTTACCAAAAGCAAAAAAAGAGAGAGTAAGTTTGGAAGTCGAAAGAATAAAACATTGGATTAGCAAAGGCGCAAAACCAACATTAAGAGTTTCAAGAATATTGGGTGAAGCAGAAGTTTATCCAATGCCACCTAAAGGAAATAATCCACAAAAAGCTATACCAAAAAAAGATAGAAAAAAAGAAAAATCTGAAGGTGGACAATCAGTTGTAGCAGAACCAAAAGCTGAAGCTAAAAAGGAAGAACCAAAGAAAGAAACTCCAAAAGCAGCAGAACCAAAAGCTGAAGCTAAAAAGGAAGAACCAAAGAAAGAAACTCCAAAAGCAGCAGAACCAAAAGCTGAAGCTAAAAAGGAAGAACCAAAGAAAGAATAAATGTGGTTAGCTAGAGTATTTACTTTATATCCGGAGTTATTTCCGGGCCCGTTAGATTCTGGCTTATATAAAAGAGCGTTAAAAAAAAAATTATGGTCACTAGAAGTGGTGAATATTAGAGATTATGCCAAGGACAGACACAAAACTGTAGATGACAATCCATTTGGTGGAGGAAGTGGAATGTTAATAAAACCAGATGTAATAGCTAAATCTTTAGATAAAAATATTTTAAAAAAAAATGAACCAATTATTTATTTATCACCAAAGGGAAAAAAATTTGATCAAAAATTTGCTAAAAAAATAATGAAAAAAAATATAAATATAATATGTGGTCATTTTGAAGGTGTTGATCAAAGATTACTAGAAACAAGAAATATTAATGAAGTCAGTGTTGGAGATTTTATTCTTTCTGGTGGAGAGATTGGGGCCATGGTATTAATTGATGCAGTTGTTAGACTAATACCTGGAGTGCTTGGAAATTCAAAATCTTTAGTAGATGAAAGTTTTGAAAGAAGCCTTTTGGAATACCCTCAGTATACAAAACCTAAAAAATGGGAAAAAAAGGATGTTCCTGATGTATTATTAAGCGGAGATCATGCCAAAATTAAAGACTGGCGTTTGAGTCAATCTGAGGATATAACACGACGCCGGCGTCCAGATTTATGGAAAAAATATAAAAAAAAATGAAAAATATAGAAGATATAAATAGAGAGAGCGTAAAAAAAATCTTAGCAAAAAAGAAAATACCAGAATTCTTTGCTGGAGATACTATTAAGATTGGAGTTAGAATATCTGAAGGTAAAAGAGAAAGAATTCAATATTTTGAGGGTGTATGTATAGCCAAAAAAAATAGAGATATAAATTCTTCGTTTACAGTAAGAAAAATTTCATTTGGTGAAGGTGTAGAAAGAACATTTGCGTTATATAGTCAAATAATTGGGTCTATCAAAGTTGTAAGATCTGGAAAAGTCAGAAGAGCAAAATTATATTATTTAAGAGATAGAAAAGGTAAATCAGCAAGAATTTCTGAAAAAATTAAAAAAACTATTGGCTTAGATGTATCAGAAAAAATTATTGAAGATGAAGGTATAAATCAACCAGATTCTGTTACAACTAAAGAAAAAGTAGATTTAAAGAATAAAGATACAGAAAAAGAAAAATTAAAAAAAGAATAAATATAATTTTTTCTATAATGCCCCAAACACTTTACGACAAAATTTGGAATGAACATGTGGTTCATCAGCAAGATGATGGGACAGCTTTACTTTATGTTGATAGACATCTTATCCATGAAGTTACAAGTCCCCAAGCTTTTGAAGGTTTAAGATTATCTAAAAGAAAAGTAAGAAAACCAAACTTAACATTAGCTGTAGCAGATCATAATGTCCCTACAACTAATAGAACGGAAGGTATTAAAGATCAGGAATCAAAAATCCAAGTTGAAACATTAGAAAAAAATTGTGAAGAGTTTGGTATAGAACTTTTTAGCATGAAAGATAAGAGGCAAGGTATAGTTCATATAATTGGTCCAGAACAGGGATTTACTCAGCCAGGCACAGTAATAGTTTGTGGAGACAGTCACACAGCTACGCACGGAGCTTTTGGTTCGTTAGCTTTTGGAATAGGAACTTCAGAGGTTGAGCACGTTTTAGCTACACAAACTTTACTTCAAAAAAAATCTAAAAACTTTCGTGTAAACGTAATAGGAAAATTGCCAACTGGCATCACTTCAAAAGATGTTATTTTACAAATAATTGGCAAAATAGGTACTGCAGGTGGAACAGGAATGGTTATTGAATATGCTGGCTCTGTAATAGAAAATTTTAATATAGAACAACGTATGACAATTTGTAATATGTCTATCGAAGCAGGAGCAAGAGCGGGGTTAATAGCTCCTGATGAAAAAACTATAAATTATTTAAAAGATAAACCAATGGCACCCAAAAAAAATAATTGGGAGTTGGCAAAAGAATATTGGTTTAGTCTTAAGTCTGATACAGGAGCTAAATTTGACCGTGAAGTAGAAATAAAAGGTGAAGATATAAGTCCAATGGTCACTTGGGGCACATCTCCCCAAGATGTTGTTTCAATTAACGGTTATGTTCCTGACCCAAATAAAGAAAATAATGAAGAAAAAAAATTATCTATGAATAGATCTTTAGATTACATGGGACTTAAACCAAATACAAAAATCACAGATATAAAAATTGATAGAATTTTTATTGGAAGTTGTACCAATGGTAGAATAGGAGATTTAAGAGAAGCAGCAAAAATTATTAAGGGAAAAAAAGTTGCCCAGCATGTTAATGCTATGGTTGTTCCTGGATCTGGTTTAGTTAAAGAACAGGCAGAAGGAGAAGGAATAGATTTAGTTTTCAAAGAAGCAGGATTTGAGTGGAGAGAACCTGGATGTTCTATGTGTTTAGCTATGAATGCTGACAAACTTAACCCAAAGGAAAGATGTGCATCTACATCGAATAGAAATTTTGAGGGACGTCAAGGTCGTGGTGGAAGAACTCATTTAGTAAGTCCAGGTATGGCTGCTGCTGCTGCAATAGATGGGCACTTAACTGATGTAAGAAAATTTCAAAATTAATATGGAAAAATTTAATATTTTAAAAGGAATACCAGCAAATTTACCCATGATAAATGTAGATACAGATATGATTATTCCAAAACAATTTTTAAAAACAATTAAGAGAACTGGACTTGGAAAAAGTTTATTTTTTGAGATGAGATATGACAAGGATGGAAAAGAAATAAAAGAATTTATATTAAATAAAGATCCTTATAAAAACTCAACTATATTATTGGCTGGAAAAAATTTTGGGTGTGGATCGTCAAGAGAGCATGCGCCTTGGGCTTTGAAAGATTTTGGAATTAAGTGTGTAATAAGCTCAAGTTTTGCAGATATTTTTTATAACAATTGTTTTAAAAATGGTATGTTGCCAATTATTTTAGATGAAAAAAAAATTGAAGAACTTATTCAATATTCTAACAGAAAAGAAAATATTGAGATAAACCTTACAGAGCAAGAAATTATTTTTGGCAATAAAAGAATTCAGTTTGAAATTGACGAATTTAAAAAAAAGTGCTTGCTTAATGGTTTAGATGATATTGCAATGTCACTAGAGAAATCTAAAAAGATATCTTCTTATGAAAATAAAATGAAAAATAATAAACCTTGGATTAGTTAAAATGATTAAAGTAAAAAAAAGAAAAATTTTATTACTACCAGGAGATGGAATTGGTCCTGAAGTTATTAATGAAGTAAAAAAAATTATTGGGTGGTTTAATAAAAAAAAATCTTTAGATTTTGAAACAGAAGAAGGTTTAGTAGGTGGTGCCTCATATGAAAAATATAAAAAACCAATTACTGATGAAGTTTTTTACAAAGCTTTAGAATCAGAAGCGGTGATTTTAGGTGCAGTTGGTGGCCCAAAATGGGATAATTTAGAATTTTCAAAAAGACCAGAAAGAGCTCTTTTAAAATTAAGAAAAGAATTAAAATTATTTGCAAATCTTAGACCAGCAATTTGTTTCAAACAGCTGGTAGATTCTTCAAGTTTAAAACCTGAAATTGTTTCTGGTTTAGATATTATGATTGTTAGAGAACTTACAGGAGGAATATATTTTGGAGAACCTAGAGGAATAAAACCTATAGAGAACGGTGAAAGAAAAGGAATTAATACTCATTCTTATACTACAAGTGAAATAATAAGAGTAGCTCGAGTTGCTTTTGAACTTGCTGAAAAAAGAAATAACAAGGTTACATCATGTGAGAAATCAAACGTTATGGAGGCAGGGATACTTTGGAGAGAAGAAGTTCAAAAAGTTAAAGATGAAGAATATAAAAATATAGAACTAAACCATATGCTTGCAGATAATTGTGCTATGCAACTTTTAAGAAATCCAAAACAATTTGATGTAATTGTGACAGATAACTTGTTTGGTGATATTTTATCTGATGAAGCTGCAATGTTAACCGGTTCGCTTGGTTTGCTACCATCTGCTTCATTGGGTGCTAAAGATAAAAATGGTAAAATGAGATCAATGTATGAGCCAGTTCATGGTTCAGCCCCAGATATAGCTGGAACAGGAAAAGCTAATCCAATAGCAACAATACTTAGTTTTGCGATGGCACTTAAATATTCTTTAAATTTAGATAAAGAAGCAGACAATGTAGAACAAGCAGTTCAAAAGGTTCTAGATGAAGGCTTAAGGACCAAGGATATTTTGTCTCAAGGCAAAAAAGAAGTAAGTACCTCACAAATGGGGGATGCAATAATTTCAAAACTTAAATAGTATCTGTTCCAATGAATATAAAAAATGTTGTCGTCATTGGTTCTGGAACTATGGGTAGCGGTATCGCGGCCCAAGTATGCAATGCTAATATACCAGTTACATTATTAGATTTAAAAACAGAAATTTCAGAAAAAGCAAAAAAGAAAATATTAGAATCTCGCCCACCTCTACTAATTGATAGAAGTAAAATTGATAATATTAAGGTAGGTAACATAGAAGATAATTTTGATACTGTGAATAAAGCTGATTGGATAGTAGAAGCTGTTGTTGAGCGCATAGATATAAAACATAATCTTTATAAAAAAATATTAAAAGCAAGAAAACCAGGATCAATAATTTCATCTAATACATCAACCATTCCTTTAAAAGTTTTATCTGAAAAAATGTCTACAGAAGATAAAAAGGATTTTTGCATTACTCACTTTTTTAATCCAGTAAGGTATATGGGATTATTAGAAATAGTCAGTGAAGAAGTAAATGACATTGAAAAAATAAATTTTCTTAAAATTTTTTGTGAAGAAAATTTAGGCAAGGGAGTGATAATTTGCAAAGATACTCCAGGATTTCTAGGTAATAGAGTTGGGGTGTATGCCATGCAGGTAGCAATGACAGAAGCAATTAAAATGAACCTAAGCATAGAAGAGGCAGACTCTATTTTTGGAAGACCAATGGGAATTCCTAAAACAGGTATTTTTGGATTATATGATTTGATTGGAATAGATTTAATGGCTGATGTTTTAAAAAGTTTTATTAAGGAACTTCCCACCTCAGATGTTTTCCATGAGGTAGCTAAAGAAATACCATTAGTTAAAAATTTAATTGATAATGGTTATACAGGTAGAAAGGGCAAAGGAGGTTTTTACCGAATGAATAAACATGCTGGTAAAAAAACTTTAGAAGCAATTAATCTAAAAACTGGAAAATATTCTACATCTAAAAAAATTGATCTTAATATAGAGGATAAAATTAGTCTAAAAGATCTTGTTTCAAGAAATGATAAATACGGTAAGTACGCGTGGTCCGTAGTTTCAAAAATTATTCTTTATGCCTCTTCTTTAGTTCCAAACATAACAAAAGATTATAATAATATTGATGAAGCGATGAGGCTTGGTTTTAATTGGACAAGAGGTCCTTTCGAAATGCTTGAAGAGATTGGGGTCAAATATTTCGTAGAAAAAGATAGTCAGCTTCAATTAAATGAGTTTATAAAAAATATATATAATAAAAAACTTGATAGTTTTTATGGAAAAAGACAAGTTTATACAAATTTAGAAACTTTAGGAAAAGTAAAACAAGTAGCAAAAATTCAAAAAGATAATAAATCAGCTTTTACTTATACGCACAAAGACTACAAGATCGTAGAATTTAATACTAAAGCTAATACGTTAGATTATGACTCAATGGATGCTTTAAAAAAAGCATCTGACAAAAACTTAATAATTATTAATGAAGGTATGCAATTTTCAGCAGGAGTAAATTTAAATTATGTTATGGAATTTGCGAAAGAAAAAAACTGGAAAGCAATTGAAAAATTTATTTATCACTTTCAAATGACCTGCAAAGAATTAAAATATTCTAATAATTTAGTTGTCAGTGCCCCATCTGGTCTAGCCTTAGGCGGTGGTTTTGAAGTATTAGTTCAAAGTGATTATGTTGTTGCGCATACTAATATAGTCACTGGTTTAGTAGAAACAATTGTAGGTTTAATACCTGCGGGAGGAGGAACTAAACAAATGTTGTACAGATGGATGCAAGATGAAAAAGCTAAAAAAGATCCAGACTTTGCACCACAAAAAGTATTTGATATTATTGGGTATGGAAAAACAGCTAACTCACCTGTAGAAGCTATGCCGTTAAAGTTTTTATTAGAAAAAGATAAAAGTATTATGAATAGAAATAAACTACTTTCAGTTGCTGAAAAACTGATTAATGAGAAAAAAAACGGATACGAAGCACCGAAAGAACCAATTTTTAAATTATCTGGAAGCCAAGTAAGAAATAAAATGTTTCAAACTCTTGAAAATCTTTTTAAAGAAAAGAAAATTATGGAACATGGAATGGAAGTGGGTAAAAAACTAGCTTTTGTATTAAGTGGAGGTAACACAAATATTGATAAAGAATTATCTGAAGATGATATGTATGCTTTAGAATTAGAAGCGTTTATTCAGCTTATTCAAATGGAAAAGACTCAAGCTAGAATTAAGCATACTCTTTCAACTGGAAAACCTTTGGTAAATTAATGGCAACTTATAATGCTCCTATAGATGATATGATGTTTCTCTTTGAAAAGTTAAGAGATAATCCTCATTATAATGCTCTTGAAAAATATAAAGAAGTTAACTCTGAACTTGCAAAAGATATTTTAGAGCAAGCAGCAAAGTTAACTGAAAATCTTGTGTTGCCTCTAGCTAAAGCTGGAGACGAAACACCAACTAAATTAGAAAATGGTGTTGTAAGAACTCCACCAGGATATAAGGAAGCTTACAAAAAATTTATTGAAGATGGATGGACTTCTTTATCTTGCGATCCTGAGTATGGTGGACAAGGTATGCCAAATACTATTAAAGCATTTTTTGATGAAATGTTATCTTCGGCAAGTCTTTCTTTTAAATTGTACAGTGAATTAAGTATTGGTGCTTATAACTGCATATTTCATCATGGCACGGATTCTATAAAGAAAAAATTTCTACCTAACATTGTTAATGGAACATGGAGTGGAACAATGTGTTTAACAGAGCCAGTTTGTGGAACAGATTTAGGATTATTAAAAACAAAAGCTGTAGAACAAAAAGACGGGACTTATAAATTAACTGGCCAGAAAATATTTATAACTTCCGGAGATCATGATCTTACAGAAAATATTATACACCTTGTTCTAGCAAGAACATCCGATTCACCTGCTGGCACAAAAGGAATTAGTTTATTTTTAGTTCCAAAAATTCAAGTTAAAGAAGACGGTTCTTTAGGTGCTAGAAATGGTGTTTCTACAGGTTCAATTGAAAGCAAGATGGGGATCAAAGGATCAGCAACATGCGTTTTAAACTTTGATGAAGCTACTGGATATATGATTGGTCCTAAAAATAAAGGATTGAGCTCAATGTTTACTATGATGAATTTAGAAAGAATTGTTGTAGGAATTCAAGGTCTTGGAATATCTGAAATAGCCTACCAGAATGCTTTAAATTATTCTAAAGAAAGAAAACAAGGAAAATCAAATAATAGTAAAGCAGTAAACGGAGCAGATGTAATTATTGACCACGCTGACATTAGAAGATCATTATTGAATATGAAATCAATTATTGAAGGAGAAAGAGCACTAAGTTTCTGGTTAGCTCAACAAACTGAAGTTAGCTTGTATCATAACGATAATAAAATCAAACAAGAGGCATCGGATTTAGTTTCTTTAATGACACCTGTAGTTAAGTCATTATTTACGGATATGGGAATGGAAATTACTAGTGATGCAATGCAAATTTTTGGAGGATATGGTTATACAAAAGATCAAGGTATAGAGCAATTATATAGAGACAATAGAATAACACCAATATATGAGGGAACAAATTCCGTTCAAGCGATTGATTTAGTTTTTAGGAAACTTATAAATAAAAATGGAAATATTATTGGAAATTATATTCAATTAATAAAAAAAGATATTGAGGAAAGTAAAAAAAACAGTGAAACAAAAATATTTACCGAAGTATTAAGCCAATATCTCAAGGTATTAATAAGTTTTACAAGCTGGATTGAAAAAAGTATAAAAAATTCTAAGGATGATGCTAGTGCTGCATGCAACGATTATCTTAGAGTATTAGGTCTAGTAGCTGTAGGCCACTCTTGGTTAAAAGTTTTAGATATAAGCTACAAAGAAAAGAAAAATAACAAAAAATTTTTTGAGGATAAAATAGAAACAGCAAAATTTTTCTTTGATAGAACATTACCTAGAATTGATACTTATTATAAGTCTGGTATTTCAGGAAGTAAAAATATAATGAATTTTAAGTTTAGCTAAAATGGAATATCAAAGCACATTGCATAAAAAATTACATAGTGGAGGATTTGTATTTACTGCAGAAACCACTCCCCCAGATGCTTCAAGTAAAGAAGTTTTATTAGAGAAAACCAAATCATTAAAAGATGTAGCTGATGCCGTTAATGTTACAGATAATCCAGGAGCTAAGGTTCATATGTCAGCACTAACAGCAGCAATTATTTTAGCTCAAAATGGTATTGATCCAATATTACAATTAACAGTTCGAGATCGTAATCGATTGGCATTACAGGGAGATCTGGTAGGAGCTTCAGCACTAGGAGTTCATAATGTTTTATGTTTATCTGGAGATGATCCAAAAGGAGGAGATCAACCAGAAACAAAACCTGTTAATGATATTAATAGTTTAACATTAGTTGCTACAGCAGAAATGATGAAAAAAGAAAAAAAATTTCCATCTGGTAGATCAATTGATCCTGCCCCAAAATTATTCATTGGTGGAGCTGAGGTACCTTCAAAAGGTTTACCAGATACTACAAAAATTACTAATAAAATAAACACAGGAGTAAATTTTTTTCAAACTCAATACGTTTTTGAAAAAAATAAATTAAAAGATTATATGAAAGTATTAGAAGATTCTGGAATTTTAGAAAAAACTTATTTTTTAATTGGTCTTGGGCCTTTTGCATCAGCAAAAAGTGCAAAATGGATGAATGATAATTTATTTGGTGTAGACGTACCTGATGAAATAGTTAAGAGACTAGAGCAAACAAAAGATGCAAAAAATGAGAGTAAAAAGATTTGTCTAGAATTAATTGAAAGTTTTAAGGAAATCAAGGGTGTCAATGGTGTTCATTTAATGGGACACAAAAAAGAAGAAGTTATTGCAGAAATAATAAAAGAATCTAAAATAAGTTAATTTAATATGAGTGATTACGATAAAAATCTTGAAAGAAATAATGCGAACTTTGTTCCATTAACTCCTATTAGTTTCCTTGAAAGAGCCAAGGATATTTATCCCAATTATGAAGCATTGGTCTATGAGGATAGAAAATACACTTGGTCTGAAATTTACAAAAGATGTATTAAATTTGCCAGCGCTTTAGAAAAGATTGGCATTCGCAAAGGTGACACAGTTTCATTTTTAGCTTTTAATACTCCAGAAATATTTGAAGCTCATTACTCTGTACCTATGACTGGTGGTGTACTAAATACGATTAATATTAGATTGGATGCTAAAACCATTGCCTACATTTTAGATCATAGTAATGCCAAGGTACTGGTTGTGGATAGACAACTTCATACAGAAGTAAAAAAAGCATTAAGTACAATAAAAAAAAAAATTATTGTCATAGATATTAATGACAAATTTGCAGATCAGCCAAAGTTACAAAAAATTGGTGATCTAGAGTATGAAGAATTTTTAAGCACAGGTGATGAAAATTATATTTGGAAAATACCAGAAGATGAATGGCAAGCTATTTCCTTAAGTTATACTTCAGGAACAACAGGAAATCCAAAAGGTGTCGTTTATCATCATAGAGGATCATATTTAATGTCAACGGGTAGTGCAGTAGCTTGGAATATGCCAAATAGATTAAATTTTTTAACTATTGTACCAATGTTTCATTGTAATGGTTGGTGTTATCCCTGGACTATTCCTATGCTGAATGGAAAAACAATATGTCTTCGAAACATTGATATTAAGAAAATTTTTGAATTAATTGATAAATATAATGTAACCCATTTTGGTGGAGCACCAATAGTACTTAATATGATTACAGGAGCATCTGAAAATGATCGTAAAAAATTAAAAAAAAAAGTTTATGTATTAACTGCTGGCGCCCCACCTCCAAGTATAATTTTTAAAAAAATGAAAAGTCTTGGTTTTGAAGTAATGCATGTTTATGGCTTAACAGAAACTTATGGACATGTAACTCAATGTGCATGGAATGAATCATGGGATGAATTAGAAGAAGAAAAACAAAATGAGATAAAAGCTAGACAGGGAGTAAGATATCCTAATACAGAGGGTGTAACAATTATGGACCCAGAGACTATGAAGGAAGTTCCAAGAGATGGCAAAACAATTGGAGAAATAATGATAAGAGGGAATGTAGTTATGAAAGGTTACTTTAAAGACAAAGATGCCACTGATAAAGCAATGAAAGGTGGATGGTTTCATACTGGAGATTTAGCTGTGATGTACCCAGATGGATACCTAAAAATTCAAGATAGATCAAAAGATATAATTATTTCTGGAGGAGAAAATATATCATCAATCGAAATAGAAAATACCCTAGCAAAACATCCTTCTGTATCAATAGCAGCAGTAGTAGCAAAACCAGATGAAAAATGGGGAGAGGTACCTTGTGCTTTTATTGAATTTGTTAAGGATAAACCTGTTACAGAAAAAGAATTAATTGATTTTTGTAAAGAAACTTTAGCTAAATTTAAAGTTCCAAAGAACGTGGTTTTTTGTGACCTGCCTAAAACTTCTACTGGCAAAATACAAAAATTTGAATTAAGGAAAAAAGCTGAGGAGTTAAGCTGAAATTTGAAGTAGAGCAAAAAAGTGTTTTTGCATCAACAGGTGGATTAGATTTTGATTCTAATAAACCAGTAATAATATTGATGCATGGTAGTGGTCTTACCCATATTGTTTGGTCTTTGCATGAACAATTTCTTGCTTCAAAAGGTTATAGTGTTTTAGCATTAGACTTACCTGCACACGGCAATTCAGAAGGACCAGCAATTAAATCAATTGAGGAAATAGCAGATTGGATCAATAAATTAATGCAAAGTTTAAAAATAAAAGAAATTTCATTTGTAGGTCATTCACAAGGTTGTTTAGTTGGCCTTGAATTTGCATATCGTTTTCCAAAATTAATTAAAAGCTTAACTTTGGTTGGTGGCTCTTACTCTCTGCCAGTAAATCAAGATCTTATTGATTACGCTGATGGTGGCGATATGAAATCAGTAGAACTGATGATGAAGTGGGGATATGAAGGAGTAAAAAAATTTATCGGAGGAAATCCAGTACAAAAAATCATAAATTCACCACGTCAAGTCCAAGAAGGTTTGGCTGTAGATCTAAGAGCGTGCAATAATTACAAAAATGGATCAAAAGCAGCGGAGACCATAAATTGTTCAACCCTATGCATATTAGGAGATAAAGATAAAATGGTTCCTCTTGAAAAAGGAAAAAAAATGGCTACAAAAATAAAAAATTCAGAATTAAGCGTGATAAAAGAATGCGGACATATGATTTTATTTGAAAAAGCATTTGAAATGAGAGAGATTGTTAAAAAATTTATTGAAAAAAATCACAAATAACTTTTATGAAAAAATTTTATATAGCAAAGTCTAGAAGGCTAAGAAGTACCCCTTTTACTACCAGAATAGAAAACCATGGTGTTACTGCATATACAGCTTATAACCATATGCTTCTACCAGCTTCATTTGGAAATTTAGAAAAAGAATATTTTCATTTAAAGGAGCACGTTCAAGTTTGGGATGTAGCTGCTGAAAGACAAGTTCAAATAACAGGGAAAGATTCAACAAAATTAGTTCAACTTATGACATGTAGAAATCTTTCCAAAGCTAAAGTTGGAAGATGTTATTATGCTCCTATCATTGACGAGCAAGGCGGCATGCTAAATGATCCTGTAGCTTTAAAGTTAGCAGAAGATAAATGGTGGCTATCATTAGCTGATTCAGATATTGGTCTTTATGCCAAAGGAATTGCTAGTGGTTTATCGTTACAAGCTGATATTAATGAACCCGATGTAAATATAATGGCCGTTCAAGGACCTAAATCATTTAAACTAATGGAAAAAGTTTTAGGAAAAAAAATTACAGAGTTGAAATTTTTTGGTTTTGACTATTATACTTTTAAGGGAAATAAATTTCTAATAGCTCGTTCAGGTTGGTCAAAGCAAGGAGGTTACGAGGTTTATGTTGAAAATCGTAAAGCTGGTCAAATGCTGTATGATGAATTATTTTTATTAGGTAAAGAATTTAACGTTGAGCCCGGATGTCCAAATTTAATTGAGAGAATTGAAAGTGCACTTCTGTCTGCAGGTAATGATTTTGACAGCGGAGATAACCCTTATGAGTGTGGTTTTGATAAATATATAGATATTGAGTCAGATATTAATTATCTTGGTAAAAAAGCTTTAATTAAAATCTCTAAAGAAGGAATCAATAAAAAACTTATGGGTGTCCTTGTAGATATGGATAAAATAGAAGTAGTTGAGAGTATAACCTTATATAATAATAACAACATAGTAGGCGACCTAAGGTCGGCTACTTATTCGCCTAACTTAAAAAAAGTTGTTGGTATAGCTATGATAAAAAAAGAATACTGGGATAAAAAAACTCCAATTGAATTGAAAATTGGAGATAAAAAAAGCAAAGGTACACTTTGTGATTTACCAATTGTCTAGAATTGGTCATAAAACAGTAGTAAAACTTTAATTAATATGAATATAGCAATTGTTGGAGCAACAGGAAACGTTGGTAGAAAACTCTTAGAGGTTTTAAAGAAGTTAAACTTTAAATTTGACCAATTATATTTAATTGCATCCGATAAAAGTATTGGAAAAAAAATTAATTTTAAAGATAAAGATTATTTTCTTGTTGGTCTAAATGATTTTGATTTTTCAAAAGTTCAAATAGCTTTTTTTTCAGCTGGTAGTGCAATTGCTGAAAAGTGGGCACCTATCGCTGCTAAAAAAACAATAGTAATTGATAATTCTAAACACTTTAGAATGGATAAGGATATTCCTTTAATAGTTCCAGAAGTTAACTCAGAAAGCCTAGCTCAATATAAAAATAAAAATATCATAGCGAATGCAAACTGTTCAACAATTCAATTAGTATTAGCTCTAAAACCTATTCATGATCAATTTAAAATTAAAAGAGTGGTTGCTTCTACTTACCAATCAGTCTCTGGAGGTGGAAACAATCATATGATGGAATTAAAAGAGCAAACCAAATCAGTTTTGGAAAAGAAAAAAGTTAAATCTAAAAATTTTACTAAACAGATAGCTTTTAATGTTATTCCACATATTGATAGTTTTATGGATGATGGCTCAACTAAAGAAGAGTGGAAAATGGTTGTGGAAACTAAAAAAATATTAGATCCTAGTATAAATTTAACAGCAACATGTGTAAGAGTTCCAGTTTTTGTTGGACACTCTGAATCAGTAAACATTGAATTTGAAAATAATATAAATTTAGAAAAAATAAAAAACTGTTTAATAAATGCACCTGGATGTAAGGTTGTTGATGAACATATAGATGGAGGATACGTAACACCAGCAGAGATTGATGGTGATTTTACAACTTATATTTCAAGAATAAGGGAAGACAAAACGCAAAAAAATTCTATTAACATGTGGGTAGTATCAGACAATTTATTAAAAGGCGCAGCTTTGAACGCTGTTCAAATAGCTCAACTTTTATGTGAGAAGTATTTAAAATAATTTAAATGACAGATAATCAAAATCCAATTTCTCCCCATCTACAAATTTACAGGTGGCACATTTCATCTTTACTTTCAATAACTCATAGGATTGCAGGTGTAATAAATCTATCGGCGTTAATCTTTATGTTTTTTTGGCTATTAGCTTTTAGTCTTGGTGAAAGTAATTACGAATTATTTCTATTGGCAATTAATAGTTTTTTTGGAAAATTTATTTTAATTGGATTCACCTGGTCTATGAGCTTTCATATATTTAGCGGTATAAGACATTTAGTTTGGGATATGGGTTATGGACTTGAAATTAAAACTGCTAACATTTCTGGAGTATTAGTTATTTTATCTTCTTTAGTTGCAACAATTATATTTTGGTTATTAGGAAGAGGCTTAATTTTATGAACGCAACAAGAAAATGGATACTTCATCGAGTAAGTGCTGTAATTTTAGTCCCACTTTTTGTTTGGTTTTATTTTTCACTAATTTCACTTTCAGAAAAAAATTACCAAGAGGCCATTTATTTTTTTAAAAATCCATTATTTAAAATTCTAATAATTTCCTTATTTTTTATTGGCTTTTTTCATGCTAAAATTAGCCTAAATGAGATTTTTGAAGATTATATTCATAATAAAAAAATCAAAGATGTCGCAAATATTTTAGCTCTAATATTGAGTATAATAATTCCATTAATAATTTTAATTTTATTAATATAAAAAATTTAATGAATGCTTATAAAATAATTGACCATGAATATGATGTTTTGGTAGTTGGAGCTGGAGGAGCGGGACTAAGAGCAGCTGTAGGATTAAGTGAATCAGGTTTAAATACAGCTTGTATCTCTAAAGTTTTTCCTACAAGAAGCCATACGTCTGCAGCGCAAGGTGGAATTTCTGCTGCGCTTGGCAACGCAGGTGAAGATGATTGGCGTTGGCATATGTTCGACACTGTAAAAGGAAGTGATTATTTAGGTGACCAAGATTCTATAGAATATCTTTGTAAAGAAGCACCTAGAGCTGTGATTGAGTTAGAGCATTATGGGGTACCATTTAGCAGAACAGATGATGGGAAAATATATCAACGTGCCTTTGGAGGAATGACAAAAGATTATGGAAACTCACCTGTTCAAAGAACTTGTGCAGCAGCAGATAGAACAGGTCATGCGATTTTACATACCTTATACGGCCAAGCACTAAAACATAATACAAAATTTTTTATAGAATACTTTGTTTTAGATTTAATAATGAAAGATGGAGAATGCAAAGGAGTTATAGCTTGGAATTTGAATGATGGGACCATACATAGATTTAGATCCCACATGACAATTATAGCTACAGGTGGATATGGAAAAGTTTATTATTCTGCAACAGCTGCACACACTTGCACTGGTGATGGAAATGCTATGTGTTTACGTGCAGGGTTACCTTTGCAAGACATGGAGTTTGTTCAATTTCACCCAACAGGACTTTATGGAATTGGTTGTTTGATTTCCGAAGCAGTTAGAGGAGAAGGTGGTTATCTTACAAATTCTAAAGGTGAACGTTTTATGGAAAAATATGCACCAAATGCAAAAGATTTAGCTTCTAGAGATGTTGTTAGCAGATCAATTGCTACTGAGATAAATGAAGGTAGGGGAATAGGTGAAAATAAAGATCACGCACATCTTCATATAAGTCATATTGATAAGAAAATAATTGAATCAAGACTACCTGGAATTTCAGAATCAGTAGAAACTTTTGTAGGAAGAGATGTAACTAAAGAACCAATTCCAGTTGTTCCAACAGTACATTATAATATGGGAGGTATACCCACTAACTACAAAGCTGAAGTATTAACATCGAACGGTAAAGATAAAATTGTGCCAGGTTTAATGGCAATAGGAGAGGCAGCTTGTGTTTCTGTTCATGGCGCAAATAGACTTGGATCAAATTCATTAATTGATTTAGTAGTCTTTGGAAGATCAGCCGCACAAAGAGCTATAGAATTAGTAAAGCCTAACACACCACATGAAAAAATTTCGCCAAGTGAAACAGATAAATGTCTAGATAGATTTGATAGACTAAGAAATGGCAATGGAGCAAATAAGACATCTGAATTAAGGTTAGCAATGCAGAAAACAATGCAATCTAAATGCGCAGTATTTAGAAATGAAAAAACACTTAAACAAGGTGTAAATGAAATAAAAAAACCTTATGAAGGTATACAGTCTATATCTGTTAAGGATAAGTCATTAGTATTTAATACTGATTTAATGGAAACCTTGGAATTTGATAATCTTATTAGACAAGCAATAACTACTTTAGAATCTGCATACTCAAGAAAAGAAAGTAGAGGAGCTCATGCAAGAGAAGATTTTCCAAAACGTGATGATGTAAATTTTATGAAACATACTTTAAGTTGGCACAACGGAAAAGAAGTAAAAATTGATTATAGACCTGTGACATTATCTACTATGAGTAATGACGTTCAATCTTTTCCACCAAAAGAAAGAGTTTACTAATGGTACAATTTAATCTTCCAAAAAATTCAAAAATTATAAAAGGTAATTATTTTAAAGATACAACAGGATCAAAAAATTTAAAAAAAATTAATGTTTATAGATGGAATCCAGATAAAAAAGAAAATCCTAAAATTGATACTTTTGAAGTCGATATAACTAAATGTGGAAACAAAGTGTTAGATATTTTAAATAAAATTAAAAATGAAATAGATCCTTCACTTACTTATAGACGTTCGTGCGCTCATGGAGTTTGTGGATCTTGCGCAATGAACGTTGATGGAATAAATACTCTTTCATGTATGAAATCTCATAAAGATATCAAAGGGGATATCAATATTTATCCGTTGCCACACTTGAAAGTAATAAAAGACCTAGTGGCCGATTTAAGTACATTATATCGCCAGTATGAATCAATTGAGCCTTGGCTCAAAATAAAAGAAAAAAAATCTAAAATAAAAGAAATTAATCAGTCAAAAGAAAGTAGGAAAAAGCTTGACGGATTTTATGAGTGTATTATGTGTGCATGCTGCTCAACATCTTGTCCAAGTTATTGGTGGAACGGTGATAAATATTTAGGCCCAGCTGTCTTACTTCAGGCTTACCGTTGGATTATCGATAGTCGTGATGAAGAGCGAAAAGAAAGATTAAAGATAGTATCAGATAAATTGAAATTATATGGATGCCATACAATTATGAACTGCACAAATTCTTGTCCAAAAGGGTTAAATCCTGCAAAGGCAATAAGCTCACTTAAGAAAATGCTTGCAACAAACTAGAAGCTTAATTAAACCATTTTAAAGAAGCTATGAACATAATAAAACATTTTATTAATGGAAAGATTTCTGAAGGTTCTTCTAAAAGAACAAGCCAAGTTTTTAATCCTGCTACAGGCGAAAAACAATCTGAAGTAAAATTAGCAAATAAATCTGATTTAGATAAAACGGTAAGTGTAGCGAAGAAAGCTTTTGAAACTTGGTCTCTTAAACCACCTCTTCAAAGAGCAAGAGTAATGTTTAAATTTAAGGAATTAATTGAAAAAAATTCTGATGAACTGACTAAGCTGATAGTTTTAGAGCATGGAAAAGTCTATGAAGATGCAAAAGGTTCTTTAACTAGAGGACTTGAAGTTGTTGAATTTGCGTGCGGAATCCCACAAGTCCTCAAGGGAGAATTTACAGAAAATGTTGGGACAGATGTTGATAGCTGGTCTATACGACAACCACTTGGAGTGTGTGCTGGAATAACTCCATTTAACTTTCCTGCAATGGTTCCAATGTGGATGTTTCCAATTGCAATAGCTTGTGGAAATACATTTGTTTTGAAACCATCAGAGAAAGATCCATCATGTGCTTTAAAATTAGCTCAATTATTAAAAGAAGCAGGGCTTCCAGATGGGGTGTTCAATGTAATTAATGGAGACAAAGAAGCCGTTGATGCAATTTTATTAAATAAAGATATAAAAGCAGTAAGCTTTGTTGGATCAACACCAATAGCTAAATATATTTATGAAAATGCAGCAAAAAATGAAAAAAGAGTTCAAGCACTGGGTGGAGCCAAAAATCATTTGGTTGTAATGCCAGATTGTGATTTAGATGGCGCAGTTAATGGACTGATGGGAGCTGCTTATGGTTCGGCTGGAGAAAGATGTATGGCTCAATCTGTTGCAGTAGCAGTTGGAAATATAGCCGATGATCTAGTATCGCGTTTATCAAAAAAAGTAGAAGCTTTAAAAGTAGGTCCTGGAATGGATAAAAATTCTGAAATGGGTCCTCTTGTAACAAAAGAACATTTAGAAAAAGTTAAAGGCTATGTAGATCTTGGTATTAAGGAAGGTGCAAAATTAGTTATTGATGGAAGAAATTTAAAACTTCAGGGCTATGAAAAAGGATTTTATATAGGAGGCTGTTTGTTTGATCATGTTGAAAAAGATATGAGAATATATAAAGAAGAAATATTTGGTCCAGTTTTATCAGTTGTAAGAGTTAAAAATTTTGAAGAAGCGACTAGATTAATTAATGAGCATGAGTACGGTAATGGTGTGAGCATTTATACAAGGGACGGAGATACTGGCAGAGCTTTTGCAAGCAAAATCCAAGTTGGAATGGTTGGAATTAATATACCAATTCCAGTACCAATGGCCTTCCATAGCTTTGGGGGATGGAAAAGATCTTTATTTGGAGATCAGCATATGCATGGTATGGAAGGAGTAAGATTTTATACTAAGTTAAAAACGATAACATCGAGGTGGCCTTCTGGAATAAGATCAAATCCAGAATTTATTATGCCAACAATGAAATAAAAAATATGAAAAAAAAAATATCACTTATAGGAGCTGGACAAATTGGAGGCACTTTAGCTCATCTTATTAGTATTAAAGAACTCGGAGACATCGTTCTTTTTGATGTAGCAGAAGGAGTTGCAAAAGGTAAAGCTTTAGATATAGCTCAATCAACTTCGGTTGATGGACCTGATATTAATCTTAAAGGAACTAGTAATTATGAAGATATTAAAAATTCTGACATAATCATAATTACAGCTGGGGTACCAAGAAAACCTGGCATGACAAGAGATGATTTGTTGGGTACCAATTTAAAGATAATTAAACAGGTCGCCGAAGGAATAAGGAAAAATTCACCCAACTCTTTTGTAATTTGTATTACAAATCCTTTAGATGTAATTGTAATGGCATTTCAAAAATACTCAGGCTTACCAACTAATAAAGTAGTTGGTATGGCTGGAATTCTTGACACATCAAGATTTAAATACTTTCTTTCACAAGAGCTTCAAATTCCGGTAAAAAATATAGAAAGCTTAGTTCTAGGGGGGCATGGAGATACTATGGTGCCTATGCATAATCATACCTTTGTAAATAAAAAACCAATAAATCAACTTATTAAAAAAGAAAAGTTGGACTCGATAGTTGATAGAACTCGAAAAGGAGGAGCTGAAATAGTTAAGTATTTAGAAAAAGGTTCTGCTTTTTACGCGCCTGCTGCATCTGGTGTTGAGATGGCTGAATCATATATAAAAAATTTAAAAAAAACTTTACCCTGCGCAGCTTATTTAAACGGGGAGTATGGGGTTAAAAATGTATATGCAGGAGTTCCAGTTATTATTGGTAGTAAAGGCGTAGAAAAAATAGTTGAATTAACTTTAGACAAAAATGAAAAAGCTAACTTTGATTTATCCATAAAAGCAGTAAGAGAACTTTTTGAAGCAGCAATTAAAATCGATAATGATCTAGCTAAATAATTGATTTATAATTTATTATAAAAAAGTTTTTATTGTTATGTTAACTTTATGAAAATTAATATTTTTTTTAATAGGGAAAATTGGTTTTTAATTTTTCTTTTTATCTTTTCTATTTTAATTAATCAGTATTACGGTAACAAAGGAATTTTTCCCGTTGATAGCTTCGCTCATTTTGATTCTGGTTTCAGGCTATTATTGGGAGATCATCCGTTTAAAGATTACTGGATAGTTTCCGGACCATTCATTGATTACGTACAAGCACTCTTTTTTTATTTATTTGGAGTAAACTGGCAAAGTTATATACTTCATGCTTCTTTTATTAATGCTGTTTTAACTATAGCAACATTCTTAGTTTTAAGAGATTTTAAGCTCAATATTTTTTACAGTTTTTTATATTCTATATTATTCTCTATACTTGCTTATCCTTCAAGCGGAACACCTTTTGTAGACCATCATTCAGCTTTTTTTTCTTTACTAGGAATTTATAGTTTAATTTTAGCAATTCGAAATGAAAAAAAAATATATTGGATATTATTACCTATTTTTTTCGGGTTTGCTTTTCTTTCAAAACAAACTCCCGCTGCATATATTATTTTATTTACGATTTTAATTTTAATTACTTTTTCAATAATCCAAAAAAATTTTTATTGGATTAAATATTCTTTGTTTAGCGCAGTTCTATTTGTTTTCTTTTTATTATTACATGGTTTAGTTCAGCAAATTAATTTTTATTCATTTTTTGAACAATATTTCTTATACCCACAAAGCATTGGATCAAAAAGACTTGAAAATTTTAGTTTTACATATAGAGGTGCAATAGATCATTTTAAATTTATATACATTGCTATTCTTCCTATTTTTTACATAAATTTTAAGAATATTTTATTTGTTAAAAATTATTTTAAACAAAAAAATTTTTATTACTTTTTAATCTTATTATTATTTACTTTTTCATTAATTTTTCATCAATTATTAACTAAAAATCAAACATTTATATTTTTTTTAATTCCTATTTTAATGGGATTTTCCCATATTACTTTAGAGGCCGAAAAATTTAAGTTAAGTAATTTTATCTTTTTGGCCATGATTCTAATTTCTATTTTTGCTACATATAAATACCACCTTCGCTTTAATGAAAGCAGAAAATTTCATGAATTAAATTACGTAGATTTTGATTTAACTTCAAAAGGCAATCAAATAGATAAAAAATTTTTAGGACTTAAATGGATTACACCAGAATTTAAAATGAATTCAAACTTTGAAATTGTATTGATTAATGAAGCCAAATCACATTTGAAAAAAGATAAGAGAAATAAAATGTTAATGACTAATTATTCATTTTTTTCAGTTATTTTAGATGAAAAACTTTATTCACCCAGCAGGTGGTATGCATTAGATGGAACCATGTATCCACTGAAGGAAAGTAGCTATTTTAATAGTTTTAAAAATTTACTACTTAGATTAATTAAAGAAAATAAAATTGAAGTTATTTATACAGTGGATACTGAGGAAAATTCAAATATTAAAGATGCTTCGATTTATGATTATATAAATAAAGAATGCTTTAAAAAGATAAAGATAACTAAATTATTAACCAGCTATGAATTAAAAAAATGCAATGAAATTAAGGATTGAAATTAATATATGAATATTCACGAACATCAAGCTAAAGAGCTTTTAAAACTGTTTGAAATTCCTGTACCAAATGGTGTCGTAATTCATAATTTAAGTGAAATTGAAAAAAAAATCCAACACTTGAAATCTAGTAATTTAGCAGTTAAGGCGCAAATTCATGCAGGAGGAAGAGGAAAAGCAGGAGGTATTAAATTAGTAAAAAATAAAAAAGATTTAATCACTGAAGCAAAAAAAATGTTTGGAAAAATATTGGTAACTCATCAGACTGGACCCCAAGGTAAAAAGGTTCAAAGATTATTTATAGAAGAGATGATAGAAATACATAAAGAATTCTATCTTTCTTGTGTAATTGATCGACAAAGTTCAAAAATAGCATTTATTAGCAGTAAGCAGGGCGGTGTAGATATTGAAAAAGTGGCAAAAGAAAAACCTAGTGAAATCATTACAACCAAATTTAGCTTAACAGAAAATATTTCAGAAAAAAATTTCCAAAATATAATCAAACCTTTTGAACTAAATGAAAAACAAAAGAATGAAGCTAAAAAAATAATTAATTCTATTTTTAAACTTCTTGTTAAAAAAGATGCAAATTTAGTAGAAATAAATCCTCTTATTATCACTAAGTCATCCAATTTGTGTTGCCTGGATGCAAAAATTAATTTTGATGATAATGCTCTTTTTAGGCAAACGGAAATACTAAAACTTAGGGATTTAAATGAAGAAAATTCTAATGAGATTGAAGCAAGCAAACATGGTTTATCTTATATTAAATTAAATGGTTCAATTGGATGTATGGTAAATGGAGCTGGGTTAGCAATGGCTACAATGGATATAATTAAATTATATGGAAAAGAACCAGCGAATTTTTTAGATGTAGGAGGAGGAGCGACAAAAGAAAAGGTAGCTAAAGCTTTTAAAATTATACTCTTAGATAAAAATGTGAAAGCAATATTAATCAATATTTTCGGTGGAATTATGAGATGTGATGTTTTAGCTAAAGGAGTGATTGAGGCAGCCAAAGAAGTAAAATTGAATGTTCCATTAGTTGTTAGATTGGCTGGCACTAATTTTGAAGAGGGAAAAAAAATTCTTCAAGAATCTGGTTTAAAAATTTTGTCTGCAACAGATTTGGATGATGCAGCAAAAAAAGTTGTCGAGGCAATAAAATAAATGTCAATTTTAGTTAACAAAAATACCAAAGTAATTTGCCAAGGATTTACTGGACATCATGGAACTTTTCATTCTAAACAAGCTTTAGAATATGGTACTAAAGTTGTTGGAGGAGTAACTCCAAATAAAGGTGGACAAAAACATTTAGATTTACCTGTTTTCAACAATGTAGATGAAGCTATAAAAAAAACAGGTGCAAATGCGACCATGATTTATGTTCCCGCTAAATTTTGTTCTTCAGCAATAATTGAAGCAATCGATGCAAAAATAGAATTAATTGTTTGTATTACAGAAGGGATTCCAATCATTGATATGATAAAGGTTAAACAAATTCTTAGCAAAAGTAATAGCAGATTAATTGGCCCCAACTGTCCAGGTATTATTACACCTAATGAATGTAAAATTGGAATCATGCCAGGAGCTATTCATAAAAAAGGCTCAGTTGGTATTGTTTCTAGATCGGGCACTCTTACTTATGAAGCGGTAGATCAAACAACAAAAATAGGATTAGGACAATCTACCTGTATAGGTATAGGAGGCGATCCAATAAATGGAACAAATTTTATAGATTGTATAGATCTTTTCTTAAAAGATCCTGAAACTAAATCTATCATAATGATAGGTGAAATTGGAGGTAGCGCTGAGGAAGAAGCTTCTGAATTTATAAAGTCTTCAAAAATAAAAAAACCTATAGTTGGTTTTATAGCCGGAAGAACAGCTCCACCAGGTAAAAGAATGGGACATGCTGGAGCAATCATATCTGGCGGCAAGGGAGGAGCAGATGACAAAATTGAAAAAATGAAATCATGCGGCGTTATAATAGCTGATTCGCCTGCAGAAATAGGAAAAACCTTGCATGATGAACTTGCAAGATAATTTTTTCGATTTTATAATAAATAATATTTATTTTAATATTAATGTCATCAAGTAAAGATAATACAGTTTTTCAACAAACATCATTTCTTCAGGGTGTTAGTGACCCCTTTATAAAAAAGATTTATTTACAATACTTAAAAAATTCTTCAGAAGTTCCAGAAAGTTGGAAAGATTTCTTTGACGGCTTGGATGAAGATCAAGAAATCATTAAAAAAGAAATTTTAGGTCCAAGTTGGTCGCCGAAAAAAAGTAATTATTTATCAACTAATTTTTTAAAAGAAAATTTAATTGAAAATAAAAAAATATCTACTGAAGGTAGTGAAGTTTCTGAAAAAGAAAAAGAAAATTCAGTAAAAGCTATAGCTTTAATAAGAGCTTATAGAATCAGAGGACATTTAATAGCAAACTTAGATCCACTTGGGATGATGGATAGAAAATACCTTGAAGATTTGCACCCTGCTGACCATGGATTTAAAAAAGAGGATTATAACAAAAAAATTTATGTAGGAGCATATATGAACAGTGGTTATGCAACTATTAATGAAATTCTCTCATTTTTTAGAAAAATATACTGCTCAACTCTTGGTGTAGAGTATATGCATATTTCAGATCCAGTAGAAAAAATATGGTTTAGAGAACGAATAGAAAAAAGAGAAAACCAGATAAAATTTACTAATTCTGGAAAAAAGGCAATTTTAAATAAATTAATACAAGCAGAAGGTTTTGAAAAATTTTTAGCTAAAAAATTTGTTGGTACCAAAAGATTTGGTATAGATGGAGGCGAAGCACTTATACCAGCTTTAGAACAAATAATAAAACGAGGAGGTCAACTAGGCGTCAAAGAAATTAAAATTGGCCAACCTCATAGAGGAAGATTAAATATTTTAGCCAATGTTTTGCAGAAATCTTATAAAAGAATGTTCAATGAATTTTCTGGAGAGTATGCTTCCTTTAGTGCTGATTCAACAGGGGATGTTAAATATCATTTGGGAGCTTCATCAAATAGAGAATTTGATGGTAATCTTATTCATATTTCTTTAGCAGATAATCCTTCACATCTTGAGGCTATAAATCCAGTGGTATTGGGTCAAACGCGTGCTAAACAATTTTTTCATAAAGATAAAAAAAGAAAACAAGTGGTACCTGTTTTAATCCATGGAGATGCAGCATTTGCTGCGCAAGGAGTAGTCGCTGAATGTTTTGCAATGTCAGGACTTCCAGGTCATAACACAGGCGGAACAATACACATTGTTGTTAACAATCAAATAGGATTTACTACAAATCCAAGATTTGCAAGATCTTCACCCTATCCATCTGATTTGGCTAAAATGGTTGATGCACCGATTTTACATGTAAATGGTGATGACCCTGAAGCAGTAGTTCATAGTGCCCGAGTTGCAATGGATTTTAGACAAAAGTTTAATAGAGATGTTGTGATTGACATGATTTGCTACAGGAGATTTGGTCATAATGAAGGGGATGAACCTTCATTTACACAACCGATAATGTATAAAAAAATAAAAAAGCATCCAACAACTTTAAATATTTATGCAAATAAATTAATTAAAGAAGGAGTCGTTGCTCAAGAAGAATTTAATGAGATGAAGACAAAATTTAAAAATCTTCTTGAAGAACAATTTAATACTGCAAAAGAATATAAACCAAAATTAGAGTGGTATGAAGGTGTTTGGTCAAGATACAAACCTGAGAGAGGAAAAGACAGAAGGGGAATTACTGGAGTTTCATTAGATAAAATAAGAAATATTGGAAAAAAAATTACATCGATACCAAAGGAATTTAATGCTCACCCAACTATAAGAAAAATATTTGAGAATAAAAAAAAAATGTTTATTACAGGCAAAGGATTTGATTGGGCTACAGCAGAACAGCTTGCGTTTGCTACATTATTGGATGAAGGGTATCCGGTAAGACTTTGTGGACAAGATTCTGGAAGAGGCACTTTTAGTCAACGTCATTCAGTTCTTAGAGATCAAAATGATAATACATATTATACTCCATTAAACAATATTTCAAAAAATCAAAAAAGATACGAAGTGATTGATAGTTTGCTTTCAGAATTAGCTGTTCTTGGTTTTGAATATGGCTATGCTCTCTCTGAACCAACTACCCTAGTAGTTTGGGAGGCACAATTTGGAGATTTTGTAAATGGAGCACAAATTATAATTGATCAATTTATTACATCAGCTGAAAGAAAATGGGCGAGAGCAAATGGTTTGGTGATGCTATTGCCTCATGGTTATGAAGGGCAAGGACCAGAACATTCATCTGCTAGGCTAGAAAGATTTTTACAATTGTGCGCTCAAGATAATATTCAAGTTATGAATTGTACAACTCCTGCAAACTATTTCCATGCTTTGCGTAGACAAATACATAGAGATTTTAGAAAGCCTCTAATAATTATGACACCAAAATCACTTTTAAGAAACAAAAGATGTACTTCTAATATAGAAGATTTTAGCAAAAATAATACATTTCATAGATTTTTAAATGATCATGCTGATTTTAAAAAATATGGCTTAATCAAACTTAGAAAAGATGAAAAAATAAAAAAAGTAATTATGTGTTCCGGAAAAGTATATTTTGATCTTCTTGAAGCTAGAGAAAAAATAAAAAATGATGAAGTGTTTATTATTAGATTGGAGCAGTTATATCCATTTCCAGTAAAAGGACTTGCGCGAGAGTTGAAAAGATTTAAAAGTAAAGCTAAGTTTTACTGGTGTCAGGAAGAACCCCAAAATATGGGGGCATGGAATAGTGTTAGAAATTATATTCAATGGGCTTTAGACTATATAAAAACGACGCACAGAGAAGTGGGTTATATAGGCAGAAAACCAGCCGCATCTCCAGCAACCGGGCATGCAAAAAAACATCTTGCACAGCAAAAAGAAATAATAGAAAAGGTACTTAGCTAGATTATGTCGAATCAAATTTTAGTTCCTTCATTAGGAGAATCCGTAACAGAAGCAACAGTATCAAAATGGTTAAAAAAAGTAGGTGAAGAAGTTGACTCTGATGAGCCATTAGTAGAATTAGAGACAGACAAAGTAAACGTGGAAGTACCCTCACCTTTATCTGGCACCTTATCATCAATTAAAGTGAACGAAGGCGATACCGTAGGAGTAGGATCTTTACTAGGATTAGTAAAACAAGGAAAAATTTCTCAAGATAAATTAAAACCAAAGAAAGAAGTAATCACAGATATAAAAGATTACACGCCTCCAACAAAAAGTAAGAAAAAAAAATCAGTCAAAAAAGATAGATCAACAGAGGAAGAAATATTAACTCTTGATGCTAAGAACCTAGAGAAAAGTTCTAATGATACTTTGGTTTTAGAAACATTAGCAGAAGATCCTGTTAATGAAGATGTTGAAAAAAAATATATACCTCCAAAAACTAAAAAAGTTTTAGCGCCTTCAGTTAGGAAAATTGTTAAGGAGCAGGATATAGATATTGCTGAAATTGAAGGAACAGGAAAAGATGGAAGAATTTCTAAAGGAGATCTAATTAATTTAATGGGAAGTACACCTCAGCCTTCTAAAAGAAAAATTGCTCATGGACCAGAAGAGAAGGTCAAAATGACAAAATTAAGATTAACTATAGCAAAGAGATTAAAAGAATCACAAAATAATGCAGCGATGTTGACAACTTTTAATGAAGTAGACATGCAAAATATAATGCAAATGAAAAAAGACTATCAGGATGATTTCAAAGAAAAATATGATGTTAAATTAGGCTTTATGTCATTTTTTGTTAAAGCTTCAGTCGTAGCCTTAAAAAATTTTCCATCTGTAAATGCTGAAATTGAAGACGATCATATTATTTATAAAAATTACTACAACATATCAATTGCAATTGGTACTGATCGAGGTCTTGTTGTTCCAGTTTTAAAAAAAACAGACGAATTATCTTTTGCGGATATAGAAAGAAATATTTATCTCCTTTCTGAAAAAGCACAAAAGGGAAAAATAACAATTAACGATCTCCAAGGAGGTACGTTTACAATTAGTAACGGCGGAGTCTATGGAAGCATGCTTAGCACTCCTATTTTAAATCCACCACAAACTGGTATTTTGGGTATGCATAATATTGTTGACAGACCAATTGCGAAGGATGGCAAAATAGTTATAAGACCTGTTATGTACTTGGCTTTATCTTATGACCACAGAATAATAGATGGAAAAGAAGCGGTATCTTTCTTAAAGACTATTAAAGAATGTTTAGAAGAACCCCGTAGATTATTTTTAGATCTTTAAAAATGGATAGTAATTTTGATGTTATTGTAATCGGATCTGGTCCGGGAGGCTATGTTTGCGCAATTAGGTGCGCTCAATTAGGCTTTAAAACTGCATGTGTTGAGTCAAGAAAAACTTTAGGTGGCACTTGTTTAAACATAGGATGTATACCGTCCAAGAGCCTACTTAATCTCTCAGAAGCTTATAGGAAAGCAAAAAAAGAATATAATAATTTGGGAATTGAGTTTAATGATATCAAGTTAAATTTATTAAAAATGATGAATAATAAAAATAAATCAGTTTCTATTCTTACTAAAGGTATAGAATTTTTATTTAAAAAAAATAAAATTACCCACTTAAAAGGAAAAGGCTATATTTCATCTAACAATAGTGTTGCTGTTACAGATGATTCTGGAAAAAAACTTAATTATAAAGCAAAAAATATTGTAATTAGCACGGGTTCCACACCATCATCTTTACCAGGAATAGAAATTGATGAAAAAATAATAGTTTCTTCAACAGGAGCTTTATCTTTTGAGAAAGTACCAAAAGAATTAATTATTATTGGAGGGGGTTATATCGGATTAGAAATGGGTTCTGTATGGTCTAGATTAGGTTCAAAAGTAAGAGTTGTCGAATTTTCAGATAAAATTATTCCCGAAATGGATAAAGATATTTCAAATGAATTTTTAAAAATTTTATTAAAACAGGGAATTAGTTTTGATTTAGGTTCCAAAGTTACAAATGTTAAAATTATAAAAAATAAAGCTATAGTCGATTTTACTAATAATAAAACTAACAAAAGACAAAGTGTAGAATGCGATAAAGTCCTAGTAGCAGTTGGAAGAAAACCTAATATTGGTAAAGATATAATTAATTTGGGCATCAAATTAGACAAACAAAAAAAAATTGAAGTTAACAAAAATTTTGAAACTTCGGTAAAAAACGTTTACGCGATAGGTGATATTATAAAAGGACCTATGCTAGCGCATAAAGCTGAAGACGAAGGTATAGCAGTTGGTGAAATTATTGCTGGTCAAGCAGGACATGTTAATTATAATGTTATACCTGCCGTGATTTATACTACCCCAGAAGTTGCCTCAGTTGGAAAAACCGAAGATCAATTAAAAGATGAGAATATAAAATATAAAATTGGTAAATTTCCATTTTTAGCTAATTCAAGGGCCAAAGTTAACAATGAATCTGAAGGTTTTGTTAAAATCATTGCGGATGAAAAAACTGATAAAGTTTTAGGTGTCCACATGATAGGACCCCATGTCGGTGAAATGATTGCTGAAATGGCTTTAGCTATGGAATTTGGAGCTAGCTCAGAAGATATAGCAAGAACTTGCCATGCGCATCCTACACATACCGAAGCTATTAAGGAGGCGGCGCTAGCAGTAGACAAAAGGCCAATTCATTTTTAAAAGATAAAACTATTATGAAAGCAATGATACTTTCAGCAGGATATGGTAAGCGACTTAATCCTTTGACTCTTCAGCACCCAAAACCATTACTAAAAATATATAACGAGACTTTATTATCAAATACTATAAAGTTCCTCGAAAGCTATGGAATAAAACATGCAGTAATTAATGTTCATTATTTAGGAGAACAAATTATTGAATATGTTAAAAAAAATAAATTTAATTTAAATATTAAAATAATTAAAGAAGAAGAAATTTTAGAAACAGGAGGAGGAATATTAAACGCAATTCAATACTTTGACGAAGCTTTCTTATGTATCAATCCTGATACTATTTGGAGTTTGGAATACATAAATGAATTGAACTCATTTGAAAAGGATTTCTTTGCCAAAAAAAGTAAATGTTCTATGCTCGTTGTAAACAAACAAAAAAGCTTTGATAAAAGTTATTCAGGAGATTTTAATTTAGAAAATGGACTGATAAATAGAAAAAATAAAGATGATTTGCAATATATTTATACTGGACTTCAAATTATCAAGCCTGAAATTTTTCAAGGAATTAACAAAAAAATTTTCTCAATAAACACAATATGGAATAAACTAATAGAAAATAAAGAATTATATGGATTTACAAGTAATAATAATTTTTTACATGTTAGTACGTTAAATGTTTATAAAAA